>JACCEE010838628.1_pt1 | contig 13285 bp, 10 predicted proteins | sample 7449931 | NCBI WGS metagenome assembly JACCEE01 (sample SAMN15323457, study PRJNA562643) | freshwater metagenome | isolation source: river surface water | place: USA:Blue River Watershed | collected 2017-08-19 | reverse complement strand
CAGAGACGCAAAGGTGGGGAGCACGCTTATCCCCAATGATGGAGCCTGCGCTGGCAGAAAAGGTGGATAATACTGTCGCGCCAGTGGGTCTTGGGGGTGGTGGGGATGGTGGTGGTGGTGGTGTTTTGAGATGGTTTGCTCAGGAGCGTTTCTAGATGCCAAATGGCTTGGTCGCATTTGCGCAGGTCTTTGGTGAGGTTTTTTTGGGATTGAAAGATTTCTCGGGCGTCGATGAAGGTGCTGAGGGCTTCGGTTTCTTTCCCGGCTTTGGCGAGGGTGCATCCGAGGTTGTAGAGGGACTGGGCAAGTCCGACCCGATCGCCCTGTTCTCGCTTGATAGTTAAGGATTGCTGGTAGTGAAAAATGGCTTCTTCATAGCGCCCCATGCGGCGGAATATTTTGCCTAAATTGCCGAGGGATGCGGCTTCGGCTTTCAGATGGTCGATTTCTCTGGCGATCGTCAGGGATTGCTGATAGTATGATATTGCTTCTTCGTATTCTCCCAAGGCACGGAATACTTTGCCTAAATTGCCTAGGGAGGCGGCTTCGGTTTCGGGGTAATTGTTTTTACGGGCGATGGTGAGAGATTGTTGGTAGTGGGATATGGCTTGTTGATATTCTCCTAAGTCGCGAAACACTTTGCCTAAATTCCCTAGGGAGTCTGCTTGCATCCGTCGATCGCCGGTTTTGCTGGCTAATGTCAGGGATTCTTGATAGTAGGTAATTGCCTCTTGATGTTGGCCGATCGCTCGCAGAACGTTACCCACACAACATAGGGACCGCGCCTCTCGGTGTTGGTCTCGTAGTAGTCTTTCGATGGCGATGGATTGCTGGTAAGCGGAAATTGCTTCGCGGTATTGTCCAGACTGAGTTAATGCGGCGCCAATATACCCTAAGCAAGCAGCTTCGCCCACAGTATCGCCGATGTCTCTGTGAATTCTCAGACATCGCCGATAATTTTTAATTGCCTCCGTGTATTCACCGATAGAGGAGAATGCTTTGCCCATTACCAATAGTGCATTGGCTTCTGTGGCGCGATCGCCGATTTGGCGTGCGATCGTCCTGGACTGCTGATATTTCTGGATTGCCTGCTCTGGTTGCCCTACGGAGAGTAAAGCATTGCCCAACCTTAGCAGCCCGAACGCTTGTCCCTGATATTTGGTTGTTTTAGATTCAGTTTCTATAGCCAGAGTCATGCTATTTCCCTCTTCCCTGTATTTCCCCGAGGTGAGATTATAATTTATGCGATAGGATAGAAACCGGGTTTCTGCGATAGCTTCTGCATCATAGCGTATATTTGGTGAACAAACCCGGTTTCTGGGACGAGATTTGGTTCATCGGTTGCTAAGGTAATTTGTCGGCGCTAAGTGAGGGGTCTTACCCTCCATTTTTCCGCTAAACCCCTAATTTTGCTCTTTTGAGGATAAAATCTTGGTTATTAGTTTTGATGACCTGATTTCTGGGTGGGGGAAAGTTTCTGGTTAGATGAAATTAGGTTAATGTCATTTGTCATTTGTCACTTGTCCCTTGTCACTTGTCCCTTGTCACTTGTCCCTTGCTACCAAAGGACAAAGGACAAATGACAAAGGACAAATGACCAAGGACAGCTATTTTTGGCATTCCTCCCAACGCGATCGCACCACGTCCCAAGTCTGAATGGTTTCTTCTACCACCGTATTCGGAATCTTACATTCAGCATCTTGACAACCGAAGGTTAAAATTTCCCCCGTCATCCAAGATTCACTAACGGGAAAATATCCTCGCTTTGCTGTCTCTAACGCCTCTTCTGGGGTCAGGTCCCAACCGAGACGCTGGTAAAATGTTGGCCAAACCGGTTCGGCTTCTTGTTCTGGCTCTGCTGTTGATGCGAGGGTGGCGGCAATTTCCTCCCAAATTTGTCGCTGCACACCGAAACCATAACGTCCATCACTGTAATTATTCCACAGGCGATCGACCTTATCGATCGTGGCACAAGAAATGGGCTCCATATCGCGAGTATTTTTCCCTTCCGGGTTAAAAATTTTCCAAGTAAAATCGCTCGCCGCTTGCCACTGTTGTTGCCCCAAAAGCTGTTCTAGTTTACCCAGTTCCGCCGGAGTGACTTCAGAGACACCACCAGGGCAAATTCCTGTCATCATCAGAGTAATTACCATTGGCCATACTTTCATAACCGCTACCTCCCACATTGCTTAACTGCACCATCCTAAATATAACTAGCGAGACAGGGAATTGCCCGGAGATTGAATTTTCAGCTATGTTGCCGATTTAGTCAATTGCTGGGGGCAAAATCAGGGGTTTCTCAGGAAAAATTAGCGGAAGTTTAGGCAAAATAAAATTTTTGTTAAATTTTATTTTTAGGTAAATTTTGGCTAAAAATATGGAATAATAAAAAAAGCTGATACCGGAGATAGGTAAGTATGAGCGAAAGCAAGTCAGGAAATATAGACCACGATCGGCTATTTAAAGAACTGCTGTCAACCTTCTTCTGGGAATTCCTAGAATTGTTCTTACCAGAGACAGCCGCTTACGTCGATCGAGAATCAATTACGTTCTTACCCCAGGAAGTGTTTATCGATGTCCCTTGTCCCTTGTCCCTTGTCCCTTGTCCCTTGTCCCTTGCTACCAAAGGACAAAGGACTAAGGACTAAGGACAAAGGACAAAGTTTCTAGGAGAAGATAGCTGTTTTCTCATCCACACGGAAGCCCAATCATTTAGCCAAGCGGGATTTGCACGGCGGATTTTTCATTACTTCGCTCGTCTCGATGAGAAATACGCCTTGCCAGTATATCCGATAACGGTGTTTTCCTTTGACGCCCCCCAGCGTCCCGAACCGGAACAATACCTGGTAAAATTTCCCGACAAGAAAGTGTTAGACTTTAACTACACCGCAATTCAGCTAAATCGCCTCAACTGGCGAGACTTTTTGCGGCAACCCAACCCGGTAGCGGCGGCGTTGATGGCGAAAATGAACATCGAAAGCGGCGATCGCCCCAAAGTCAAAGCCGAATGCCTGCGGTTGCTGGCGACACTGCGACTAGATCCGGCAAGAGTGCAGTTAATTTCCGGGTTTGTGGATACATATCTGCGCTTGAATGAAGCCGAAAACACCGCCTTTGAGGCAGAACTATCACAAATGGGATTGGTAGAGGAGGAGCAGGTTATGGAAATCATCACCAGTTGGATGGAAGTGGGAATGCAACGGGGATTAGAAACCGGATTGCAACGGGGATTGCAACGGGAAACCAGCTTAATTTTCCGCCTGATTGAGCGCCGGTTGGGGGGATTGAATCCAGAGTTAACCTCCCGCATTCGCCAATTACCCATTGAGGTGTTGGAGGCTTTAGGTGAAGCTCTGTGGGATTTTCAGACTGAAGCGGATTTAGTGGAATGGTTGCAGCAAAATCAGGGATAAATCACCTGTAGGGGCGTTGGCGCAGCCTGCGAGCAGCGCATAGCATTCGGGCGAGTCATGTCTGGCAAAAAACCCAAAATTTATTACCCGAATGCTTCGCCCGTCCAAGAGTAGTAGTAGGGTGGGCAGTGCCTGAATGAATCACTGTCACAGTCGCAATACTTGTTAGGCACTGCCCACCCTACAAACCCTACATACAGAATTTGCTCACTTTCTAGCACAAAGTAAATTGCTGGTGCTGGGCACTCAGGGAGATACTGACGCCAGCAATGGCATTGATGGCAAAACTAAAGGGTTAATCGCTTCCACATTCATAAGATTTGGATATTCTTATCCTGAATGATTCATCTCAATCTATCAGATTAATTAGTGAAATGAGTGGGTTTAATTGTAAACTCAGCTTAATTGTCTTAAGATTTATGGCATAAATAGGTGCTATTTTGTAAAGTTTCAAGAACGATTGTGAAGTTGCAATAAATATTGTCAATTTCGAGACTTGCCCTCCCCAAGGCTGATAAATTTTTTTTAGGTAATTGCGTAATTTGTGGCGCAACTGGCGATAAGTAGGAAACATCCATCCAGGGAGGAACGCCGTGTCGGAATTTTGGAAAGCGAAAATCTGGGGGCTGCTACATGACCCAGCCTTGAAAGCCTTATACACAGGCTCTGGTAGGGGTGAAGAGGGAGCGTGGGAGGGACTAGACTGCATGCAGGGATGGGTATCTCCCAAGCAGAGGTCTCTCACGGATAGTCCGTTGAGTACCCAATGGTTAACGCATGTGGGTTTGTGCGATTTAATTGCATCGGCGAGCGATCGGGCGGCCATAGGTCGGTTGCCCGCCGGATCAAGCGCGATCGACTACAACGCCGACGGCTTGCAAATTCGCCATCTCCTGTCCGGCGCCCCCCAAACCCTCAAACTCGGCGCTTGGCACCAGCATTTAACCAGCCAAGGCAATAACCGCACCACCTGGCTGCAAAACGTCGAAACCAGCCTCATCCCCGAAACCATTCGCACCTGCACCGATGCGCGCAAAGTTTACTGGTGGTTCTGGCGGTGTTACCCCGAAATTCTCAGTCAAGGCTTAGACCGAGACACCCAAATTCCCAACGAACCTTGCTTACCCCTGCTCCCAGCAGACACCCGCATCCCCGATGCTTCCGTGTGGAGTCATACCACCATGACTTCCGCCTTAGCAGGTTCCCTAGCCGGTTACTACCCAGACGCCGACGCCTATCCCAAAAAGCGAGCCCGCAAAAACAAAGACTATTACCAATCTCACCCCCACGTCGCCAGCTTCAGCTTTACCCCAGTACAAGAACTGATTAAAGCCAGTCGCAAAATGCGCGACTTTTGGGCCGGTTCTTGGTTACTCCACTATCTTTCCGCCAAAGTTTCTTGGGCATTAGCTTGGAAATACGGCCCCGATAGCCTACTTTATCCTTGCCTCTACGCCCAACCCCTCATCGACCTGTGGTTATTGCAAGAATACCCAGACTTTTCCCAATGGATACAATTACCTTCTAACCGGCAACTACTCACCGCCGGATTTCCCAACGTCCTAGTAATCATTCTCCCCGATAACGGCGCTGCTGCTGCTGCAGCCAACGACGAAACCGTAAAAAATACCGTTGAAGCCGCTATGCAGCACGCCGAACAAACCCTGCTAGCAGAATGGATGAAACTAGGCAAACAAGTCCTCACCAACTTGCAAAAAGACAAAGAAATCTGGATGCGGATAAACCCCCGCACCTGGGATGACTGGTTGAAATCCCAATGGCAAGTTTACTGGACAGCCCTACCCATTGGCGATAATGAAACCAACCTGCACCAGTCACCGCGCCAAGAGACCCAATATAAAGAGTGGCAGAAAAAGCAAAATGAATTTGCCCGCCCCAAAAAGAATTTATTTGTCGAACCAGAGGCGAAATTTCTCAAGGCAGTTTATGACGAATCACTGCGGGAAGATTGGCCAAAACGCCACCAATCCTTTCGGCGTCCGCCTAACCTGAACGTCGGCTCTTGGTGGGCGAGTATTTTCGACCAAACCCGCTTCGCACTTAATGCGGTGAAAAACGCCCGTACCTGGGAAATTCCCACCGCTTTTGGCCCCCGTTCCACCATCTCCGGTCTCGGCCCCGTAGTTCACCCTGGAGTTCACCCTGGAGAACCGGGCAACGATTGGATTACCGAAGGCGATACCGCCAATTTCTGGGACAAACAAGCGGGAATGTTTGATGGCATTGAAGAACTCAACGCCAGCGAAGTCCTCAAACGGGGATTACACCGGATATTAACCGAAGTTTTATTCCCCAAACCATCAGAAAACAGAGAAAAAGCCCTCAATCCCCAACAGCAGATTCGCTTAGACCTATTTTATCCCGATTTAAGCTCTGGCGTTGCCGGTTGGTTGCGGCAAATGGAATCAGAAAACAACCAAAACGCCATTGTTTACTATGAGCAAGTTGCCCTAGAAATTCAGGAGCATTTCCCCTGGGTAAAAAAAGAAAAAGTCGCGGAGCAATCTTGGGGCATACCTTGGATAGCCAGCAATCATGCTGAATTGCCCAATCCCCGACTGCTGAATGCGGGGTGGTTGATTGAAGATTTCTCAACCGCCAATCCCCAAACCAGACAACTGCTGACCGTTCAGGAAAAACGCAACCGCATTCAAGCAGAATTGCGGCAAGTGCGGGAATTTATTTCCCAAAAATTTGCCCCCGGAAACAACCCCACCGACTGGTATATATTAGCCGCAGGCGATGGGGATGGGATGGGTAAATGGCTCAAAGGCGAGCCTTTGGAAGCATACAAAGACTATCTCGCCGAAGCTCTCACCACTAAGTTGGAGCAACTGCCAGAGACATTCAAAGAATTAAAAGAACCATTCCAAAAGTTCATCGAACAGAAAAAACGCATGGGGCCTGCTACCCATAGCGCTCTCAGTCGTGCCCTCCTGGACTTTTCTAATCAATTAGTCCCCTACCTCACGGAGGAACGTTATGCGGGACGATTGATATATGGTGGCGGTGACGATGTACTCGCCTACACCAACCTCTGGGAATGGGATAGCTGGTTATGGGATATTCGCCAATGCTTCAAAGGTGCCGATGACCCTAAACGTGAATTTATCAGCAAAGGGGATTACTGGCGCTGGGAAGGTGGGGAATTGCCCAAAAACCTCTCAGAACGACCCCTATTTACAATGGGCAGCAAAGCCACTATCAGCTTTGGTGTGACGATCGCGCACCATTCCGTCCCAATGGCGATCGCCTTAGAAAACCTATGGGAAGCAGAAGATGGCGCCAAAAAGCATAAAAGCCTCGATGGCGGCAAAAAAGACAAAAACGCCGTGCAAGTGCGGGTCCTTTATGGTAACGGCAACATCCTCAAAGCCACGGCTAAGTTTGACGTATTCAACCAGTGGCGGGAATTGTTGAATATTGGTGGAGTGGAAAGCGCCATTTTTGAACAAGCCGCCGAAATCTGGGGGGAACATCCAGCCCCAGTAGTTGAGGCTATTTCCCCTTGGACTGTAGCATTTTGCAGCCGCCGGGAAGCCTTCAAAAATGACGAACCAAAACAGAAGGATTTTCAGAAGAAATTGCAGACGTTTATCGCGGGGTTGTATCAGACCACCGAAACCAAACACCAACTAGCGGAAATCCAAAACTGGCTGAAATTGGCAGCATTCGTCCTGCGCAACCGCGACATCAAAATCGGAGGTAACAGCTAATGATGTATTGGTACACCATCACACCCCTGGATGTGTTCCTCTTCCGGGATGCCAAACCCTTTACTCCCGGAGAAAGGGCATGGGCTGGCAGTGTATTTCCCCCCAACGGGCATACTATTGCTGGTGCCTTGCGTGGTCTGCTAAAAGAGAGAAAAAATCTGGAAATCACCGGCCCTTTTTTCTGCCGCCAAGACCAGCAAAAGACAACTCTTTATTTACCTGCTCCTTTGGGGTTTGTGGGTTCTATTCCCCTAGTGCCTTTGGCGTGGGACGATAAATCTCACCTGCAACAAGCATTGTGGGATAGGCTGAAACCATCCCCGTTAGTCAAACCCACTCCTGATCAAAAAAACGCCTCGGAACAGAAAGAGGCGGATGAGGATGATTTGCCCCCTGGTCAGTATTACCGGAAGTATTTGCCAGCTTCGGTAGTGGCAAAATATCTCCAAACTGGAAGTATTGACAAAAAAGATTGGTTGACGGAGAATAAAGATGAAGAAAAACCGTGGCTGACAGAAACTCGCCCCCACAATGCCATCCAACCGGGCACGCGCCAAGTGAAAGATGCGGATGGATATTTTGTGGAAAATGCCATCCGTATCCGCAACACTTGGAGTTTGGCAGTTGGCGTCAACTGCGAGATAGATATGGGGATAATTCAACTGGGGGGTGAAGGCCATCGGGCACTTTTGCGTCCCTGCGACTCTCTCAAAAAACAGTGGGAAGAGCTGACCGAATTATCGGCCAAGAATTTCGATAAAGGCGTTAAGTGTATTGCTTATCTCGTGACTCCTGGAGTGTTTGAACGCACTCGCCAAAAGGGAAATAGCAATGATAAACAAGCTCTTTGCCGAGCTTGGCCCTGGGAGTGGAATTTGGCACATCCGGTTAATGACAATCAGAAACCGGGGCCATTGGTCAGCGTGGCGACGGCGAAGGCGGTTCCTATTAGTGGCCGCATTCGGGACACAAAAAATAGTGAGGATAAAAATCCCAGTTCAACTAAATATCGGCCAAGTATTCCCGCTCCCCAAGTGTTCGCGGCGGCTCCGGGTAGTCTCTATTATCTGAACGAGCCTGCAACTTTGTTTCAGGATACGGCGGAGGAAGAGCATCGCGTCCGGCGGTGGCGGCAGTTGGGTTACTCGCAATTGTTATGGATTTCTTACCAGGATAAAGCTCAAGGAGAAACAAAATGACTGATTTTCGTACTGGCTATTTGTACAGCTTGGCTCCCATTCACTGCGGCGGTGAAGGTGATTTGGGGAATATTTTGGAAATCGCCCGGGAAGTGCATACCAATTTTCCCTATATTCCCGGTTCTTCCTGGCGGGGGAGCCTGCGCAATGAGGTGACAGCACAAGACCCTAAAGCTGCTGACGCTCTGTTTGGCAAGGAACTAAAGGGTGATGGCCAAATGGGGGTGCATCAAGTATGGTTTGGGGATGCGCGGTTGCTGTGGGTGCCTATGCGCACAATGCGCACGATGGCTAGCAACAACCAGGATGTATTTACTTGGGTGAGCTGCCATTCCCTAATTCGTGACCACCGTTTGGTTGCCAAGTTGCCGGGAGCAACTTTCCCTAATCATCCTGTGGGGACACAACCGGGCGATTATATGGTTGCGGATGCTCGGTTAAAAGTGGCGGAGTTGAATAACACCCAGCAACAGGCAATTGCTTTGGCGGGCAATTGGCCGGACTCGCTCAATGATGCAGTTAAACCCACTTGGGAAAAAAGCTGCATTGTCCTCCCTGATGCTGATTTCCAAGTCCTGATGGAACATTCCCTCTGGACGCAAGTGCGCAATAAAATTCAAGAAGCGCAAGTGGACAACAAAAGCCAAGAAGGACAAGTGGGTGCAGGTTCTGAAGGTTCAGCGGAGGTGTTCTGGACTGATGTGTGCATTCCCCGGGATACGGTTTTGTACTATACCTGGGGCTATAGCTTGCTGCAAAATAATCCAGTTACTCCTCAGCAACATGAACTGTTAAAGACGGTTTTGCAAGGACTGCTCCAAGTGGGCGGTCAAGCCAATGTAGGACGGGGATGGGTACAAAGTTGGGTGGCTAATTATGCCGCTCCATCGGCTTTAGCTCAGCCAACTGCTGCAGCAGTAGGAGGTTAATTATGGCGAGACGAAATCGAGGAAGTCAATTTCCGCAAGGGCCAAGACCTGGTGCTAGTTCGGGACAGGCTGGCTCCCAGAATTCTCAGCAGGGGAGTGCTAGCGACAAGATGATATCTGTTCCATTAAATTCCAGTGGGAGTCAGCTTATGGTTAAACCAGAACAGATGAGTTTAACAGCCTATGCACAGATTCAAAATTATATGGAGCAGCATGGGAAAACTAGCATGGAAAAGGAGGATTGGACTGCGGTGTTGCGGTTGTCTCAGCACCTCCGGCTATTTGGGTTGTTGTCGGCAGCGGGATATGTGAATCAGTCTAATGCGCAGCCCGGTGCGGTGCGCTCGCGCACTTTCCCCGTGTGGGGTTCTCTGCTCGGGCAAATGCTCGGACTCAACCTGAACATAGCAGAACAGGACGATCGGCGCCAGTTAATGACCCTAGTGCAGACAATGGCTAACAACCAACCCGCCGAATATATGGCCAAATGGCGGGAGTCCTTAGTGTTAGCCCAGCATTGGAACTTCTGGGCAAGAGCCTACGCTAAGGGGGAATAATGTATAGCGGACCTACATTAATTCAACTCCTCGCAAAGCAGCAGGAAGCACGCGGTAAATCCGACTTATTCAAAAAAGGCACTTTTACCATCCAATGGCGTGCCAAAGTCGGTTCCTTTCCCCACCCCGACGTAGAAACCATTGTTTCTGCAGGGGAACCCTGCGGCGCCTGGAAACCCGAAAATGGTTGTCCGGGACATCTCAGCCGCCCCGAAGCCAAGCGCGAAGTGGGGGATAATTGGGAATATTTTCGCACCCTGCCCCTAAATGGCTATATTCCCGGTTCTGCGATTCGCGGTTTAGTCCGGTCTTGGGCGAAAAAACGCCCTCAAATTCGCCCTCGAATGCTGCAACTGCTGGGATATCAAGAAAATGACCGCATCAGCGCCGGTAAAATCGAATTTCTCGACGCTTGGCCCTCTGAAGCCACAAAACTCACCCTGGATATTGTCAACCCCCAGCAGCAGTTTCAGGTTTTCCACGAAGGTCAGGGCACGCCTTTATCCCTGTACACTTTCGGCGACGGCGAAAATACCATCACCGTTACCGCAGCCATTCGGGGCATTACAGGTAAAGCCACTCCCGCTGAAGTGGCAGAAGTTTGGGGCTGGGTAGAGCAGGCTCTCTCTCTTTACGGTGTTGGCAGTCGTACCGCCTCGGGATATGGCGCCCTCAAACCCGATAGCGCCCTCAAACCCGATAGCGACCTCAACATCCAACCTGACCCCGGTTGTGAAACCAAAGAATTTTATTTCTCCCTATATTCCCAAGGTTGTGCTGGTCCGAATATCGGAACTTCGGAGCTACGCCCCTCACATTGGCGCGGTTGGTTGCGCTCTTGGGTATTACGGTTTCTCCTGGGAGTTATGTCCCGAGACCATGCCGAAAAAACTCTCGGCGAGTTGTTGGGCATTTTAGGACGCCAGGGGTGTGTGCGTCTGGAAATGATGAAAGGGACAACTTGGGGGGAAGAATCTGGAAACAGTCCCCGGTTTTATGCCTGGAAAGGCAAGGTTGCTATCACCGCTCCCACGGAGATTTTGAATGACATCATCCTTCCCATTATTCGCTTTGCCGTGATGGTGGGCGGAGTGGGGCGCGGTTGGCGTCGTCCCCTGCATATTTTCCAGAATGACAAGGGTTTTTCTGCGGCAAGGGGGACTCATCTCATTTTGAGGCACTCTGTTGATGGCCAGCTAAAGCCATTTGGTTTACCAATTAACCCCGAAAAGTGGACAACGGCTTATCAAAACTGGAAAGAAGCCGTCAAGAAAAAGTGGCCGCAACGGTTTAATCCCGGTCAAAACCCACGAGCCGAGGTTTTTTCTCCCACTAGCTGCGCGGTTTATATCGTTCCCGGTCCAGAGGAAAACCCGGTAGATAACAGAAATATCCGTTGGCAAGGTGGTAATGCTGAAGCCACTCGCGGAGATGGAATGTATTTAATCTACCAGGAAAACCCGCCTCGCCGCTACAAGCGGAATCCCGATATTGGTGGTGACGCGGCTGGAGGCGGGAATGCTCACTGCTCTTGGGCGAGTATTAAGCGGGTTAATCTGCGTAATGAGGCTGAAGATACAGACTGCCAAGAGATTGTTTGCCTGTTTATGGGCGGTGAAACTCCTGGCTCAACTCACATCCGCTCTCGCTTTTTGAGGGATTTGGGCATAACTATGACGGGTACAGTGCATCTGTTTGGGGTGCAACCTCCCAATAACGGTTAATTTCCCATCCCCCATTCCCCAGGGACACGGCAATGCCGTGTCCCCACCCCACCAATTATCACTCAAATAAACCAATCAACACCTATGGCGAGCATCTTTCTTTCCTTCGTCGGCAGTCAAGACCCCACCTCTGGCAATACTAATGAGGAAGGCTCTATAGTCTCCCTCACACGAGAACTGAAAAAGCAGCAATACTCAATTCGCCGCTTTCTTCTCCTTTACACCGAAGACTTAACCGACAAAGCCACAGAGACTAAATTTTGGCTAGAATCAGAATTAAAAATCTCCCCAGATATCATCGAAATCCTGCCAGTTTCACCGGAATTTACCCAAGACCCGGTAAATGTGCTATTAGCCACCCAAGAAGCTCATAAAGCACTGAACAAAGCAGCAGCTTATATGAGCGACCAAGACCGCTTAGAGTTTAATGGCTCCTCTGGCACTCCGGTGATGAAGACGGCTTGGAGTATCTTGCAGGCGGCGGGATATGCACCCCATAGTTCTGTGTGGCAAGTGCGCAACCCCAAGCAAATGCAGGATGGGCAAGCGCGGGTTTTTCAAACTAATTTAGACACAGTAAAAAATGAATTTGATTTTAAGGTTGTCAAACAGCAAATTGCCGATTATAATTATAGTGGTGCTTTAGTCACTTTGGCGGATAGCAATTTATCCACCGGTTTAATTGTGGCGCTGTTGCAATATGGCAGATACCGGATAGCTTTTGACTTCGATAAGGCTTATAATGCCCTGCGACAGTTCGCTAATGATGTGGATAGTCAATTTTTGTCGGAAATTGGCAATTTGCGGCAGAAAAATCCCTGGGCTTTGCTCAAAGAACTTTATTTCAAAATCCTGATTAATCAGAAAAATCAGAATTTTGCAGAATTTTTGGTTGATGTGTTTCGCTTTCAAGAGGCATTACTAAAATTTTTATTAGAAAGTAAGCTGCGATTTGAATTTCCAGAAAAACCTCAAAAACTTTATCAATGGTGGAGTCAGCTCAAAACATTTGATGGCGGCTCTGCTTACAAGGCGGTAGAAAATTACCGGTTTCCTAATGGGGCCCAATTATCAACTTCTGGGTTCCCTAACCGTTACACTATGATGGCAATTTTGGAAAATTACCCAGAATTTGCCCAATTGCTAAATCTCGTTTATGAATTAAACCAATATTGCGATGACCGCAATCGCATCGTCCATCGGCTTGAGGGTGTCTCTGATTTGCCAGAAGCCAAGAAAATCATCAAAAATCTTGCCGATATTTTGAAACAGAAAAATAGTTTTTCTGCTAATAATTCTTTTGATAGTCTCAATGAGGTGATTTTATCTCGCCTTGAACAGTGCATTCGGCTTGCCTGAGAGGATGGGCACGGCGTTATCAAGATTTGGGGTTTGTTAGAAACCGGGTTTCTTTGAAAAATTTCGGTTGATGACGAGACATCTCGTTTTAGAAACCCGGTTTCTGTTGTAGGGGCGAAGCATTCCGGCGAGGAATGTTGGCCAAAAAAACCAAAATTTATGACCGGAATGCTTTGCCCTTAATTACGGCGATGCTCGTATTAGTAGGGTGGGCAGTGCCTTACTGAATCACCTTTTCTACGAACCTCAAGAAGGAGGGCTGTAGCCCTACTACAAATCTAGTCAAGATTCCCAGAAGAAACCGGGTTTCTGCGATAATTTCCGGTTTTTAACCAAAATTTAATTAAGAAACCCGGTTTCTGAACCT
>JACCEE012161313.1_pt1 | contig 13286 bp, 12 predicted proteins | sample 7449931 | NCBI WGS metagenome assembly JACCEE01 (sample SAMN15323457, study PRJNA562643) | freshwater metagenome | isolation source: river surface water | place: USA:Blue River Watershed | collected 2017-08-19 | reverse complement strand
TGGGCTAAAGCCCAACTACGAACCTGGAATTTGGGCTAAAGCCCAACTACGAACCTGGAATTTGGGCTAAAGCCCAACTACGAACCCGGAAAGAGGGCTAAAGATGGAGTGTATGGTGAGAGAGAGTGGAGGCAATTGAGCGCAGTTCCCACCACCATTGATGTTTCGGGCGTTGGTGTTCCGAGTCCATCTGTACGGGCAATTCGCTGAGGTTCCAGAATTGGACTTGGGAGCCTTGGAGACCGATCGCGGCGGCGGCGGGGGAATGTTTGTCCGCTTCGGCGATGAGAAAATCAATGGCTTTGGCGGCGAGGCGGGTGGCTTGGATGCGATCGAACGGGGAGGGGTTGCCGCCTTGTTGCAAATGTCCGAGGACCGCTTGGCGCACTTGAAAGAGTTGTTTTCCTTCTTCGGCGAAGAGGGCGCTAATGAAATCGCTGTTATAAACTGGGTGGGCGTTTTCATTACAGATGATTAAGCCTAAACGCTTACCCCGTTCAAAGGCGTTGATGAGATAATCTAGGTCATGTTGGAGGTTGCCGAGGGTTACGCCGTCTTCATGGAGGTAAACTTGCTCTGCCCCAGTGGCCATCCCGCTGAGAAGGGCGAGATAGCCGCAGTAGCGCCCCATAACTTTGACGACGAAACAGCGGTTAGAGGCCACAGCGGACTGCTTGATTTTATCTACGGCTTGGATAATGTTATTTAGTGCGGTGTCCGAGCCGATGCTGTATTCGCTACCGGGGAGGTTGTTGTTGATGGTGGCGGGGATACAGATGATGGGGATGTTGAAGGCGGGGAAGTTTTCCCGCTGGTTGTAGAGTTGATAGGCGGCTTGGTAGCCGGACCAGCCGCCGATGATTAAGAGAGCTTGGATATCGTGTTTTTCTATATGGCGGGCGATGTCGTAGAGGTCCCGACCTTTGGGGATTTTGCGGCTGGTGCCGAGGCTGGAGCCGCCGGTAGTAGCCCAACCGCGCACGCTCACCCAGTCGAATTCTTGGATCCGACCTTCGATGAGTCCCCGAAAGCCGTTTTCGACTCCGAGCATGGTATGACATTTGTCGATGCCAAGGCGGACGGCGGCTCTGACGGCGGTGTTCATACCGGAGGCGGCGGCGCCACAGGTGAGGAGGGCGATGCGCAGGGGTTTATCGATCGGGGGTGGCGCGTCTGGTTTGCAGTTGGGTGGCGTCGCCTGCATCAGGGTGTAAAAAATGTGATAGATTTCGCTGAAGGTGTCACCGCGCAGAGCCATTGCGTGGGGGTAGTCACCGATGGATATTGCCTGTGCGATTTTGCGGCTGTTCTCCACGCAGTAGCTCAGAGGCGTGCAGGTGATGCGGTTGCCCCGCATCCCAATCAACATGGGTTCGGAGGCAGGGTCACTCTGGAGAATGTGGGTGACGGCAGCGTGACCGAGGATGGTGCTGAGGTGGCGATCGAACGCGCTGGGGGAGCCGCCCCGCTGCACGTGACCCAAAATAGTCACCCGGGCATCTTCCCCGAGACGTTCTTCTAGGACTTTTTTGATATCATCGCTGCGGATGGGGTGGCCCTGGGCATCCCGGGAGCCTTCAGCCACCATGACGATCGTATCCCGACGGCCAGAATCCCGTCCCGCTTTGAGGACCTGGCACATCTGCTCTTCCCAATGTTCTCCTTCAGGGGGTTTTTCTGGAATCATCACCCAGTCGGCTCCCGTAGCCAAACCTCCCATCAAGGCTAAATAACCGCAGTTGCGCCCCATAACTTCGATGATAAAGGTGCGCTGGTGACTGGAGGCAGTGGAGGAGATGGCGTCGGCGGCTTCGGCAATGCGGTGTAGGGCCGTGTCGGTGCCGATCGTCATATCGCTGCCGTAGAGGTCATTATCAATGGAGGCGGGCAACCCCACCAATGCCAAATGGGCGTGTTTAGCCGCCATTTCGGCGCCAATTTCCCCATTTTCCACCAATTCTGCCAGGAGTTCTGGCCATTCCCGGTGAAAGATGGTGGCCCCTGTGAGGCTACCATCACCGCCGATCGCCACTAAGGCTTCGATACCATATTCCACCAGATTCCGCGCCGCTTGACGGCGGCCCTCCCGGGTTTGAAAGGCCAAACAGCGAGCGGTGCCGATGATGGTGCCGCCGCGAGGTAAGATACCTCCCACCGACTCCCAATCCATTTTGCAGATCCGCTCTCCCCCATCTACCATCCCTTGATAGCCTTCATAGATGGCATAGACTTCTAAACCCTGATTCAGCGCTGCACGCACGACCGATCGCACCGCTGCATTCATTCCCGGAGCATCTCCGCCACTGGTGAACACACCCAGACGCTTTTTCACCTGCACGAAATCCACCTCTTTTCTCTATCTATCTCTATCTCGCAATGCCCAGTCATCATCCCCACCCCGCCGGGATGGGCGAAATACCAGTTTAGAATATTCTTTTGCCATCATTGCCATTTGTTGCTGTTTGTTGACTTGCGGGTTCACCCGCCGCCATCATCCCCCCCGCTGACCCCACAACGCTGTAATTTTCAGTTTTCATCTCCTCCCGGTCCCCATTTTCGCAACAATTATTTTGTTTTTCTCGCCATTTAAACAAAACAATTGTTGTTTAAATTTGCCAAAACCCCACCTTCACGGTGGCCAGATCTAGTTTTTACTTTAATTTAATCTTTGAGGCCAATTAGATTCTCTATACTCGATAATGACATTTTATCTCTACCAGCAAAACCGAGCCATTGTTAAAATTGCTTGACACTGGAAATAATCAGGATCATAAATTACCCCAAATTGGGATAATTCAGCTATAGTAACATAGGAGAGATAAATTCTAAAAACTTTCTGTAGTTTGCCCTAGTGGTGGCGGTAAATATGGCAGTATATAGGAGGAGGGAAGAATGAGGACGCCGAAAATGATCTTCACAGCTAACCATTAGGTAGGTGAAACAATCGGCGATCGTCGGGGCAACCACGGGGGGATTGGGCAGGAGAATTGGCCAAAAAGCACCCAAAAGTTATCTCCACATCAAAACCGGATCGCCCGTGAAAAAATCACCAAAAAAGATGCCGATATTATTCAAAATCATCTAGCAAGGAAAGGAATAACTGATGCAATCTACAGAAGCAGAACCAAAAGCCAAGGCGAAGAAAGAAGCCGCTCATCCCAGCGGGGATAAGCGCTTTAAAGTGCTGGACATGACGATGAAGCGGAATCAATACCGCCAAGATGCGTTGATTGAGGTACTACACAAAGCCCAGGAAGCATTCGGCTATCTGGAAGAAGATGTATTAATGTACGTAGCGCGGGGCTTAAAGTTACCGCTGAGTCGGGTTTATGGTGTAGCGACATTTTACCACCTATTCTCCCTCAAGCCGCAAGGTGCCCACACTTGCGTCGTCTGTTTGGGAACTGCTTGCTATGTGAAAGGTGCCAACGCCCTGTTAGAAGGATTACAGAAAGACTGCGGCTTAAAGTCGGGAGAAACTACGGAGGATGGGCAAGTTTCTTTGGTGACAGCCCGGTGTATTGGGGCCTGTGGTATTGCGCCTGCAGTGGTAATTGATGGCACAGTAGCAGGCAAGCAAACGCGGGAAAGCCTAGTCAAACGCATTAAAGAATACCTCTGAGAAATTGTCATTTGGTAACATGTCCCTTGTCCTTAGTCACTTGTCCCTGGGAGGAGAAACCGGGTTTCTTAACCAAATCTCGGTTGTGATGCAGGGGGTATCGCAGAAACCCGGTTTCTGGCGAACCAATGACAAAGGACAAAGGACAAATGACTAATGACCAAGGAATAAGGAATAAGGACAAAAAGCCATATGGATTTAACTGAACTGCGAGAAGTCGCGAAGAAAGAACGGGCCTCATTTAAGAGCGTTCGCGTCCATTGCTGCACATCAACAGGTTGTCAAGCATCTAGTTCTTTAGAAATCAAGAAAAATCTAGAAACGGCGGTAAAGGATGCGGGATTGGAAGACCAGGTACAGGTGGTAGGCGTTGGCTGTATGGGGTTTTGCGGGCGCGGACCTTTAGTGGAAATCGACCCAGAAGAGACTCTATATGAAGAGGTGACGCCAGAGCAAGCCGCTAGTATTATTGATGGCATTAAAGGCTCTGGGGAAGCGGCGGCAATTAAAGGCGATTCCCACCACCCATTTTTTAGCCGCCAAATGCGCATCGTCAGAGAAAATAGCGGCAAAATTGACCCAGAACGCATCGAAGAATATATCGCCGCTGGCGGTTATGAGTCTCTGTACAAAGTGCTGCACGATATGACGCCGGAGCAGGTAGTACAGGAAATTACCCGCAGTGGGTTGCGCGGACGTGGCGGCGGCGGTTATCCCACGGGTTTAAAGTGGGCAACGGTGGCGAAAATGCCGGGAGACCAAAAATATGTCATCTGTAATGCGGATGAGGGCGATCCGGGGGCATTTATGGACCGGAGTGTGCTGGAAAGTGACCCGCATTTGGTGCTAGAAGGGATGGCGATCGCCGCTTACGCCGTTGGCGCTAACCACGGTTTTATCTACGTCCGCGCTGAATATCCCCTCGCCATTCAACGCCTGCAAAAAGCCATTCAACAAGGCAAAAAATACGGCGTCCTCGGTAGCCAAATTTTCGATAGTCCCTTTGACTTCAAAATCGATATCCGCATCGGTGCTGGCGCCTTCGTTTGTGGCGAAGAAACAGCCCTCATTGGTTCCGTAGAAGGCAAACGCGGCAACCCCCGTCCCCGTCCTCCCTACCCCGCACAGTCGGGGTTATGGGAATGTCCCACGCTCATCAACAACGTGGAAACTTTGGCGAATATCACCGCCATTATTGGCAAAGGTGCGGACTGGTATGCCAGTATCGGCACCGAAAAGAGCAAAGGGACAAAAATTTTCGCCCTCACTGGCAAAATCCGCAACAATGGTTTAATTGAAGTGCCAATGGGCATTACTTTGCGGGAAATTGTCGAAGAAATGGGCGGCGGTGTCCCCGATGGCACGGTGAAAGCGGTACAAACCGGTGGCCCTTCTGGTGGCTGCATTCCCGCCGAGATGCTCGACACCCCAGTAGATTATGATTCGCTGATGAAACTGGGCTCGATGATGGGTTCTGGCGGCATGGTGGTGATGGACCACACCACGAATATGGTGGATGTGGCTAAGTTCTATATGGAATTTTGCCGCGATGAGTCTTGCGGTAAGTGCATTCCCTGTCGCGCTGGCACGGTGCAAATGGATGAAATGCTCAACAAAATCCTCAAAGGACAAGCCACATTGGCTGATATCGAGAAGTTAGAAGCTCTCTGTCAGATGGTGGCGCAAACTAGCCTATGCGGACTGGGGATGACGGCGCCGAACCCGGTAATTAGTACCTTGCGTTATTTCCGGGAGGAATATTTGCGGCTGTTGCAGCAAAGCTCTAATGGCAAAGTCCCCGTTTAGTCATTAGTCATTTGTCATTTGTCCTTTGTTTTCCTCAAGCGCAACCCCTCACCCCCTACCCCTCTCCCAAGGGGGGAGAGGGGAGTAAGACGGGGAGACGCGAGTAAAAAGGGAAATTTGTTTTCCTCAAGCGCAACCCCTCACCCCCAACCCCTCTCCCAAGTCGGGAGAGGGGAGTAAGACGGGGAGACGCGAGTAAAAAGGGAAAACCCCCCTCCCCCTCTCTGGGGGAGGGGCAGGGGGTGAGGGTACAAAGGACAAATGACTAATGACAAATGACCAAGGACAAATAACCAATAACCAATCACCAAGGACAAGTTATGTCAGTAAATACGCTCACAATTAATGGTGTCCCAATCGCGATTCACGAGAATGAAACCCTGCTGACGGCGGCGAAAGAGGCGGGGGTTAGAATTCCCACTTTGTGCCATTTAGAAGGTGTCACCGATGTGGGAGCCTGTCGGCTATGTTTGGTAGAAATCGAAGGCATTAATAAACTTTTGCCTGCTTGTACTACTCAGGTGGCTGAGGGGATGGTAGTACATACGGATACGCCGAAGTTGAAAGAATATCGGCGCATGGCGGTAGAGTTGCTGTTTGCAGAAGGCAATCACGTTTGTGCGGTGTGTGTGGCGAATGGGAATTGCGAGTTGCAAGATTTGGCGATCGAAGTGGGGATGGACCACTCCCGCTTTGAGTATCGGTTCCCGAAACGGGAGGTAGATGTATCTCACTCCCGTTTTGGCATCGACCACAACCGCTGCGTCATGTGTACTCGTTGCGTGCGGGTGTGTGATGAAATTGAAGGCGCGCACGTGTGGGATGTGGCGAGTCGCGGTGCTACTTGCCAAATCATTTCCGGGATGAATCAACCTTGGGGGTCTGTGGATGCTTGCACTTCTTGCGGTAAGTGCGTTGAGGCTTGTCCTACGGGGGCAATTTTCCGTAAGGGTTCGACAGTGGCGGAAATGTCGCACGATCGAGGCAAACTAGAATTTCTGTCCGCCGCTCGTACCAAGAAAGAATGGACTCGTTAAAATTGTCATTGGTCCCTTGTCATTTGTCCCTTGTCATTTGGAGGGCACGGCGTTATCAATATCTAGGTTTTTCGATAGAGGTTTACGATGCCGTGCCCCTACAGTCCCTTGTCACTTGTCACTTGTCACTTGTCCCTTGTCCCTTGCAAATCACAAATGACAAATGACCAAGGACAAAGGACAAAGGACAAAGGACAAATGACCAATGACCAATGACCAATGACCAAGGACAAAAAATTTCTCAGTAGGTATCATCATGTCAGAAAAAATCAAATTAGCCACTATATGGCTAGCAGGTTGTTCGGGCTGTCATATGTCTTTTTTGGATTTAGATGAGTGGCTGTTTGAAGTGGCCAAATTTGCCGATATCGTCTATAGTCCTGTGGGTTGCGACCTGAAAGAATACCCGGAAGATGTAGATGTTTGTTTGGTGGAAGGTGCGGTAGCCAATGAGGAAAACTTGGAGCTACTGCTGAAAGTGAGAAAACGCACGAAATTCCTGATTTCTTTTGGGGATTGCGCGGTGACGGCAAACGTCCCGGCGATGCGCAATATGCTGGGGAAAGCCGAGCAGGTGCTAAAGCGCTCTTATTTGGAGTTGGGCGATGTCACTCCCCAATTACCTCACTTTCCTGGTATAGTGCCGGAATTGCTAGAGCGTGTATCTCCGATCCATGAGGTGGTAAATATTGATATGTTTATCCCTGGATGTCCGCCGAGCGCGCCTCGCATTCAAGCGGCGATCGAGCCTTTGCTGAAAGGGGAAACCCCGCAAATGGAAGGGCGAGAAATGATTAAATTTGGTTGAGGCAATTGGTCATTTGTCCGCAAGTCCGCTTGTCCCTGGGAGAAGAAACCGGGTTTCTTAACCAAATCTCGGTTAAAATACCAAAATTGTCGCAGAAACCCGGTTTCTGGCGGACAAAGGACTGGTGCATCTCAGTTAGGCAAATTTGCCCTCATCCCCCAACCCCTTCTCCCAAACAGGGAGAAGGGGAGGCGACCAAGTGAGATGCACCCCCAAGGACAAAGGACAAAGGACAAATGACAAATGACAAATGACAAAGGACCAATGACAAAGAACCAGGAAGGAAAAATTTATGGCAAAAACATTAGTAATTGACCCGGTAACGCGGATAGAAGGTCACGCCAAGATTTCTATTTATTTGGATGACGTGGGGGAAGTATCAGACGCCCAGTTTCACGTAGTGGAATATCGGGGATTTGAGAAGTTCTGCGAAGGGCGCCCCATGTGGGAAATGGCGGGGATAACTGCCCGTATTTGCGGGATTTGTCCGGTCAGCCACTTATTGGCATCGGCGAAAACTGGGGATAAAATTCAAGCGGTGCAGGTGCCAATAGCGGGTGAAAAACTGCGGCGGATGATGAATTTGGCGCAGTTTACCCAATCTCATGCTTTGAGCTTTTTTCACCTGAGCAGTCCTGATTTTTTGCTGGGATGGGATAGTGACCCAGCGACGCGGAATGTGTTTGGTTTGATGGCGGCGGATCCAGAATTGGCACGAGCGGGGATTCGCTTGCGGCAGTTTGGTCAAACGGTGATAGAATTGTTGGGAGCGCGGAAGATTCACGCGGCTTGGGCGGTGCCCGGTGGTGTGCGATCGCCCTTGTCTGAAGAAGGTCGCACCTGGATTCGGGAACGGTTGCCCGAGTCTCGCGCCACTTTAGACATTGCTATGAACTTATTTAAGCGCTTTCTCGACCAATTCGGCGCGGAGGCGGAAGTATTCGGGACATTCCCCTCTCTGTTTATGGGTTTAGTGGGGAAAAACGGCGAGTGGGAACATTATGGCGGTCATATTCGCTTTACCGATAGCAATGGTAATATTGTGGCCGACAATTTGAGCGAAGATAACTATCGGGATTATCTTGGGGAAGCGGTTGAGCCTTGGTCTTATCTGAAATTCCCTTATTACAAACCGATGGGTTATCCTGATGGTATTTATCGCGTCGGACCTTTGGCGCGGGTAAATGTCTGCTCTCATTTTGGCACTCCTGATGCGGACAAAGAGTTACGGGAATTTCGCGATCGGGTGGGTGGCGTCGCTACCAGTTCCTTCATGTATCACTACGCACGCCTCCTAGAAATTCTCGCCTCCCTAGAGAAAATCGAGGAATTAGTCAACGACCCCGATATCACCTCCAAACGCTGTCGAGCAGAAGCTGGTATCAACAACCTGGAAGGCGTTGGCGTCAGCGAAGCACCCCGAGGCACTCTCTTCCATCACTACCAAGTAGATGAAAATGGTATCCTCAAGAAAGTGAATTTAATCATCGCCACCGGTCAAAATAACCTGGGGATGAATAAAACCGTGACCCAAATTGCCAAACATTACATTCACAACAACGAAATTACCGAAGGAATGTTAAACCGGGTAGAAGCAGGTATCCGCTGCTACGACCCCTGTTTAAGTTGCAGCACCCACGCCGCCGGTCAAATGCCGTTACACGTGCAATTAATTGCCGGTGATGGTACAGTAGTTAATGAAGTTTATCGGGATTAATTCTGATTAGTCTAACCCGTAGCCAGTAGGGTGGGCAGTACCCTGCCCACCCTACAATCTCAGACTAATGACCGATAGAAACCGGGTTTCTTAACCAAATCTCGGCTATGATGCAGGGGTTATTGCAGAAACCCGGTTTCTGGTATGGCGGACAAAGGACAAATGACCAAGGACAAATGACAAAGGACAAATAACCTATGATGCTAGCGTTACTGATTTTTGTGATGTTATTCCTGACCCTAGTTTCCCTAACGCCCCTATTGGGGTACTATGATAAGAAATGGGTGTTGCCATTTATGTGGGGAATGTTCGGGTTTTTCACTCTCGTAGGTTGGGGGGTGTTTTTGGCCATTGGCTGGTTGAATTTTTAGGAGGATTTGGCATTCTAACTCAGCAATGTTAACAAATGCAATTTGATGAAATTTGGCAACAATACGATTTTACTGAAGCTGAATTGCTGTCAATGGGTTGGCAGTTTCCCTATGATTATATCCTCAACCTCAATTATTACTGGGAAATGAACCCAACGGGCAATGATTCTGCAGTCGCAGCGGTTGAGCAACCCCTAAAACTGATTCTCTCTTCTTGCATTCGTCTGGATGTAAAACTCAACCCGAACCCACTGGGACAAACTGAACCTCCCCCGCATCTTGGGACGATCGTGGGATGGGGTCAAGTCACCCCCTCTCCTTGGATTCAAAGCCTTTCGCTTCCTGAGTCCGAGTGGATTCATGTGTTTTTTGATATTGGCGGAAACAACAAGATTGAAGCTCTAGCCAGAACCCTAACTGTGGAGCGGTTAACCAAACCACCCCTTGCTACTATGTTACAGCCGATCGGATAACACCCCACAAAAACACAACTTTACCAAATCGAAACCCAATTAAGTAGATGGACATAAATAAACTGAAAATAGACCCCTCACCCCCTACCCCCTCCCCCAAGTGGGGGGAGGGGGGGGGAAGTTGTATAAGTTGTAAAAGAATATTCCCAACCACCCTCCCCCTTCTCCCTTTTTACTCCCCTCTCCCTCCTTGGGAGAGGGGTTGGGGGTGAGGGCAATAGGGGTTGGGGTTTAACTAAAAAACCATTCTCATCCTTAATTAAAATGACTATAACACCCCACAAAAACACAACTGTACCAAATCGAAACCCAACAGCCCAATTAATTGCCATCAGGTTCCAAATAGCTGTCAATCATCAATTTTATGTTAACTTGGGTTAAGCCCACATATCCGCCCATATATTCCGGTCCCGGACTCAATATGGGTGCATTTTGACTATAAAATGGCAGCCAGAATTCACTTTTGATATCCCAGTCTTTCAAGGGACTGTTAGACCGGTGCAGATGCTTTTGCAGCAAATATTCATAAACAAACTGTTTCCTGATGCTGCGTTCTTTGATAGTTTCCGCGTTCTCAGGTTTGAGCAAATAATCCAAATCATAGTATTTAATATCGATAATTTGGAAAAAGTTTAATTTTTTGATAAATAACGAAAAAATATCGGCCAACTTTGATTCTAACGCCACCTCATTTTCATACTTGCGAAATAGAGAATCGCGAAAAACTGGCGAACTTAACATAATATATTTAATCCAATGACTAAAAGCCTCATGGGAAAATATTCGGTTTTGCAGGGCGCGGAAAAACACATGATTCAACCAGCGCATTAAGCCCAGCTCTTCAAAAGTTAAAGGATCAGGCACATCCCAGTAAGCATAGAATTTATCCGGCAATGGTGAATTGATAATCACCGCCTGGTTATGAGTTGGAAAAACTTCTTGTAATTCATTAAAAGTATGATTTCTTTTTGCTTGTTGCTGATAAGCAATTTTCACCACTTTATTTCTAAAATAGGGCAAATTAAATGTAGTCAAATAAGCATAATCGTCCCAAGTATTCTGGATGAGTTTAAAAGTCCGTTCTGAAGGAATAGAATTGATGCCATCTGGCATAATCACCGCATCGGGGACTACTTCAGTGCCATTGATTCTGAAAATCATGGCAATGTCTAGTACCTTTTCTGCACTCTTAAACTTTTGGATAATTCGACGCGAGAGCAAGGCTTCATCCACGTAAAGCAGCTTCCCTGGGGGTGTGGTTTTCACCAAATAAGTTAAACACATAGCTTCCCACACCATGTGGAAATTATTAATCCCCCACAGTTCGCCATCGCCACTATGGTGGAGGGAGCCAAACAGGAAGGACTCGATCGCGTCGTAGAAATGCCAGTAGTCTGGGTCTTTCAAAGGCGTATAATTATCAATCACATCCAGAGCGTCTTTTAAAGAACTCAAAACCGACTGATAAGACTTTTCGCTGAATAAACTTGATTCCGTCCCTAAATACTGTTGGCGGAATTGTTCCGCTAAGGCTTGGACTTCCGATCGTACCTCTTCCTTTAACTGTTCCTTAATCTCCGTCAAGATATAACAGTACATTGACACGATATCCGAGGCTTCCAAGTGAATTTCTCGGCGCATCATATCCATCGAATCTAGATAAACCGCCCCATTGTCCAGAAAAACCCCTTTATGTAAACAACGATGCAGCTTGCCATAATCCAATTTTTCCGATTTCCCCACGCGGCGGACAAAAGTCAGGATTTTTAGCTCATCATAAGCATCGATTAAACTGCTGAGAACATCTAGTTTAGAATAAAAAACTATCTTTTCAGCAGCATAATTAGCAATAATTTCTCCCCCACCATCATCTTTTACCAAACCATCTCGGTCTGAGGTCTTCTGTAAATATCCTTTTTCTAAGCAAGTTTGCTTAAAGACATTCAGCATCCGGTAAAACAAAAAGAATAAATCGCGTTTGTTGTCAAACGTGTTTAGCTGAGATGGGTTTTCCTGAAAAAATCCTTTAGGCAGATGAAAAATTAACTGGTTATTCTTTCGTTCTATACCCACAAAAGAATATTTTTCATTAACTTTCAGTTGCAATTCGCCAAAATTTATCATATTTATTCCGGTTTAAAAAGGTATTTTATCAAAATCAATAGCCATTATCTGTTTGACGAAATCTTCCGCCAATGCGACAAAATTAGCATAGGTGATTAATTTGACATTTTTACCGTTTTGAGACAGCAGAGATTCCAAGGGTCGCTTATCTTTAGAAAACACGCTATCCCACAGATAGAACATGAGTTTATTTTTGATAGCAGCTTCGCCAATCTCAGAATTTTCTGGTTTCAAAAACCACCAGCCAATCTGCTTATCCTCAATTCTGCGGATGGCCTGATGATTAGACTTGATGAACTCATTTAGCTGCATGACAAAATCTGACCAGTTGACTTGAGTTGCTCCTACCACTACTTTGGCGGATCTGATTTTCTCCGGTACGTCGCCAGAAAATTTACTCCCCGGTACGTCCACATATTCCCAGTCCCACCGCCGCTTAAATGCACTGTCCAGGTAATAGATGGACTCGTCGGATGTGTTGATAGTCGCCAAAATGGACAAATTTCGGGGTAGGGCAATTTTATGCTCGCGTAAATTCTTTAAGACGCGCAAGCCTTCAGCGTTGTTTTTGAATGCTAGCTCTTTTTCGGTCAGTTCGCAAAATTTCTCAAAGTTGCTGCCATCCACTTGGATGCTGTCATGGGTGGTAGAAGCCTTATATTGCATGGCTTTGAGCAAACCCACTATCTCTAGCTCTGATAAATGAATCTCATAGGTTGACCAATGGTCTTCCTCGCGGTCCAATAGCTGAAACACTAGGCCAAAAATGGCAGCAGCATTGCCTCGGTTTAACTCATCGATAACTAAAAGCACATTTTCATTAGTGCCATCGAGGAGATGTCTGTACGCCCATCCTAGCGATCGGAGGAAATGCCCCTCATAAAATTTATAGATGACGGAACCGCTACCCGTAGTTTGGGGGAGCAGTTTGCCGACAAAATCAGCATAAGTGTATTCTGGGTGAAAGACGGTTTTGATGGTATTGGTGGGAGATTTGGTGGTTTCATCCCACGGGAGACCCAGTTCTTTGGCCATCTCACGTACCCGATAGCTTTTCCCTGTGCCCGGGCTGCCAAATATAATTTTCTGGATTGGTTTTCTGTGCTGACTGTCGGACATATAGATTTGGGAGATACAGGCTGGTGGTTGTCCACTGTTAGTAACAGTACCATATTCTGATGGGTCAGGTTCAGGCAAATTGTAAATTTTTGCTAAGATATGCCGGGGAGATTTTCATCTTTAGTGGTGGTTTTCCTCCGTTGCTCCTGGGGGGAGGGTGAGGGGAAATTGGAGTGATGCCCCCTATTTAGGCAATAAATTTTGCATCA
>JACCEE012497108.1_pt1 | contig 13294 bp, 16 predicted proteins | sample 7449931 | NCBI WGS metagenome assembly JACCEE01 (sample SAMN15323457, study PRJNA562643) | freshwater metagenome | isolation source: river surface water | place: USA:Blue River Watershed | collected 2017-08-19 | reverse complement strand
AGTCTACGACGACGCAAAACCTCGTGTCTGCTTTGGCAGAACTGGGTAATAAAGTCATGATCGTCGGCTGCGACCCTAAAGCCGACTCCACTCGTTTAATTCTTCACGCCAAAGCCCAAACTACGATCATGAGTTTGGCGGCAGAAGCAGGTAGCGTGGAAGATTTAGAATTGGAAGATGTGTTAAAAGTAGGTTACGGCGGCATCAAATGTGTGGAATCGGGTGGCCCTGAGCCTGGCGTAGGTTGCGCAGGTCGTGGCGTAATTACTGCGATTAACTTTCTTGAAGAAGAAGGCGCGTATGATGACGAATTAGACTTTGTATTTTATGATGTATTAGGCGATGTTGTGTGTGGCGGTTTTGCTATGCCGATTCGTGAAAATAAAGCGCAAGAAATTTACATTGTTTGCTCTGGCGAAATGATGGCGATGTATGCGGCGAATAATATCGCGAAAGGCATTGTGAAATATGCCAACTCAGGTAGCGTGCGTTTAGCCGGTTTAATTTGTAACTCGCGTGAAACGGCGCGTGAAGATGAATTGATTTCTGCATTAGCGTCAAAAATTGGTACGACCATGATTCATTTTGTCCCCCGCGATAATGTTGTACAACGCGCGGAAATTCGCCGGATGACAGTAATTGAGTATGAACCCCAAGCCAAACAAGCAGATGAATATCGGCAATTGGCAGTAAAAATTCGTGATAATAAAAATTTCATTATTCCAACGCCTATTACGATGGATGAGTTAGAAGAGTTGATGATGGAATTTGGTATTCTCGATGATGTTGATGAATCTATTGTAGGCGTTACCGCAGCCGCTGAAGCAGTCGCTGTCGCGTAACCGATTGTAAGTGTAGGCTGTTGGGTTGACGCAAAGAAAGCCCAACAGCCGACTTGTAAACAGGTTAAATACAGATGGCAAGCATTATTTTTTATGAAAAACCCGGTTGTGTTAATAATACACGGCAAAAACAAATTCTCATTGCCGCAGGTCATGCGGTAGAAGCAAAAAATCTTCTGACAGAAGTTTGGCAAAGCGAGCAACTGCGCCCTTTTTTTAATGGGTTAGCGGTACGCGACTGGTTTAATTACAGTGCGCCAGCGATTAAACACGGTGAAGTTGAACCCGATTTGCTGAATGAACAACAAGCTCTTGCTTTGTTAGTTTCTAACCCTTTATTGATTCGCCGTCCGTTAATGCAAATTGGTGAGTTAAAGCTGGCAGGGTTTGATTTAGAAAAACTTAATCAGTGGCTACATATCACTCCTCCCGCCAGCGTACAAAATTTAGAAAACTGTCCGCGTTCTGCCGCCAACAATTCTTGTTCTCACGATTAAATTCCTGATAATTTAGGTTGACCAAATTTTGTCATAAAACGGACAAAATTCACCGCATTGCACAGTGATTAATCAGTTTTTTATGCAAGTGTTTTTCATACTTCTTTATAATCAATAGTTTATTAAAATACTTATTTCTGGCATATAGGTTGCTATAGAATTAACAGAGTGTTTGTTATTTAGCAACGCTGATGATAAGTACCTAAATCGCACGATTATCAGCACTTTTAAGGAGAACCAGATGAGCTTTACTGATGAGTTAACCGAGTTGGAGTCTGCGGAAGATTTTTTGCAGTATTTTGCATTGGATTATCAACCCAGCGTTGTTCACGTTAATCGTTTACATATTTTGCAGCGGTTTCATAATTATTTACAGCAAGCGCAAGACAGTATGCCTGCTGACGATGCGGCAATGAAAGAAGTCTATAGACGTTTATTGCAACGCGCTTATCAAGATTTTGTGGAATCGGATGCGCAAACAGAGAAAGTATTTAAAGTTTTTAATAGCGGTATCGGCGAACCACAAACTGCATTTGTATCGTTAGCGGAGATTAAAACATGAACCCGGAGCGTTTTGATGAAGGTCGGTTTGAGTTTGGTGAAAGTGTCCGTGTGGTGCGCAATATCCGCAATGACGGCACTTATCCCGGCTTAGAAGTGGGTGAATTATTGGTGCGGCGTGGCAGCGTAGGCAATGTCATCGAAGTTGGGACTTTTTTGCAAGACCAAGTGATTTACACGGTACATTTTTTGCAATACGGACGCATGGTTGGTTGTCGTTTAGAAGAATTGTTAGGTGTGGATGAGCCTTGGAATCCGAGTTTATTTGAGTTTCGTGAAAAAGTGCGTTGCACCTTGGATTTAGCAATTGGTGGTAAGGTTTTGTACCCTAAGGGAACACTCGGAGAAGTGTTAAAGGTTTTGCGTGAAAATGAAGCCATCCAGTATCACGTTCATTTCCCCGGTCGCACTTTGCAAGTGCCAGAAAGTGCGTTGGTCGCCGATGTCCCTAGTGCAACAGAATCAGAATTAGTATGAACGCCTATATTTTATTACGCGCTGCATTAGCGTTATTTAAGAAAACGCCCGCCGAATTAAGCAGTCAGCAATTAGCGCAGGCCGAACTCCAAGCTCGTAATGAATATTTGTTAGAGCAAAAAGTATTAAGCAGTCCACAAGCATTGGTGGTGATTATTCCTGCCAGCGAAGTTGATCATGCTTATCAAGAAATAAAAAGCCGCTATGTGGATGAGGCAACGTTTTTAAGTGCATTGACGGCGAATAATTTAACGGTTGATAGTTTGCGTGATGCGTTGTATCGGCAGGTAAAAGTTAATACCGTTTTAGATTGTATAGCGGTTAATGTCGCTCAAGTTTCTGATACGGAAGTAGCGCTTTATTATCAAAGCAATTTAGCTAAATTTAGCCGTCCTGAGCAGCGCGAAGTGCGTCATATTTTGATTAGCATTAATCCACAATATCCTGAAAATGACCGTGCTAACGCGCTAAAACGTATGCAGGATATTCAAGCATTATTGCAACAAGACCCCGCGCAATTTGCTACGTTAGCGTTAAAACATTCAGAATGCCCCACAGCTTTACAAGGCGGCACATTAGGAACCGTTGAACGTGGTAAACTTTATCCCGAGCTAGATGCAGTGCTGTTTCGGTTAAACGCCGATGAGCTAAGTGAAATTGTTGAATCTGAAATGGGATTTCATATTCTGCATTGCAAACAAATTTATCCCGCTGATACCCTAAGCTTTGAACAAGCGCAGGGGAAAATTCGCGAATTATTACAAAAGCGTTCGCAGCGGCAACAACAACGCCAGTGGTTAGCCAGTCTCCCTGCACTTTAAAGGAATTGATGATGTCTGAAAAAGAAACCAAACAATGTTCTTTTTGCGCTATTCCCCAATCTGCGTCCGTACCATTGATTGCAGGTTTAGAGGGATATATTTGTGAAGCGTGTGTTATTTTAGCCGGTCAAGTGGTTAATACTTGGAGTCGTAAAAAAGAGTTGGCGGGTGTGCAGGAAACCGTGCCAACCCCGGTGGAAATCAAACAGCATTTAGATAATTATGTGATTGGGCAACACTTGGCAAAAGAAATTTTAGCCGTTGCCGTGTATAACCATTATAAACGCTTGAAACATCAAACCCATTCTGCCAATTTAGGTAGCGGCGATACGGAAGTTGAAATTGGCAAATCCAATATTTTATTGATTGGCCCATCGGGGACTGGAAAAACCTTGCTCGCCAGTACCTTAGCTAAAATCGTGGGGGTGCCGTTTGTGGTTGCTGACGCAACCACCTTAACCCAAGCAGGTTATGTCGGTGATGACGTAGAAAATATTTTAGTGCGCTTGTTAGATGTGGCAGAAGGCAATATCAACAAAGCCGAATGGGGAATTGTGTATTTAGACGAAGTGGACAAAATTGCCCGTAGCCCTGAACAGCAAACCGGAACCCGTGACGTATCCGGCGAAGGCGTGCAACAAGCGTTATTGCGTTTAGTAGAAGGTGCGCATGTTAAATTACCTGCCAAAGCGCAACGCCACAGTAAAGAAGGTCACGATGTTTTAATTGATACGCGCAATATTTTGTTTATTGCCGGTGGAGCGTTTCCGGGACTGGAAAAGCATATCGAAAAACGCTTACAACCGAAAGACAGTGCGATTGGTTTTCATGCGCCAGTCAAAGACACTAACCAAAAGCCAAGCTTAGAAGCCATGTTAAATGCTACCGAGCCGACTGATTTACGTTTATTTGGCTTAATTCCAGAGTTTATTGGTCGCTTCCCTATTTTAGCACCATTGGAACCGTTAGATGTTGCGGCATTGATTCAAGTGCTGACCGAACCCAAAAATGCACTGGTACGTCAATATCAACAATTATTTAATTATGAAGAGGTGAAATTAACGTTCACTGACGAGGCATTGGTTGAAATTGCGCAAAAAGCCATTGCGCGTGAAACCGGTGCGCGTGGCTTGCGTAGTATTATGGAACAAATTTTGCGCAAAACCATGTTTGATATTCCCTCTGTACAAGATGTAATAGAATGTGTAATCGAAGTAGAGGCGGTACAAGGACTTGCACCGGTGACTTTAGTTAAAAAAACGCCGGACAATATCAGACAACAAGCCGGACAGATGTAATTTAAATTTTATGCGAGATGTCTATGAATACTGAACAAACCATCCAAAAACAACTTGCGGATAATCCTGTCATTTTGTATATGAAAGGTGTTCCCAGCCAACCTGAATGCGGTTTTTCGCAAAAAGCCATTGGTATTTTAAATAAAATCAATGTGCCGTTTGCATATGTGAATGTATTACAAGCTCCGTTTATTCGTGAAAAACTGCCTAAAATTTCTAAATGGCCAACTTATCCGCAGTTGTTTGTTAAAGGCGAATTAGTCGGTGGTTGTGACATTATGGAAACTATGTTTAACGATGGCAGTTTACAAACTTTATTAACGACCGCTGTTCCAGCAACGCCAGAAACCAGCACAGGATTAAGTGCTAGCCAAGTGGAAAGCTATATTCTGAAACAATTACCCCAAGCGCAGGTGCTGGTTTCAGGTGCTGGTTGTGATTTAGAAGTCATTGTTATTAGTGAACAATTTTCTGACTTGAGTTTATTAAAACAACAACAAGCCGTATTAGCCGGATTAAGTGAACCGTTAGCCGATGGACGTTTACATGCGGTCAGTGTGAAAACCTACACGCCACAACAATGGCAGGCGCAGCGACAAACGGAAACCAGCGGCTTGTTGCAAATTAAAACCTAGTGCTTGTAGGTGAAAAAAATGATTGAAGAAACAGCAACCGTAGTAAAAGTTGAAAAAGGGCAAGTATGGGTCAGTAACGAAGCCAATGGTGGTTGCGCTGGCTGTATCAAGCAAACTTCTTGTTCCAGTTCCATGTTGGGCAAGTTGTTTAAACCCCGTCATGTAGCAGTAGACAGCAGTTTTCCGTTAGCGGTTGGAGATCAAGTAGTGGTAGCCATTGATGAATCGCTGTTTTTACATGCTTCATTATTATTATATATTGTCCCGTTGCTGGCGATGTTTATCGGTGCAGGTATGGCAGAAAGTTTGTTGGATGATGCCTTACCTTATTCGCAACTTTATATTGCCCTAGTTGGTTTATTTAGTCTATTTTTTTCCTTAGGTTTATTGCATTTGATACAGAAAAAAAGTGGTAGTGATTATTGCGTTAAAGCGGTAGTGGTAAAAAAATTGTAAAAAAATATATATTGTTTTTAGCAATTTCTATGTTAGGGTAACATCATATTAGCCGTCATTAATTATATTAATGACGGCTTTTTTTCGCCTTAAAATTTTGATTATTACAATTTTTTTTGCTTATAATCCTCAGAATATGCAGTTTTTACCAAGGGAGTGCCTTTCATAATGAAACGAATTATTTACCCATTTTTTGCATTTGTGGGGTTGTTAGCAGAACAAGTTGGCGCAGCAACTCAAGTTGAAGCCCAATCTATTCATCCCGACCAACGATTGCTTGAGGAATTACAGTATTTAAAAGAAGAAAATGTCTCTATTGCCTCAAGAATTCCGCAAACAGAACGCGACGCACCGGCGATTTTAACTGTGGTAAGTGAAAAAGAAATTTTAAATTCCGGCGCGCGCGATCTAATGGACGTTTTGCGTTTGATACCGGGATTTGATTTTGGTGTAGATTTTGGCAATATTGTAGGTCCTATGATTCGTGGCAACTGGGCTTATGAAGGCGGCATTTTGATGCTGATTGACGGTTTAGAAATGAATGAACGCCGTTCTGGTTCGGTGCAAATGGGGCAGCATTATCCGATTGATAATATTCAAAAAGTTGAGGTAATGCGCGGTCCCGGCTCTGTTATGTATGGCGGTTTTGCCCGCTTGGGGGTGATAAATATTATTACCAAAGGCTTTAAGAACAAAGCCAGTACCCAGCACAGCGACTCTATCAAAGATCAAGACCAAGATGAGTTGGCTATTACCACCCGTTATGGGCAAATGGAAAAAACTTACGGGCATCGCGGGGTAAGTTTTTATGTGGGAAAAAATTTAACCGATGATGCACGAATTACAGTATCCGGCAAAGCCAGCCAAGCGCATCGGAGTGAACAAATTTTTACCGATACACACGGTGGCTCGGTTCGGTTAGAAAACACGAACTTACTTAACAACTTGCAATTTAATATTGGCTTTCAATACGCTAAAAATTTAACCTTGCGTTTCATTATGGATGATTATGTTGCCGAATCTGCTGACGGCACTTCCGCTATTAATACGCCGCCATTATTGCTCAATTTTAAATCCTATGTGTTTGATGCCAAATATCAAGAGGATTTTTCTGATACCTTTAAATTAAGCTTTAATTTTAATTATTCGCGGCAATTGCCATGGAGTGTTGAAGCTTTTATTGGTACAGGATTTCAAACCGCAACTAAAATTGCAGCAACCCGTTACTTAGGTGGCATGCGTTTGGATTATATGATGAATAGCTTTATTCATATTACCAGCGGGTTAGAATTTACCCATGAAGAATTTGAAAAATTAGCCGAAACCTATGATCATATTAATCCTAAAGTATTTCCTATTTATGAAAATATTACGCCATATATTGAAAGTTTAATTAAAAGCGATTGGGGAAATCTGACTTTTGGTTTACGTTATGACAGACATAATACTTTTGAAGCAAATTTTGCACCGCGTGTCGCTTTTACTAATAAAATAGGTGGCTTTCATTACAAATTGCTTTACAGCAGTTCATTTCGTACTCCAAATATTGATGATGCTATATTAGGCAATGTACCAAAGCTTAAGCCGGAACGTACCAAAGCCTATGAAATTGAATTAGGTTACCAATTTAATAAAAACCTTGCCTTAACCACTAATGCTTTTTATCTTTCCACTAAGGATAAATTGGTTTACGGCTTTGATAATAATAACACAGGTGTGTATTCCAATGCCCACGATAAAATTGACGCAACGGGCGTAGAAACAGAATTGCGCTGGAAGCAGAATTGGGGATATTTGACGTTAAATCACAGTTATTCACAAATGCTGAACAATTTTCAGGCTTTTAAACCCATTCAAAAAACAACAAATACGTTAGTTAGTTCAGATAAAACGCTGGGTTTCCCTACACATAAATTTACTCTAAACACGCATTATGAAATAACCCCTGATTTATCGGTGAATCCTTCTTTTATTTTAACGACTAGCCGTTATGGTTATGACCGTTATGATGCGCAGGGTTATTTAAACTTGCGTAAATACAGTCCACAACTGTTGGGTAATTTGTACTTCCGTTATCAAAATGTATTGATTAAAGGTTTGGATTTGGGAATTGGGCTTTATAATTTATTCAACGCGAATCAGAGATTTATTCAGCCTTATAATAGTGATCATGCGCCGCTGCCGGGGCAATCACGCGAAGTGATTTTTAAAGTCTCTTATCAATTATAATTTAAAATTAATAACATCTTGACGCCGTTTCAATAGCCAGTTTGTGTATATGTGTATTTAAAGACGCGGCTAATTGTTTTTTGTTTTTTTCAGTTTTAATGCGGATATAAGTTATGGCGTGTATTTTAGGACGTTTTCTAATTAACGCATGAATACCGCGTTTATTCAATGCAGATTGCACTGCTATGGCTCTTGGCTGTTCAGAAAAAATACCAAACGATATATCGCCGGCAAATTGTTTGTTTTTAATTAAAAAAACTTCACGGACACCGAGATTTTTAACCGTAGTTAAGTTTTTTTGCGATTGAGCCAAATTAGCTGCCGCAGGATAATAAACCTGATAATCAAAACCAACGATTTTATTTTTTTTAATTTTGCGTCCTAATTCGGTGGTTGCTGGTTGTTTATTTAACCAGGTTTGAATAGCGGTTTTGTTACTAAAGCCACTGACCAAGTAACAATAGGTTTTTTTAAGTTCGGTTTCTGGCGACGGATCAGGTTGTTTAAAAATTGGATGCGCCGTATTTGTTTCCAGTTCTACCGGCGGATTGACTTGGCTATTTAGCAGCGGCGTGTTCACCGCAATCGCTGTATTAGTAGTGTTATGGTCATGTAGATTTTCTGTGAGCAGTGGTTTGTTTGATTTGCGTGGAGGTTGTGCTTTTACTTCTGCTAATAATTGAATTTGTTTAGGGTTTGTGTCCGTGAGGACGGGAACAGGTGGCTTTAAAAAAGCATAGCCGCCTTCGTTATATTGCCAAAAGAAAAAAGTTAAGTTTGCCAGCAAAGCGAGGAAAAAAAGAATTTTCATAGTGAGTGATGGGTAACAATAGCCAAGCCTTTTAGGACTAAATCAGGGTCTACAACAGCCGGTTGTGCTAAATGACGCTGAAGTAAATGCGCATCACCGCCAGTCAATAATAGCATAGCAGGGGCAGATTGTTGTTTTAAGACCTGTTCAATTAAGCCGGTTGCGGCATATAACGTGCCAGTAAAAATCGCACCTTGGGTAAAATTTGCCAATTGAGGAGGATAATGTTGGCGTGAAAAATCGAGTGCGTTGGTGTCTTGCGCTAATGATTTTTTCATTAACGCCAATCCCGGCGCAATCACTCCGCCTGCGTGATGACCCGTTGCATCGAGATAATCAATCGTTATGGCAGTACCACAATCAATAATCCATACTGCCTGCTGATAGTGTTGCCAAGCCGCAACTAGACATAACCAACGGTCAATACCCAGTTTTGCAGGCTGTAAATACGCATTAGTTACGCCGTAACCGCAGGCGATGCTTTGTGGTATCACAATCTTAATATCGGTCCATATTTGTTTGGCTAATGCAGTTACAGATACAGTCATGTCAGCCGTTGCAACCGAAGAAATAGCCAGAATTTTAGGTGTAGCCAAAGTCTGCCAAGCTTGGCGTAATAAGGTCTGCCAAGGGGTTTGTTTATAGACAACAGCCGCTTGTGTGTGTAATTTATCGCCGTATTGGTAGCCCCATTTTAGACGAGTGTTGCCTATGTCAATCAATAAATTCATTGTATATACAGTAAAATGGAAATGCGGTTATTATTTTAATAGGTACAAAGCGGGGGTAAATTATGAATAATTTGGCAAAACTAATATGGCAATGCCGACGCGGGACGCAAGAGCTAGATAAATTATTGCTGGGTTATATAGAGTGCGGTTATCCGCAAGCCAGTTTGCATGAACAACAACAATTTAACCAATTGTTGGCATTGCCGGATGATCAATTATTGCACTTATTTTTTTTACCACATGTGCTTAAATCCCATAAATTTGCCCCGCTCATCACCAAAATTCAACATTTCACAACAGTTTCAGATAACACAATCGCGCCGATTATATTATCTTCACCTAGTGATACATAGCTTAGCCGGCGTTGCAAGTTTAGTTAATGGTTTGCCAATATTCTATAAACTCTTGATAGGATTGAGTATAATACTGAGCTTACTGCGTTATTTACGGTATTTTTGCTATCAATTTCAACCTTACACACTCAGTTATACTGTGGATACTGGTTGGGGAATTAGTTTAAAAAATAATGACTTAAGCATAATACAGCCTTTGGCAACGACAGTCATCACGACACAGTTTATTGTGCTGCATTATCGCTTACAAAATGGTAAAAAACGCAATTTGTTCATTATGCGTGATAGTTTAAGTGCTAACGATTATCAGGCGTTACTGCTGTTGTTGAAAATGTCTGGATTGTCTAAACAGCAGCAAGTGCATTGATTGTTTGCTCAGCGGACGCATAACGGTTAGCGGTCTTGTGTAAACGCAATGTGGCTCACTGCATTGTTGGTGACAGGCAGATTGGCAATAACACGGTCAGCCAACCGTGAAAACGGCAAGGACTGTAACCAAACGCGCCCAGTGCCTTGCAGTGTCGCTAAAAAAAGCCCTTCGCCACCGAATAACATCGACTTCATATTGCCAGTACGTTGAATGTCATAACTTATTTGCGATTCAAACGCCACGATGCAGCCGGTATCAACCAATAATTTTTCGCCATGGAGCTGTTTTTCAATAATTGTGCCACCTGCGTGAATAAAAACATTGCCATCGCCCTTTAGCTTTTGCAACACAAAACCCTCGCCGCCAAACAGACCGGCACCGAATTTTTTCGTAAAGGCAATGGAAATTTCTGTGCCTAACGCCGCGGCAAGAAAGGCATCTTGTTGGCAAAGAAGTTCGCCGCCTGTATTGTCCAAGTCAATCGCTACAATTTTTCCCGGATAAGCTGCGCTGAAAGCGACTTTTTTCTTACCTTGTCCGGTATTTGTAAAATGCGTAATAAACAAAGATTCACCACTGATACCGCGTTTAAGCATACTACCGAGCTTGCTAAAAAAGCCTTGTTCCGGATGCGAGCCATCGCCCATTTTGGCTTCAAAACTAATGCCCTCTTCCATAAACATCATAGCACCGGCTTCGGCGATGACGGTTTCTTGCGGGTCAAGTTCAATTTCAACGAATTGCAGATCATCCCCATAAATTTGATAATCAATCTCATGACTTTGCATAGCGTTAATCCTTAGTGTTTAATGGTTTTTTAGACAAAACTGGTACAAATGAGTGTAACACGTTCTAAGGCGAAGAAAATGGTCAATTTTGTGGCACGGTTCATAGCTTAGAGTCTACTTATTGCGAACTTAAAAGTATCACTCTGTACAAAAAGCGACTAGCCTTGTTCCCACGCACGCCTTACTGTTAAAATCTAGCGCATTCAATTTCGTTAATCAAATACACTATGCACGAAATGTCACTTTGCGAAAGCATCCTTGAGGTTTTACAGCAACAAGCTCAACAGCAAAATTATACGGCTGTAAAAACCGTATGGCTGGAAATCGGTAAGCTTTCCAGCGTGGAACCGGAGGCGATGCGCTTTAGTTTTGCACTGGTGATGCAGGGTTCATTAGCTGCCGCGGCGAAATTGGAAATTATCGAAGTGGAAGGACGCGCATGGTGCTTGTATTGTGCGCAGCAGGTCATCATTGCACAACGCTATGACGGCTGCCCAATCTGCGGAGCCTATCAATTACAAATTAACGACGGTGAACAAATGCGAATAAAAGAATTGGAGGTGATTTAATGTGTGTCGATTGCGGATGCAGTGCGGGAGAGGCAACGGTTGTTGCACACACGCACAGTCATAGCCATAGCTCAACAAGTCATAGCCACAGCCATACCCATCATCATGCACTTAGCCCGTTACATGCACATGCGGCGGGGTTAAATCCGGCACGGATGGTGAAGATTGAGCAGGATATTTTGGGTAAAAATAATCAGTACGCACAAATTAATCGCGACTATTTTCGCCAGCATGGCATTTTTACTTTAAATTTAGTGTCTAGTCCGGGGTCGGGAAAAACCACCTTGTTGACTCAAACCATTGCATTATTAAAAGCGCAATTCAGTTTAAGTGTGATTGAAGGCGACCAGCAAACCAGCCATGATGCCGAGCGCATTCGCGCCACCGGTGTTCATGCTGTGCAGATTAATACTGGCAAAGGCTGTCATTTAGATGCACACGGTATCGGTCACGCGCTTGAAAGTTTAATGCCTGAAGACCATAGCGTGTTGTTTATTGAAAATGTCGGTAATTTAGTCTGTCCTTCGGCTTTTGATTTGGGGGAGGCGCATAAGGTAGTCATTTTGTCGGTGACTGAGGGGGAAGATAAACCGCTTAAATACCCGGATATGTTTCATGCTGCGGATGTGATGTTGTTGAATAAAATGGATTTATTGCCTTATGTTGAATTTGACGTTGCGCAATGTATTGAGTACGCGCGGCGGGTTAATCCGAAAATTAAAGTGTTACAAGTATCGGCAAAAACCGGTGCAGGTATGGAGTTATGGCTAGAATGGCTAACCGCTAGTCGGCAATTAGCGTTAATTGGCTAGACTGCATGAAAAAAATTGCCATCTTTACCGATGACCCCGGTTGGCACGGTAAACAACTTAAACTTGCCTTTGCCGAGTGGGGTTATGCTAGCGAATTTGTATCATTGACTGATTGCAGACTTCACATCGACTCATCCTCATGTCCTATTATTATTCCACAGTTTGAAAACACTTTGCCGGATGCCGTATTTGTGCGCGGTGTTCCGGGCGGTTCATTGCCGGAAGTGGTGTTTTATTTGGATATTCTCCATGCACTAAAGCAACTGTCGATTCCGGTGTATAACAGCGGACGCGCCATAGAACGTAGTGTAGATAAAGGCATGACCAGCTTTTTATTACATCACGCCGGTTTGCCAACGCCGCCAACGTGGGTCGTAAAAAATCAACAGCAAGCGTTAATGATTGCACAACAGCAATTAGCACAAGGTCATAAGTTAATTAGCAAACCGTTGTTTGGTTCACAAGGCGAAGGTATTCGCCGCCTTGAGAAAAGTACCGATTTATTTTGGCTGACCAGTAGCGCAGGGATTTACTATCTACAACAATTTGTCGATTGCGCTGGTGAGGGCTATTCTGACCTGCGCGTGTTTGTGATACATGGCAAGGTGCTTGCGGCGATGCGCAGATGTGGCGATAAGTCGTGGTTAAATAATGTGGCACGCGGCGCACGTTGTGAAGCAATTGACGTAGATGATGCGTTAAGGCAATTAGCGATTGCGGCTACGGTAGTGTTAAAAATGGATTATGCCGGCGTGGATATTATTCAGCGGCAAGACGGCAGTTACAGCATTATTGAAGTCAACAGCATTCCGGCGTGGAAAGGTTTGGAAAGTGTCTGTGATGTGAATGTCGCCGACCATTTAGCAAACGATTTAATTGGGCGATGTGTTTTAGAAACTCACGACTAATTTTTTATTTGAGGTTTTTATGTGTCAATTGTTACAAAAAGGCGGGAATATTTCACTGACAAAAATAGCTCCAACATGTAATGAGATGCTGGTTGCTATTAAATGGCTGAAAAAAACCAACGATGATACTGATTTT
>JACCEE011059779.1_pt1 | contig 13299 bp, 11 predicted proteins | sample 7449931 | NCBI WGS metagenome assembly JACCEE01 (sample SAMN15323457, study PRJNA562643) | freshwater metagenome | isolation source: river surface water | place: USA:Blue River Watershed | collected 2017-08-19 | reverse complement strand
GATTGTATTAAAAAATGATAATAGCCAGCGACAATTAGAACAATTAAGTGATATTTCTGAAGTAGTTTACGGCACATTGCCAGATGAAGTTATTATTGAAGAAAATAACGCCAAATTTAAAATTGCCATTTTAGACGGTCAAAAAACCGGCTGGTTTTTCGACCATCGCGATAGCCGGGCGCAGTGTGCAAAATTGGCTAACCGTCAGCGCGTGTTAGATTTATTTTCCTATTCCGGCGCGTGGGGGATTCCTGCCGCCATCGCGGGTGCTACCGAGGTCGTGTGTGTCGATAGTTCGCAATCGGCATTGGATATGGCAAAAACCAGTGCGCAACTAAATCAAGTCAGCGAAAAAATGCACTTTGAGCGCAGTGATGTGTTTGAGTTTTTAAAAAATGCGCGTGAACAACGGCAACATTTTGAGGTCATTATTTTAGACCCTCCGGCGTTAATCAAGCGCAAAAAAGATTTCAAAGTCGGTTTTGAAGCGTATAGACGCTTGAATCAACTTGCTTTACAGGTTTTATCTAAAAACGGCATTTTAATTTCAGCCTCTTGTTCACACCATTTAAGTCGTGATAATTTACATGAAATTTTGCGTTCTCAAGCGCGACATATTGACCGGCATTTGCTGTTTTTCGCCAGTGGTGGACAAGCCGGTGATCATCCGGTGCATCCTGCTGTTCCCGAAACGCAATATTTAAAGACTTATTTTTGTGCCGTTGCCAGTCATTTGTAAGTGACCGTCATGTCCTCAGCATTGCCCCAACCATTTTGCGAGCTTTGTAAACAACCTATTGAATTAGAAGGTTTTTCTTTGCTTACCGAACAAGGTTTAATACAATTTTGTTGTGCTGGCTGCTTGAGCATTTACCAATTACTTAACGAGTCTGAGTCTAAACCGCCTCCAACCGATAACAATAACTAAACTCTAAAAGAGAGCAATCTATGAAAGCCTGTGACTCCTGTTCCCAGCGGGTACAAATTGGTGCCAATCACAAAAACATTAATATTCCTCAACGCGCGATTGGACTTATGTTTGTCTATTTGCCGATTCTGACCCTGCCATTTGTCATTACCAGTGCCTATTTAACTTATTTTCATTTGCGCATGGTTGGCGGAAAAAATGTGAAAACCTGGGGCGATTTTATGCCGGATCGCGCTACACATCGCTATGATATGAAAACGCAAATTACCATGAATGGCTCTTTTAAACTCAGCTTGGCGCAATCTAAATTGTATTGGATTTTAAATTGCACTTGGTATTGCCCATTAAGTGTCGCCTTATTTGAATGGCACGCCTATTTAGTGAAAGTTGTGGAAAATTGGTGGTGTCCTTTTGGACATAATAAAAAAGATAATGGTGATTATAATGAAGGCGCGATTGATAAATCGTTTTGGCATATTTATCCTGAAGAAAAAGCCAAATTGTGTGAACAAGATTTAAACAATCCTGTGTGGAATAATGAAGAAAAAGCTGATTAAAAAATAAAATTATTTAAGCGTCAAGCGTCATCGCAATAACACAAGGTTTTAGTTCAATTGGCGGACACGGCAGATAAAAAATATTTACTCTTAAATTGGGTATTATTAATTAGCTACGGCTGTATTATTTTATTTGCCGTGTATAGCTCTATTTATTGCTGGCCGACAAAAGGCAGTGTTATTTGGTTTTTAGTCATTATTTTTTGTCCGCCTTTTTTATATCACCTAGTTTTTATTGGCTATGCGTTAATTTTTAACCAACTGCTGCATTGGAAAAAATCTTATCGCTTGATTACGTTAGTTACAGGTATTTTGTTAGCCGGCGGTTTATTACAATTAACACAAACCCTTTCCTTGGCTCGCTTTAAAACTGCTTACTCTCCGTTGGTTAAGCAAATACAAGCTAAAATGCCCACTCCCTGCGCGGCAGATTATTTTGAGATACCGCAAGTTCATGCCTATAATTTGTCAGTGACGCAAAAAATTTTGCAGCAAAAAAAACCACTTGGCGCACTGTATTATAATCCGCAACGCTTTGTGCTGTGTTTTCGCGCCGGTTCTGTAGATGTTGCAGGCAGCAGTTTGGTTTATGATTCGCGTACTAAACAGTGGGACTTTTTTCATCAAAGTGAAATACAAGCGATTGATAAATTCAACGTTCAAATTAATAAATTAATAAAATGCCGTAATTTTTAACCGCAGTTTTTTTAATCGCTTCCGGTTAAATTAATAAGTTAAAAAGTTAAAATGAACTATCTGGAGATTTCTAATGTTATCATTGGACTCAATCGCTTGACTGTTGTTATGATTTAGCCATTCGCGCGACACCTTCTTAAAAAAGTAGAGAGTTTTTATGGCACTGCAAATTTTTCGTACCAAACATGTGACCACTGATGAGGTGTCGGACGTAGGTCTTAACCGTTGTCTGTCTAAGTGGGATCTTACTTTTTTAGGCATCGGTGCAATTATTGGCACGGGCATTTTTGTTCTCACCGGCATCGCGGCGGCAACTCAATCAGGGCCGGCAGTGGTTCTCTCTTTCATCATAGCAGGGCTGGCGTGTGCATTTGCTGCATTGTCTTATGCCGAATTAGCCGCTTCAGTGGGTGGGTGTGGCAGTGCATATGGTTATAGTTATGCGGCGTTTGGTGAACTGATTGCGTGGATTATCGGTTGGGATTTATTGCTTGAATATGGTATGTCAGTGGCAGCGGTTGCCAACGGCTGGTCGGGTTATTTTAACAATGCCTTAACGGCGTTAGGACTCGGTTTGCCAGAGGCATTAACCAAAGCTCCGAAAATGGGCGGAATAGTTAATTTACCGGCGGCGGGTATTATTTTAATATTAATGGGTTTGCTGATTATTGGCGTAAAGCAAAGCACTCGTACCAACAACGTCATGGTATTTATAAAATTACTGACCATTAGTGTTTTTATTGCTATCGCCTTGTTTAACGTTAACCCAGATAACTGGCATCCTTTCATGCCATATGGCTGGTTTGAAACTTTGCCGAATGGCAGCACACGCGGCGTACTGGCAGGGGCTTCAATTGTGTTTTTTGCCTATGTAGGCTTTGATGCGGTGTCCACCGCCGCAGAAGAAGCCAAAGACCCGCAAGCCGACTTACCGTTTGGTATTGTCGCCTCCTTAGCGTTTTGTACCCTGATTTACATTATCGTCGCAGGACTACTCACCGGCATTGTGTCTTACAAAGACCTCAATGTGTCATCACCCGTTTCACACGCCTTACAGTTAATTGGCTACAACTGGGCTTCAGCACTGATTTCAACCGGCGTAATTGCCGGCTTAACTACCGTGATGTTGGTACTGTATTACGGTTTAACGCGGATTATTTTTGCCATGTCACGCGACGGCTTACTCTCGGCTTTCTTTAATCAAGTCAATCCGCAAACCCAAACGCCGGTACGGGTGATTGTGATTTGCGGCGTATTAATAGCAAGCATTGCAGGCTTTATACCATTAGGCGATTTAGCCGAGTTAGTTAATATAGGTACGCTGGCAGCTTTCGTACTGGTTTGTTTAGGGGTTAGTGTTTTGCGTATCAAAAAACCGGCATTAGTACGTCCCTTTCGGATGCCGCTAGGACACTTGTTCCCAATTTTAGGTATGTTATCGTGTTCAGCACTGATGGCATTTTTGCCTGCGCTGACGTGGCTACGTTTTATCGTTTGGCTAGTCTTAGGGTTAATTGTTTATTTTGTCTATTCCATAAAACACAGCAAACTGGCACAATCTTAAGTAAAATAAAAATTTGTTTGAAGAAATTTATCTGTTTTATGTGATACAAATAAGCAGAATTTAAATTTAACAACGACTACAATTGAGCCAACTAATAAAATCAATCGATACCATAACAACAATTAACGTTTGATTGGTGCTAATTTAAACAATGAGAATGTCTATGAAAACCCCTGAGTACGAAAAGCTACGGGAACATGTATTTAAAATACTCGCCACCGAATTAGACCCTCGGCTTTATTATCATGGCGTACACCATACGCGCGACTATGTGTTGCCGGCTGCTGAATACTTAGCAAGTGCTGAAGGCGTTGAGGGCGAGGCATTAACTTTGTTACTAACGGCAGTTGTATTGCATGATTTTGGCTATATTCAACAATATGAAAATAATGAAAGTATTGCCGCCGCCATTGCCGATGACATGTTATTGGATTTTGCTTATACAACCGAGCAAATCGCCATCATAAAAAATATTATTATGGCAACAGCCCTGCCGCAGACTGCCACCAATTTACTAGAAGAAATTATGTGTGATGCCGATTTGTATCATCTAGGCAGCAAAGATTTTTTCGTTCTGTCGGACGATTTGTGGCGTGAATTAGTTGCTTTTGGCGCGCCACTGACTAAAAAACAATGGCACGACATTAGCATTAGTTTCGTAGAACAACACCGCTATTTTACCAAAACTGCCGTGCTTGAACAAAACCAAGGCAAAATCCATAACCTTAACGTGTTACGCGAACAAGCGGATAATTTCAGTTAATAAAATAAAAAATCGGTTTATTTTTATATACTTAGTATCGAGTTTCGATTGTTTTATTATTTTATAAACCGCACTCATGTTCGTCCTAAACAAAAAATTCATTGCCTACAAAAAACTAACCAAACCATAGCCATCAACACCCGCATGTAAGGTTATAATGCCCACTCTTTTTTTTGTTGATTTTTGCTGATTATGTTGCTTTATAAAAATAAATACACCACTTTTCTAGCAACAGGAATTATTATTGCAATCATTGCGCTGGTGCATTTTTTTTCTATTTTTGCCGTAACCGATAACGCCATTAATGACACCTTAATGCGTCATGCCTTCAATCCCACCGCCTCTGAAAAACTCATTATTATTGAAGTTGAAAAACACCAGCTTCAGCAAAACAACGACATCTGGTTACGTCTGTTAAAAAATTTATTGGCACAAAATGTCAAACAAATCGTATTTGATTTTCATCCACCTGCCACAGAAGATTTTTATAAATTAGCCGCGCAATCTAAAAAAGTGGTGTTTGGACAACGACTATTTCCACATACCAATCAAATTCATACGGTATTAAGCTCGCTGCCTAAACCAGCCATTAAACATAAAACTACATTAGGGTTGATTACAGAAAAAAATCACGCAGGTGTTTATCGCCACCAATGCCGAATTATTGAAATAGAAGATATTGAATTTGCTTGTTTAGAATTTGCCGCCGCCAAACAATTATTTGGCAAAAAAATACTCAACAATCAATCCGATTACCAAGTTAATTTTATTGGCGGCATAGACAGATTACCGCGCATTAAATTAAGAAGTGCATTGGTTAAAAATTTAGTAACCGAATTAGTCGCAGGAAAAACCGCTTTCATTTCTGTTACCGATATTGAAGACATGCCGCATTATTTTACCCCTATTGCCACTGAAGACGGACAAATATCCGCCGCATTATTTCATGCCTTTGCATTAGACACTTTATTATCCCAACGCGAATTACAACCACTATCACAAAAAATAACTTATTCATTAATTGTCGCTATTACCCTGATTAGCTTAATTTTTTATTCCTACACACCTTTTCGCTTATCCATACTCATAGCAGGCGGTTTATTTTTAGCATTTATAGGTTTATGCAGCTTTCTTTTACAACAGTTTTTTTTACAGCTCCCCGTTATTGAATTATTACTAGCGAATTGGCTTTCATTATGGATTGTCAATCATCACCGTTTAGTAGAAAAACAACAATTATTAGAACAATCTTTATTTGACTTATCCTTAAAACTACAGGAAAAAATATTTGCAATTAATTTTCATAAAACCAGTGATCCGTGGTCACCATTAATTGACATGATTAATCAAACCTTGAACTTAAATAGATTAATTTTTTTAGAATGCCCGGAAAAAGGACACTGGTTAAAAGAAGTGAAATGTTTTAATTGTGCAGTTGAAGATATTAATGAAAAACGCCGTGATTATCACCGTGTTCCCTATACTACAGCGATTGAAGAAAACAAACCTATTGTCGTTGATATGCCATATCTAAAAACCAATGGCGAAGATGAAATAAATTATTTAGCCCCGCTTATTTTTGATAAACAATTACTTGGATTCTGGGCTTTTACTATCAAACCTGAAAAATTATGTGGCGTGGAAAACTTTACCGTAATCGCCCAAATGTATATGCTAAAGATAGCCGAGACCTTGTATTATTATCAAGTTTGGCAAAATCGAAAACAAATTCAAAAGAACACAATAGTCAATTATTTTCAGTTACAGGTTAATAAAAACTCTTACCAAATGCTGAACAAATCAATGCAATTATTAGAAAAACGCATTGCCAAATTATATGAAGTATTTAATAATTTTAATTATGGCACGGCATTGTATGATTTGTTTGGACGTGCCATATTGGTCAATAATCTCTTAGAAAGACTTTCTAATTCGGCACAATTACCTATTTATGAACTTTCATTATTAGCCTTTATTGTTAGAGTCACTGGACTTGAGACAAATAAAGCCCAGCAAGTTTTGCAAAAAGTGATTTTTTCTCAGGAAACTTTTTCATTTTCAACCGTTTGTTTTAGCGAACAAGGGACTTATGTGTTATATATAAAGGCGTTACAGTTACATAAAGATATACATGCTGACACAAATACAACAGACACACGTTTAATTTTGTGTGAATTAATCGCTCCCTAATAGCTTAACAATATTTTCAATAACTTAAAGTGGCATAGCCGAAGATTGAAATTCACCATGCCCATAAAACTGATGTCGTTTAATAACATTATTTGCCCATGAGCGGTGAGTTGCAATTTCGCACATTGAACCATTCATTTTAAAAACCGCCGCCGCCTTTTCATGCAAAATAGCGTGAGCGGTAGCTAAATCATCATGGTTAATTTGAAAACAACTTTCAATAATAGCGAGTTGTTCAGGGTGAATCGCGGTTTTACCTATTAAGCCACAACTTATATCTTGCTGAGTTTCTTTAATTAATAATTCAGTTTTATTCAAATGCTCAAAAACCGGCGCAGTTAATTCAAAGCCGTGCGGTTTAAAAACCGTAATCAATTGATAAATAATAAACCCTAATGGCGTTTCATATAAGGTTTTGTCAGTTGGGCGGCGCAATCCTAAATGATGTAATAAATCATTGCCACCAATGCGTAAGGCTAAAATATTGTCTTGATAATTAGCTTCAAGCAATTTATCACGCAAAAGACACATTTTGCTTTGTTCAAAAACATCTTTCGATTCTAAGGTCAGCATATTTTTAAACGGCATATTTTTAATTAACGAAAAATAGTCATTAAAATTATGTAAATCCACTTTTGGAAATACAAAGCCGTTAATTTTATCAATGTGCGGTAGCGATAAGAGTTTTTCTAAGATAAATGGGTTTCTCGCGCGAATAAAGCGTAATTTATGGCTTTTTTCTAAATGAGGTAATAATTCTGCCAAGCGATATAATGCCAATTCTATTTGTCGTTCATAAATAGAATCTTCGGTGCAAAATACCATCGAGCGTAAATGCGGGTATTTTAAACCGTTGGCAATATCGGCCATATTTTCTCTAATCGCTGGAATATACAGGGTTGCCCCTAATTGTAATGCGTCAGTCATAATGTATTTCTGTAATAATGGACACGGCTTGATAAGGCATAGTTACGTTTTCAACAATAGGGATATTTTTTTCCATTGCCAGCATTGTTAAATGCTGTGTTTGTTGTGCCTGTTTGTTTTTTAAAATAAGTAAATCAGGAATACGGCGTAGTAAAACACGGGTCGCTTCACCAATACCGGGTTTGATTAAATTAATGTTGTTAATTTGATAATGGGTTTTAAGTTGTGTAATAAAAGAACGGGATTGCTGGTAAACTTGGTATTTATTCTGCGTATCAGCGATAGGATAACTAATTTCGCTATTAAAAACTTCGGCAACAGTTTTCATGGTTTCGTTAATAAACCATTGACTTAAATCATGCGCAGCAAAGTCACGGTAGTAAATGCAGCCGTGAAAATCCTGTGAGGTTATATAATCGCTATTTAAAATAGAACGGCTAATTAAGCCTGAAATAGTGGCATTTAATAAGCTTGAGGGAATTAAATAATCTTCAAAACTGGCGGTAACTGCCGCGACTCCGGCTATATCATTAAGGACATATAAATCTGCACACAGTGTTGATTGATAGCGGTGATTAAATTCATTAATGCTGTGAATTAATTCTTGAGTAATAACGCCTTTTCCTGTCCAGCCGTCAATAAAAGTAATGCTTGCGGGGGCTATATTCTGCTGTAAGATATAGTTTAACGCATTGTTGTCAATACCACGATCACGAATAATTGAAATCGAATAATGCCGACAATCGCGCTGAAAATAGTGTTGTAAAATTCTTTTTAGTAATACTCCAATTGGCGTGCCGGCACGCGCTAGAGATACCAGTGTAATATCGTGGGGTTTGTGTTGGTGGATTTTACGCGCTAAAATCAATAAGTCTGTCGCAAGTCGTTGTTTATTCTGAGAAAATATTTGATAAAATAAACGTAAATAATTAGCTGAAGGTAAATGTTCTTGGCTAATCATTTCGCTGTAATGCTTTTTTCCGCTTTGAATTAAGCGTTCTTTTTCTGCAATCGGTGTATGATTGAGGCAAATAGGTTTTAATAAAAATTCGACATCAGTTGCTAAATAACTTCCTGAAAAAATCCCCATTTATACCTCAACATAGTGAAATTGGTAGTGCGGATTAATACATTCACGCACAATTTGACTGTTTTTAGGGGTCATAAAATAATCGCACAATTGCATATAAGCAATATCGGTTAAACTATCGCCGATACCAAATGATAAATAGTCAGAGTAATGTTTGTCCAGTTCTTGTTGTAAAAATTTAACCGCCGGGGCTTTATTTAAAATACGCGGTAATATCGCTAAGTTATTGTCATTTAAGTGGCAATAAAAATTTAATTGCTGTTGTTGTAAATACGGCTGAATAATGTCGTTTAATAAGGTTTTTAGCAATTGATTATCGCGTTGTTTATGTTTGACTAAACAATAAAAGGTTAATCCCATATCGGTGATGAGGCGAATATTTAGGGCAAGCTGGTGTTGTTGGGCGTGTGTAAGCAACATTTTTTCTATTTTCTGCAAATCCTGTTTGAAGTTTTCTAGGGCGTGTTGCATGTGAGTAAACCAGCCTTGATGACAACTGCCGTCGGCATGGAGAATAATTCCGCCATGATTAATAATGGCGTAGTCATATTCTTGAACATGAGTGCGTTTAAAGGCTTGAAAATCTCTGGCGGTGGTCGGAATTAGGCGCGTTTTGCGGTTGAGTAAATTAAACAGCCGCGCCTGTTTGGCGGTAAAAAATGACAGCGGTGAGCCGTCTATGCTGAAGGAAGCCGGTGTAATCGTTGCCTGCGGTGGACATTTGCGTTTAGTTTGAAAAATAGTGTCATCAAGGTCGAGAAATACAAAGAGTTCCATGAGAAACCTGAATTGAGGTGGCGTTTAAAAGACTTAATAACTGCTTAAGTGCTGGCGTTTTGGGGGTTTCGTGACATACCAGAATGTGTTTGTAGCTACGCAACGCGCTGTTGTATAGAAAATTAGGGATGCCGTCGTCATAATTGTCCATGAATGTAACACAGTCATTAATCGCTTCGCCAACTAAAATCGGTGAGCGCGTTGTGGACTGTACATACACTTCAAATCCTTGTTGTTCTAGCTGCAAGCCGAGTAAATAAGCGTGATAAATAAATTCGCCTGTACCTAAAATTAGCACATTATCAAGGGGTTGCCAAGTTTTGCTTAAAGCATCAAGCTGTCCGGTTAAATGGTTTAATGCGGTGTTAATGCCTAAACGACCGTAATTATGCGCCAATAAGTTTTTTTTGCACACGCGCACACTGTCCACGTTTGGCGGATTAAAGGGAAAATCCGTGTTGGTGGTAAACTGATAACTGCCACTTAATAACGATAGCCACTGCACCGGCATTTCGGTTGCCGCCGCGACTCGTTGGCGGGCGTTGGCATCGGTTAAATTCAATAAACTTACCACCACCACCCGTTGTAAATGGGAATTTATTTTTTTGTACGCATTAACTAAGTTAATAAAGGTGTTGCCGGTGCTAATTTCATCATCAATTAACACCAGCGTATCGGCGTGATTAAAACAGCGTTGTAAATCAGGCTGTTGCGGTAAATACAAAAAAAAATCGCTGGCGTGACTGTGAGATTCCTCAAAATCTAAATACGGCTGTTCGGCTAAAAAATAGCGTGTGGATTGACAATAAATGCCTTGTTTTTGGGTTTTTGCCAACCAATTTTCATACACCCCAGCACCTAACGCGGTAGCGGTTTCTGCCATCGCAATAAACACACATTGCTGCCACGGTTGTTCCTGTGCCAACAGCAAATTCGCTAAGGCTTGATAACTTTCCAACATCGCAGAAGGTTGGCATGGATAATGTTTACCCAGCACTTTACTGATAAATAAAAATCCGCGTTTAGGATTATTGCGTGCCGCAAAGCCAATATAACGGTTAAATAATTCCGCCGACTGGTTAATTTTAATGCTTAACGTACCGGTGGCTAAGACAAGTTTTTTTGAAAACGACATACTTGTGGCTCTGATGAAAAAAGTAGTTATAATTTATTGAGAAAGCACCTTATAAACTCCTGTTAAAACGCACAAAAATTCGTTTTAAGCGGCGTTATTTGGCGGGGGCTATACTGTTGTATAAATAACATCGACCTTATTCCCCGGTTCGCTGTAAATAACGGATTGGCACAACTCATTGACTAAAAAAATGCCTCGACCGGATAAAGCGTAATCTTTGGGGTGTTTTGATTTTGTTAACACTTTTGCTATATCAAACCCCGAACCACTGTCTTCAATGGTAATACGCATGGTAAGATGATTATTTTCATAACGCGCCCTAAATAAAAAACTAATGTTATGCTCGCTATCTTCAGTTAACGCATTGAGTTTTTTTTCCCGTTCATCAAAATACTGCTCAAATCCTTGCGGACTATTTTTTAAGCTTGAATCTAAAACCAAAATGCCATGGTCTAAAGCATTAATATACAGTTCGGTTAAAATAGTATATAAACATTGCAAATTATTTTCCAATTTATTGTCTAGTTCTTGTAATTGACTAATTAAAATTGGAATCGGATTGAGTTTAACCAATTGTTGCCCTTTTAGCGTTAACTGAAATTGCCAATGCCATTGATATTCTAATAATTGCTTAATGGATATAGACTGCGTGATTGGAAATTTATTAACATGAGCAACTGTGTTATTCATATTGACGGTATAATCAAATTCTTCACTAGCGATTTGCGTATTAAAGAATAATTCTTCTACGCAATGAATTTCTGCCACGCTAATATCATCGGTTTGACTGTCATTATTGCAAAATTTCTTAATAGCCTCATCAATACATTCAATTACACAATCGCAATCGACCCGGTTTAAGATAGTTTCTAAGCGCAATTCGCCAAATAATTCATCGTCTTGATTAACCGCCTCGGTTACGCCGTCACTGCATAAAATAATACTATCACCTTGACTAATCGCGATATTTTCAAACAGTGATTTAAAATTCACCTCGGCAATCACCCCTAAAGGAAAACTCCTAGAAACGGCGTTGCATTTAATTTTGCGTGTTTTAGCACTGCGTACATAAACATCCGGCATTCCACAAATACACATCGCTGCGTAGTCCAATTCTTTACGAATAATAACGTACTGCACCGCCATAAACATGCCAATTGGCAGGATTTTTTTTAATTTATTATTAATAGCACTTAAAACTTTATCGCCTGCAAATCCTTTTGCGGTCATGGCTTTAAATACATCCGAGGCGGGAATTGCGCCAATCGCCGCGCCTAAACCGTGTCCGGTAAAATCCGCTAGCATAATATGTAATTCACCAGACGGTGACATCGCGCTTAAAAACATATCACCACTAAAGGTTGCCGCCGGAAGTAACAGGGTTTTTATCGCATTGTTGTGTGAGTTTTCCGCCACGACTACGCTATTAAATACCGTTTTGGCTAATTCCTGGTCGCGTTGAATGCGCTCGTTCATGGCAAAATAGGCATCATAAAGCAAGCTTAAGCGTTCCATAGATTTAATCCGCGCACTGAGAATTTTTAAATCTACCGGTTTGGATAAAAAGTCATCGCCGCCGGATTCAATACATTCAGTAAGTTTGTCTTCATCAGAAATAGCGGTTACAAAAATAATCGGTACAAATGAATGTTTTCCACATAACTCTTTGATTTTCTTACATGCTTCAATGCCGTCCATCACCGGCATCATTAAGTCCATAAAAATAATTGAAGGTTGATGCTCAACATGTTTTGCCACGGCTTGTAAGCCATTTTCTGCTTCAATAACTAGGTATCCATAACGTTTTAGTAAAGCGTTTAATAAACAACGGTTGACCCTGTTATCGTCAACAACTAAGGCTTTTTTCATAGCGGTTGCTTTCCTTTTTTAAGTAATGGATAAAGAATTCCGGCATGGCGAATGCGCAAGAATGGCTAGTTTAAGGGTATAATACTCCGTCTTAGCTTTCGCTCAAAAAACATAATCTAGGTCATTTCATGAAAAAACGCGCGTTCATTTTAGTATTGATAGTCTTTTTATCCGCTTGTGGCGATAAAGATAAATATCACCAAGCAGTGCTGGAGCAGATGAAAACAGAGCAGGATGTAAAAGATTATAAGATAGAACCGGAAAAAATAGCTGACTGTATTGTGGATTTGTCTTCAAAAGAAATGCCCGGTTTGTTTGCTTTTGACCCGGCACGATTAACGGCGTATCGAAATTATGTGCAGATGTTGAACTTGCCAAAATCAAAAGACCCGAAAAAAACTATGGCGGAATTGCGCAGTGCCTTTGGTTCGCCCAAAGCCTTAGCTGATGCGCACAGTAATTATACCGAAGCAACGATGGAATGTATTTCGGCGGTGTTGATGGAAGTTGAGAAAAAATAATCTGTGCTGTAAAAAATCCCCTGCAAGCTTTTAACGGCGGGGGATGTATCAACAGCAAAGACTGTAAATTTAACTAATTCTTTATGCGTTGCGGCTGCGATAAAACTTCAAAATAATCAATTAATTCATGCAGTTGGGTACTTGGATTCATATCGCCGCTTGCGATGGCTTCTGCCAGCACTTTTGGCGAGACTCGTCTAGCCTCAGCAAAGCCGTTCTTGAGCATTAAATCAAAAATATTCCTATCCTTGCCTTTATCGTAATCTTGCAAACATTCATGAG
>JACCEE012501572.1_pt1 | contig 13303 bp, 8 predicted proteins | sample 7449931 | NCBI WGS metagenome assembly JACCEE01 (sample SAMN15323457, study PRJNA562643) | freshwater metagenome | isolation source: river surface water | place: USA:Blue River Watershed | collected 2017-08-19 | reverse complement strand
GCACCCTCGTTGCACGCCATGCGACTGTCCTTGCCGGGTCAGGAAGCCTGCATAGGCTCCTGTAGAAATATTCGGCACTTTTAATTATGACAGCGTTGTCATTTTTTCAGTTCAGCATATAATAATTTTGACAAATAACAAGACCCCTGATTAAAAATCAGACTTAATTTAGCTGTATTGTCAGTGCGCATATTAAAAACAAAATAAAAATCAGCGAGTTAACTCAGTCACTATATCGTAATCTCTGAGGAAAACCGCTTAAAACGGATAAGCAGTGTGTCCATACTGCTTTTTGCAACAGGAAATACGATGAAGAGATCTCAGCTTGTTTTTGCCACAGCCGCCGCAGCGCTGCTGTTTGCTCCCACGCTGTTTGCCCGCCAGTTTACCCAGCAGACAGATTTAGAGACATTCGCCAGTCAAGCCCAGTTTGAGATGGCCGTGATCAGTAATTTTCAGGACAAACCAGGCACTTTTAAAGGGCAATACCGGCTGCACAACAAATCAACCCAGGCCTTAGCCGCCGGCACCGGTAACTGGCAGATTTATTTTCATGCTGTGCGCCTGCTCACTGCAGAAGTGCAATCCGGCCTGAAGCTCGAGCATATTCAGGGTGACTTACATCGACTGACACCAACCAAAGCATTTAAAGGTCTGGCGCCAGGCGCTGCCATCGCCATTGAAGTCCGCGGTGCGCCATCACTGGTCAGTTATAGCGATTTTATGCCTCGTGCCTTTATTGTCGCAGGGAACTTAAAACCGGAGATTTTCCGCAATACAAACACGGAAGATTTGACGCAGTTTGTTGCACCGTTTCGCACTAAAGAACAGCTGTATCGTTACCAGAAGCCACAACCTGATCTGTATAAAGTGGCCGACAGTCAAAGCCGTTATCTGGACAACATAGCAGTGAATGCGCCGCTAAAAACTGACCTGAAAGTCGCGGACCAAATCATTCCAACGCCAAGACAACAACGCCTGACCGGCGGCACCTTGCTGCTGGATAAGCAATGGAGCATCCGTTTTCCTGGCCGGCTCACGGCAGAAGCGGCTTATTTGCAGGAACGTTTTGGTCAGGCCGGATTGGCGCTGAATAAAACACCAGGCGTCGCCGATACGGCGGAAAAACAGATTGTGCTGCGCGTCGACCCCAGCTTAAAGACGGCGGAAAGTTATCGACTAGAGCTTACCGACAGCCAGATCAGCATCAGCGGCGCGGACAATGCCGGTGTGTTTTATGGCCTGCAGTCGCTGTTAAGCCTGACTCCGGCGCAATTTGACAGTGCCAGCCTGGCACAACAGGAAGTCAGCGACAGCCCGCGTTATCGCTGGCGTGGTATGCATTACGACATGGGCCGGAATTTCCATGGTAAAGCGGTCACACTGCGGCTGATCGAGCAGATGGCACGTTATAAAATGAATAAACTGCATCTGCATTTAACTGAAGATGAAGGCTGGCGTCTGGAGATCCCGGGCCTGCCGGAACTGACCGATATCGGCGCAACACGTTGTTTTGATCTCAGTGAGCAACAGTGCCTGCTGACCCAGCTGGGAACAGGCCCGCACAAAGATGGCTCCGGCAATGGTTTTTACAGCCGCGACGATTTTATTGAGATCCTGAAATTCGCGAGTAGCCGCCATATCGAAGTGATCCCGGAAATTGATATGCCGGGCCATGCCCGTGCTGCGATCAAATCGATGCAGGCGCGTTATCAGCGACTGCTGAAACAAGGTAAAAAAGCGGAAGCCGAACAATATCTGCTGAGCGATCCGCTGGATACTTCGAAATACCTGACGGTACAGAATTACAACGATAACTCGGTCAACGTCTGTATGGACTCCAGTTATGCCTTTATCGACAAGGTGATTTATGAATTGCAGCAGATGTACCGCGCCGCCGGACTGAAGCTGAATACCTATCATATGGGCGGTGATGAAGTGGGCGCCGGCAGCTGGACTGCCTCACCACAATGTCAGGCATTGTTCGCTAAAGCGATGCCAGGCGTGGCCGGTGTGGCGGATTTAAAACCGTACTTTGTCAGTAAAGTCGCGGATCTATTACACAAACGCCAGCTGGCGCTCGGCGGTTGGGAGGACGGCCTGATGTATGATCCGGTCAACCCGTTTAACCGCGATCAGTTTGCCAGCAAACAGGTGTATGCCAACGTCTGGGACAATATCTGGGAATGGGGTGTAGCGGACCGAGCGTACCGGCTGGCCAATGCCGGTTATCAGGTGGTGTTATCACACGGTACACACTTGTATTTGGATCACCCGAATGAAGCCCATCCGGAAGAGCGTGGCTATTACTGGGCTGCGCGTTATACCGACCCCAAGCGGATCTTTGGCTATATGCCAGATCACGTGTATGCCAACGCCGATAAAACCCGCAGTGGCGCTGTGATCACCGATTTGGAACAGTTAGTCGGCCGGGCGCTACCAACTCTGGAAAAACCCGAGAATATTCTCGGCGTGCAAGGCCAGGTCTGGACTGAAACGATCCGTACCGCTGAGCAATTGGAGCAGATGTTATTTCCACGTCTGGTGCCGATCGCTGAACGTGCCTGGCATCATGCCGCCTGGGAAGGTGATAAAGCCGACACTGCTGCGCGTGATAAATCCTGGCAGATGTTTGCCCGTGTGCTGGCAGAAAAAGAGCTGCCAAAAATGAGCTTAGCCGGTGTGCATTATTATCTGCCGGTGGTCGGGGCCACTATTAAAAATGGTGTGCTGCAGGCCAATGTATCGCTGCCGGGCATAGCTATCGAATACAGCCTGGATCAGGGCAAAAGCTGGTTACGGTATCAAGAAGGTGTGCAAGTGAACGCCAGTGCTGAAGTTTGGTTACGTAGCCGTAGTGTCGATGGCCGTAGCAGCCGGATCAGCAAATTGCCGGATAATACGCCGCAGAACTGATAAAACGGAAAATGAACAAAGCCGGTATAAACCGGCTTTGTTATCTCTGGCGCATCAAACAGTTTAACCCTTACATCCGCCCTGCCAGGATCTGTTCCATCACTGCAGTTGCTCGTATCGCGCTATCGCCTGACGACGGATGTGGCGCGTCACCCCGGATCTGCGCAGCGATATTCGCCACATGGTACTGCTGGATATGTGGCGGATTCTCAATAAAGATCTCCTCCGTCACTCCATTTACGGTCAGTTGTAATGACTCGTCCTGAAACACGGAAAAACGGATATGGCCCTTGCTGCCGATAATTTCGACCGCATCGCGCCGACCGTCGGTGCCAAAATGCCAGAAGCCACTGCCAGTCGCGACATGCCCAGCGGCATCCGGTGCAAACCGCCACTGCGCGGTGACCGCATCTTCGGCGGCATACAAACCTTGTTGGTTCAGCGCCTGTCCTTGCACTTGCGTGATGTCGCCAAGCAAATACATTAATAAGTCGAGGCCATGACTGGCGAGGTCAACAAAATAACCGCCGCCAGCCTGCGCCGGATCAGTGCGCCAGTTGGCGGCGCCGGTTAAATCCAGCGGATTGGCACTGCGGCTAAAGTTCCACTGCACGTGGCGCACTATGCCAATGCGCCCGGTATCCAGCCACTGTTTGATTTGCAAAAACCGCGGCAAACTGCGCCGGTAATAAGCGACAAATAACGGCACTCCGGCTGCAGCAAATGCCGCATTCATCTCTGCACACTGCTGTGTATTCAGAGCCATCGGCTTTTCGACACAACAGATTTTGCCGGCCGCAGCGACTTTCAGCGCATACAGCAGGTGGCTGTCTGGTGGGGTGGCGATGTATACCGCGTCGACTTGCGGATCATTGATTAAGGCATCGGCATCGCTATACCAAACCGGCACCTGATGGCGGGCTGCATAATCAGCCGCTTTCGCGGCGTCACGACGCATCACCGCCTGCACCACAAAACCCGGCGTTTGCTGATAAGCCGGGCCACTTTTCACCTCTGTGACATTGCCACAGCCTAAAATCCCCCAGCGCAACCTGTTGTTCATGATCTGACTAACCTCCGGTGAAAAAAGCAGACTAACGCAGATGCTGGGCTGACAAAATGCCCTGAGTACTCAGATAAGAAATAATTGCGGTCACAGGATGAATGTCAGAGGCAGCATGCATAAAAAAAGCAGGACACTGAACTCAGTATCCTGCAAATACCCTTGGATAAGGATTGGCAAATAAACACAACATCCGTGTGGCTGGTCAGCCTGAAACACCAACTACCAATGCGTCAGTCTGCGACAAGGGAGACAGTACCGGACACCAGTCAATCCGATACTGTGCACCAGAATCAGGTCGCGCTGCGTCAACTGATTCTGGCTGGCATAAACAGAAGTACAACTGACTTTGTGTTCATGTTGAAAGCATCCTATCAACAAATGACAACGCTGTCATTATCTATTTGTAGAATTTTCCGACATTTTTTCTGGTTGCCATCTGGCCGCAGGAGTTGAAGAACCAGTCAGACACAGGCAGGATACAAAACTCTGCCTAAGCAACTGCGTCCATCTGAAAGAGCCGCTTTAGATAGCGTTGTCAGCCGCTTTTAACACAGAGTTCAGATGCTGGATTTCATGCCATGCATCTGACGGATCCAGGCTGGCAATGGCAAAGTACTCAATACTGCATGCTTGCCCTGCTGCCCGACTTTACTGAACAGCTCATCAAATTGCCGATTGTCTGATCTTGCCTGTAATTGCGGATAGTGGCCCATACCATACAGAATGAAACGGTAGTTTTCATCGGTGAAGGTGGTGGAAAAAGTCCCGGCCAAATCCATGTATTCACAGACTTTGTAACGCCAGGCCGCCAGCTGTGCCACTAACCCCGGACAATACTCTGCTTTGGCAGCGGCCTCGCGCCAGAATGCCGTATCGTCACGATCGGTCAGACAATAGTGCAACACGATAAACTGCTTTAAATCCGTGTAAAAACCGTTCATCAGCCGGTTATAGGAATCCCGCACCGGCTGGGTCAGCTCGCTGCCGGCCAGATGTGTCGAGAGCAGCCGGACTCCCAGGTTAATCAAATGCAACCCGGTCGATTCCAATGGCTCGATGAAACCACCCGCCAGACCGATCGCGATACAGTTCCCCACCCAAAATTCTTTACGGCAACCCACTTTCATATCCAGATGCGTACATTTCAGCACCGCCGCTTCCGGCCCCAGATAGTCGCGGAGTTCCTGCTCAGCCTGCTCGCGACTGAGTCGCGCACCGTCATAGACATACCCGGTCCCCTGCCGGTCGACCAAATCAATTTCCCACACCCAGCCATTGGTTAACGCCGTTGCAGTAGTGTAAGGCTTCGGTTCGGCAGGCAATTCCCGCTGGATAGCCACCGCTTTGTTACAGGGCAAAGCATCGGTAAAAGACTGCCAGTTGTCAGTTTTTAGCGCATCAATCAATAAGCCACGAAAGCCGGTACAGTCGATAAAAATATCCGCGCTAAATTCGCCCTGATCTGTTTGCACCGACTGAATGTTGCCGTTCGCGACAACCACATCACTGACCGTCGCAACGCTGTGGAGCACGCCGGCTTCAATGGCTTTTTTGCGCAGGAACCGCGCCATTTTTACCGCGTCGAGATGGTAGCCATAAGGCACCACGCCCTGATATGGCGCCGATTGCGGCGTTTTGGGGCTGTGGCCATTGGCAATGAGGAAAGACGACAAACTGACGCCCTGGTCAAACCGCTCCAATTCAAAGCGGCGGTCCAGTAACCAGCTGGTTGAAATATCCAGATCCATCGGTGGTTTCAACTGATCAAACGGATGGAAATACTGATGCATCTGGCCATCGACCGGTTTCATCCAGTTTCTGAACATAATGCCGGTTTTAAAGGTGGCGTTGGTGGCTTCCAGCAATTCGGTCTCGTCGAGGCCCATCGCCGCAAAAAAATAGCGGATGCTGTGCACTGTCGCTTCGCCGACACCAATAATGCCGATGTCTTCGCTTTCAACGACTCGGACCTGTACCTGCGCTTGGTACTGATTGAAATAACGGTTCAGATAAATCGCTGTCATCCAGCCGGAAGAACCGCCGCCCACTATACATATCGATTTCATCATTGTTGTGGACCTCTTCAGACTTTTTGCAGACCAAACTGCCGGATTCGTTTGAGTAACTCTCGATGCGGCAATAGCTGAGTTTGCAATTGCTGCGCTTTATGCCGGTAGAAAGCAAACATCTGGGCCGCCAGCTCAGGCTGGGACAACCGATACTGTTGGGCGCTCAGATCTGTGCCGAACCGCATGCCGTACAGGACATACAGGTAGTTTTCCAGATTAAAGATTTCCAGCTTGCTGTGAAAATCATAAGGCGTCGGCACCTGATGCGCCCACAAGGCCAGATTATCCAGCAAAGATTGCGGGCAACTGGCCGGGTCGCGATTATCACGCCAGAATGCAGTGTCATCCCGCTGCGACAGGAAATAATGCAGTTTGATAAAGTCGATGACTTTGTCCCAGGCCGTGCGCACGCGTTGATTAAACCGCTCTGCCAGCAACGGCATCACGCCAGTATGCGCCGGAAATGAATCAGCCAGCATACGGGCCGTTGCGTCATAGACCAGCAGGCCCGTCGCTTCAAGCGGTTCGACAAAGCCTTGCGACAAGCCCAGCGCAATACAGTTACGGTGCCAAAACTTTTCCCGGTAACCAACCTGCATCTCAATCCGCCGTGGTGTCAGGTGGTCGGCATCCCCCTGCAGATATTGACGCAAGACCGCCAGTGCTTCGTCATCAGACGTATAGCGGCTGGAATAGACATAGCCGGTGCCGCGCCGCTCGGTCAGACCAATGTCCCAGATCCAGCCGGCCGGCTGTGCTGTCGCGATGGTGTAACAAGGGATCGGCGTTTCAGGGTCACGATAAGGCACTTGGACCGCCAACGCCCGGTCGACAAACATCACGTCGTTTTTCGGGATAAAAGGCACCTGACAGGCATCGCCAATCAACAAAGCGCGAAAACCGGTGCAATCGATAAAAATGTCGGCAGTCAGTTCACCGTGTGCATCGGTCTGAATCGCGGCGATATCGCCGTTGTCAGCAAAACGCACGGCGCCAACATTCCCCAGCAGATGGCGCACCCCCAACTTCTGCGTGGCATGGCGCGTCAGTAATGTGGCAAATTTAGCGGCATCGAGGTGATAGGCATAGTTGGTCAGTCCCTGAAACTCAGGCTGCAGCATGGTTTTGGGGCCTAATCCGGCATCGCAGATCCGCCCTTGCACAGCAACTGCATCGGCGTAAGAACATTCGCCAGCCTGCCCCTGCAACCAGTAGGGCGTCAGATCCAGTGTCGCCAGGTCCGGATAATCGAATAAATGGTGGTAAAAATTCGGACTGATTTGGCCGGGGGCTTTCACCCAGTCGACAAACTGAATACTTTGCTTAAATGTGACGTCACATTCGCGGATAAATTCGGTTTCGCTGATGCCCAGATATTGCAGACTTTGCCGGATCGCTGGGACCGTGCCCTCGCCGACGCCAATAGTTGGGATCTCGTTCGATTCGATCAGACAAATCTCAACACCGGACCCGTCTGGCCGGTACAGCTTCTTCGCCAGATGGCAAGCGGCTAACCAGCCCGCAGTGCCACCACCGACGATCAGGACTTTGCGGATCTGCTGCATCTGCGCCTCCGTCAAACCAACTGACTGATTTTCAGTGTAGCCAACCGGTTCAGCTGATGCAGCGATGTCAGCTGTGCATAAATGGCCGGCAAAAACCCGCGCTGGCGTAAGTCAGCCAAGACTGCCGCCGACAGCTGATTCAGTTTGGTTTCGCTGATGATATAAATCCCGTTCAGCTGATGCTGCTGACCTTTTAAGTCGAACTGGAAGCCTTGCGGCTGCAGCAGCTCATGTTGTTGCAGCAGTTCGACAAAAGCAGCAGTGATCTGTAATTGCTCAAAACTCTGCAGCAATTGTTGTTTGCGTTTGGTCAGATAAGGCGTCTCCTGCCCTTCACTGAATAATGCTTCCCCAGCCGTGACCTGCACCTGCGAGGCTGCGGTATTCAGGCCAATACTAAATTGGTCCGGCTGCTGCGGATTGGCCATTAACACCAATGGATAGTTAGTGACAGCTTGTGGCAGGTAATTCGGACTGACGGCCGCAGTGGCATACAAATTCTCACCCGGAACCAGCCCAGTTAACATCACAGCACGAAACTGGCCACTTTCGCTGTCTTTAACAAACACTAGCGGAAACTCTGAACTAGCCCGGACAAACTCGTGGACAGACAGCGGAAACAAATGTTGTTTGGCAAACGGAGCAAAGCTACGGGATTCAGTTAAACGCACCTGGCGATGAACATCAGGATGCAGGGCGACCACAGGTTGGCTCATACTTCGGCTCCTCGGTAAATGAAAAAAACATCAGCATGACAGGGATTGTGCACTTTGCGAAGCGCTTGGCTTCCTGTCCTGCAGAAGTGTGGGTCAAAACACTGTGAACTGCTTAGCACAACATTTTGACCCAGACTCACGCAGAAAGAAAAAGGGAAGTTTCCTTCCCTTTTTTTCAACCAATCAACAACTTAGAACTTGAAGCTGGCGCCTAAAGAAATACGGCGGGCCATTTCATATTCATACAGCGGGAAGCCTTTGGCGAAACCCGAGAAGTTGGTTTGTTTGTTGTTATTACCAAACTGTTTAGAACTTTCTTCCAGCAGGTTGTTCACGTCCAGTTTCACGTCCAGGTAGTCTGTTGCATGGTACACAGCACTCAGGTCCAGAGAACCGAAGTCGTCATGCAGACGGTTACCGTAAGAACCTGATTCACGGATCATGTATTCACTACGCCAGTTGTAGGCAACACGAACCTGGAACAGATCATTTTCATAGTAACCGGTCAGGTTGTATGAATGACGAGAGCTGTCGCTCAGGATTGGGTTCATGTCAGTGAAAGTATCTTTGTCAGTTTCAGTATCTGTGTAGGTATAGTTGACGATGGTACCGAAACCATTGCCGTAGTATGCCTGATGCTGTAACTCGATACCGCTGATAGAGGCATCTTTACCATTGCCTTTTTGTTCCGTGATCCAGCCGTTAGCAGCTTCATCCGGACGAGTCAGCGGGAACGGGATTTCTGCAGCAGTTGCAGTGCCCTGAGCGATGTTGACAAAGTTCTTCACGTCTTTCAGGAACAGTGCTGCAGATACCATAGAGTTGGCATCGTAGTACCACTCAACACCCAGGTCGAACTGATCAGAAATGAATGGTTTCAGACCGATGTTACCCACAATCCAGCGCTGGTTGTTTGGAGTGTCATCGTTCGTGCCCATGACGTTCGGGTTCACGTACATATCAACATACTGTGGACGTGCCAGAGCACGGGCCGCAGAAGCACGCAGGATCTTGTCATCCGCCAGATCTACCACCATGTTGAAGCTTGGCAGGAACTCAGAATAATCTGCGTCAGATTCAGTCTTTTTCTTGTTCACATAGTACGTTGACGTCGCGTCAGTGGTGACATAACGAACACCGAAGTTACCGCGGACTTTGTCTGTGCTGTATACAGCCATGCCGTACAGGGCAGCGTTTTTCTCAGTGATTTCTGAATATGCACCTAAATCTTCGGTTTCGCCGGTGATGCTGGATTTAGCCCAGGCTTTCAGCTTATTCACGTCAAATTTCTTGATGCTGTAGTTACCAGCGCCGACATCGATAGAACCAGCTTGCAGGTCTTTGGTTGAAATCACCGGATTGAAGCCCGCTTTCTGAATAAATTCAAAACGACGGCTGGTGGTGTTGTGATCGGCATAACGGAAACCGGTTTTGAATTCAGTGATCGGACCCAGATTTGATGGGAAAGTCAGATCAGACTGGATATAGCTTTCGCCATCTGTTTTTGGCGTTTTGTTGAAGTTCGGGCCTGTTCCCATGGCCAGTGAGCCCGGGTCATATGCCGCGATATTCAGGTTACCCGGCGCCCAGCTCTGAGCACCACCGGTGAAGTCATACTTACCACGATTGGTGTACCACCGGTACCATCGTCAACGACCATTTCAAAGTCAGTACCGCCGGTTGATGATGTATCACCAATCTGAGTTGCCCACTTGTAGCCGTCACCTTCATACTCAAACTTCAGATCGTAGACTTCTGAGTTCATTGTTGCTTCGCGTGGACGAGCCTGATAATAAGCTACGTTTAACGGGCCTTTTGCCTGCGCACCCTGTGCACCGGCTGTTTTACCGTCGCCGCCGATCCAGGCTTCGGTGCCGCCTGAGCCCCAAGTGGTGTCAGCCTGCGTCAGCCACAGTGCGTAGTTGGTGTTATCCGCGTCCATTTGCATATCTAAAGCGTTGAACACGATGTTCAGGTTATCGCGTGGTGCGAACTGTAAAGTAGCAGTGTAAGCAGAACGTTTACGATCCTGTTCAAAACCAACAGGGCCTGCACCCCATTCCCAGAACGCTTCGTTACCCTGACGTTGCAGGCTGCGCTCTTGCGCAACCAGCGACACTAAAGCACCAAAAGTTTCAGCGTCGTTTTTCCAGCTGTACATGCCTGACAGTTGTGGATCATTGCTGCCTGAATCGCTCTGATGAGTACTTTCAATAGAGGCATAAGCTGTGTTGGCATCCAGATCCAGTGGCTTGCGGGTATGCACCACAACAGTACCACCGATACCACCCTCGCTCAGGTCAGCCTGAGAAGCTTTGTACACTTCGAGATTACCAACCAGTTCAGAAGGTAATAATTCATAGTTGAAGCTGCGGCGGGCAGGTTCCAGCACGAACCAACCGGTAGACGCGACGTTCTGACCATTCAAAGTAGTCAGTGTTAAGTCCTGGCCTGAACCACGGATAGATACACCAGCACCTTCACCAAACTGACGCTGAATCGTCACGCCTGGTACACGTTGCAGAGATTCAGCAACGTTTTTATCCGGGAACTTACCGATATCTTCTGCGGTGACGACGTCAACGATAGTATCGCTGAAACGTTTCGCATTTAAGTTGGCTTCCTGAGAAGCACGGATACCACGAACCTGAATCACTTCGACTTGCTGATCTTTCTTCGCGCCATCAGCCTGTGCCTGCTGAGCGAATACCGGCGCAGTAAACGCCACAGTACCAACCATCAGACCCAGTTTGACCGCTACGGCACATTTATTCATTTTATTGTGCGACATAAGCTTCTCCCATTCCTGTTTTTTTCTTCGTGTGCGATGAATTTTTTCTGCTCTGCAATGACAACGCTGTCATTAAATCTCAACATACACAAATTATTTTTACTTTGCAAACCCCATCCGCTGATTTTTTAGACTGATTTTTCCGATCAGGACAACCAGCTGATCGCGACTGATTCTAGAACAGGACAGCGGAATTTTCCTTACCTTGCTGCTCAAACCACTCATAACCAGCTGTATTTGCTGTATTATTTTAAATAAGAAATATTTCAGCCACTCCATTGCTCATTTTTTGATAAATAAACAATTGCTGTTTTGGCCAAAACGTTGTATCCCTTAGTTCAATAATTCTTACAAAATGACTACCGCTGTCATTGCTGGTGCAAAACATCAGCGTTTCGGGTTGTTACAGGCATTGTGACCACTCGACTGACAGCCTTTAATTTGCCTGGAAGCGCTATGAAAGTAACGATTAATGACGTCGCTGAACTGGCCGGAGTGTCAATCAAGACGGTGTCGCGGGTGATGAATAACGAGCCGTCGGTGAAAAAAACCACGCTGGATAAAGTCACAGCCGCCATTACCCAGCTGAACTATCAGCCGAATGCGGCCGCGCGAAATCTGGCCAGCACCCGCTCTTACAGCATCGGTTATATCTACGATAACCCAAACGCCTACTACATCATTGATATGCAGAAAGGTTTGCTCGATGCGTGCCGCAAGCATGGGTATGAACTGTTGATCCACCCGACCAACGCCAAGTCCGCCAATATTGTGCAGGAAGTGATTGATGTGGTGCAGCATTCGCGCCTGGCTGGTTTGGTGCTGACACCGCCATTTTCCGAAATGCCGGAAATAGCCGAAGCGCTGGAACGGATTGAAGTGGATTTTGTCCGGATCATTTCCGGCTCAACGCCATCGCCGAAGCTGACTAATTGTGTGTTAGTCGACGACTTTACCGCCGCCTTTAAAATCACCAACCATTTGCTGGAACTGGGTCATACCGATATCGCGTTTTTATGCGGTGATGAAGAGCACAGCTCCAGTGGCGAACGTCTGGCCGGCTTTCAGGCGGCACTGACTAAACGCGGTATTCAGGCCAATCCGAAATTTGTTTTACCCGGTAGCTATTCGTTTGAATCCGGCATCAAAGGCGCCAAGCACTTGTTAGGCCTGACGCATAAACCGACGGCGATCTTTGCCTGTAACGACGAAATCGCCGCCGGTGCGCTGTTTAGCGCCCGTCTGGCTAATGTCGCTATTCCAGAGCAGTTATCGATCGTTGGTTTTGAAAACAGCCCGTTCTCGCGCCAGACCTGGCCGCCGCTGACCACCGCCAACCAGCCCAACAGCACCATCGCCTCGCAAGCGGCCGAATTGTTGTTCCGCCACACCAGACCCGGTAATACCCGCAGCGCCGTTGAACAGCAGCCGGTATTTATTCCGGAATTGCTGGTGCGTGAATCCACCGCCGTCTGCCCGCGCTGACAGTCGATCAAAGCAAAAAAGGAGCCAACCGGCTCCTTTTTTATTACAGCGATGTAGTCGTTAAGGTGCCACAGCCTGCATCATCAGTGCGGACAGATAACCACCATAAGTGCCCAGCGCATAGCCTAACACTGCCAATAACACGCCCACCGGCGCCAATGACGGATGGAAAGCCGCAGCAACCACAGGGGCCGAAGCGGCGCCGCCGATATTGGCCTGACTGCCAACGGCCATGTAAAACACCGGCGCTTTGAGCAATTTCATCATGCCAAGTAACAAGGCGGCATGGATCGAGATCCAGACTAAACCAACGAGGAACATCACCGGATAATCGACGATGGCAGTCACATCCATATGCATACCAATAGTGGCGACCAGGATATACACCATCACCGAACCGACTTTAGAAGCGCCTGTTGCTTCGAGGTGGCGCAGCTTAGTGCCGGATAGCAGCAGACCAAAAGTCGTTGCCAGTACCACAATCCAGAAGAAGGTACTGGTCAGGCTATACATCGCCAGTTCTGGTGCGTGCTGTTCAATCCATGGCGCAATGATGTTGGCCAGCCAGTGCGACAGACCTGCCACACCAAAACCAACAGCGATAATCATCATCAGGTCATTGGTTGACGGGTTGCGGGAGTTTTCCGCCTGATATTTCTCAATTTTGCCTTTTAAATGCTCAAGCGCGCGGGTAT
>JACCEE011048115.1_pt1 | contig 13309 bp, 11 predicted proteins | sample 7449931 | NCBI WGS metagenome assembly JACCEE01 (sample SAMN15323457, study PRJNA562643) | freshwater metagenome | isolation source: river surface water | place: USA:Blue River Watershed | collected 2017-08-19 | reverse complement strand
TCATGATTCCGTCCGCGTCAAGGACCGGCGGGCCGACCTGACGGAACATTTCCTTGATCACTTTAGTTGCCCGCTCGAAATACTCGGGCGCCCGGGCGTATTTACGCGCGACACGGGAATCGCAAAATTTCAGATCCGGCAAGTAGATGTCGATGAGCCCGTCCATCTGCTTCCAGACTTCAACGTTCTCGTAACCGCCGCAATTCGCGACGAAAGGAAGGGAGAATCCCTGCGATTTGGAAAAGACGATTGCCTCGGCGATCAACGGCAAATAGGGAGTGGGGGTGACAAGGTTAATATTGTGCGCACCCTGGTCCCGAAGCTCGAAAAATATCTCGCAAAGCCTCTGTACATCGATCTCCTTGCCATAGAGGCCCAGGCTGATCGGGGCGTTCTGACAGAATGTGCATCGCAAGCCGCAGCCGGAAAAAAACACTGTGCCTGACCCACGTGTTCCGGAGATGCAAGGCTCCTCCCAATGATGCAGAGCCGCTCGAGCGACCGTAAGGGTTCCCGATGCTCCGCAAATCCCGGTCTCGCCGGCAAGACGATTGACCTTGCAGTCACGCGGACACAGGTTGCATGATGCTAGATTCCACGAATGTTGTTCCATACCTTTCCCTTCGATACGGCTCCCTTTTCGCAAGAAAGATGCGCTTTATTAGGGCTTTCTGTCGATTATAGCACGTCGGATGCCCGGGCAAATTCGTTTTGCACATCGCATTCGTACGGATTCTGTACTAAAATAGGGATAACACAAAGAGTACGAATCGGAGGAAGCTTCATGACAGCAGCCAGTGTCACACTTTCGAGTATTGTCAAAGCATTTGATCTCGAGATTATTTATGAACCCGCGAGCCTTGACAGTGTTCTCATCACCGTAGCCGATGTCACGAGACCGGGACTCCAACTCGCAGGTTACTATGATCATTTCGGTCCGAATCGCATGCAGCTGATCGGTAATATGGAGCATGCCTATCTGGATAAACTCTCTCCGGAGATTCGTCGCAAACGGCTGAATCTTTTGTTCTCCAAGAACATTCCCTGTCTGATTCTTACACGCAATCACGAGCCTCACCCGGAATTGATTCCCTGCGCCAAGCGCAAGAAGATCCCGATTCTCCGGACCAAGCTCGCGACATCCGAATTCATGAGCTCACTCGTTAAGCATCTGAACATCGAACTGGCTCCGCGCCTGTCGATGCACGGCGTTCTTGTCGAGGTTAACGGCGAAGGAATTCTGATCCTCGGTGAGAGCGGCGTCGGTAAGTCGGAGACTGCACTTGAGATCGTGAAGCGCGGACATCGACTGATCGCGGACGATCAGGTCGAGGTCAGAAGAGTCTCTGAGACGACCCTTCTCGGACGAGCTCCGGATATTATCAGGCATCTCATCGAGATTCGCGGCATCGGCATTCTTGACGTTAAGGAGCTGTTCGGCGTATCCTCCGTCAAATTGCAGGAGAATATCGACTTTGTCATCAACCTTGAGTTGTGGGACGAGAAGAAGGTATACGATCGACTTGGAATCAATGACGAGACGACAGAGATCCTGGGAATTCCGGTTCCCTCGATTACGATTCCCGTCGGACCCGGCCGCAACCTCGCGATCATTGTCGAGGCCGCGGCGATCAATTACCGCGTGAAGAAGATGGGTCACAACGCGGCCAAGAGCCTGATCGACCGGGTTTTCCCCGGCGGCAACTCCTTATTCTGAGCCGCGGACGAGGGAAGATATGACCGACAATTTGGATCGAATACAGAAAGAGGAACTCTTTCTTCATACCTTGCGGGATGCCGGTTTTGAGGATCTGGCAGCACGCGTACGACGGGACGAACCTCTGGCGCCGAAGACGACGATGCGTGTCGGAGGCCTCGCGGATCTTTTCGTCGAGCCGCTCGGCTTATATGAAGTGACCGCTCTTGTCCGGGCTGCTAACCGGGCCGGAATTCCGTACTTTGTTATGGGGAACGGATCGAATATTGTTTTCTCCGATCTCGGAGTCGAAGGACTGGTTATCTCCTTTGGCCGCGGTTTTTCTAAGAGTTGGCGTGAGACGGATCCGGAGCATGCGAATGCGACATTGGTGAGTGTTTTCGCGGGGGCGATGCTGGCGAAGACCGCGTATGAATTATCCCGCGAGGGGTTCGACGGATTGTGGTTCGCGGCGGGTATTCCGGGCAGCGTCGGCGGCGCCGTTTTTATGAATGCGGGTGCCTATGGCGGACAGATGAGCGATGTGGTCTGCAGGACGACATACCTCACACCGGAGGGCGACTGTAAGACCGTGAGCGGTAATGAACATGATTTCGATTATCGGGACAGTGTATTCACTCGTAATGGCGGGGTGATATTATCGACTACGATGCGGCTTCTCCCGGGCGACCGGGCGGAGATACTAGATAAGATTGCGACGCTCAATGCCAAGAGGGCGGCGTCGCAACCCTTACAACAGCCAAGCGCCGGCAGCGTTTTCAAACGACCGCCGGGTCATTTTGCGGGGACACTCATAGAGCAGACGGGGTGTAAGGGGCTCTCTGTCGGCGGTGCGTGCGTCTCCCAGAAACATGCGGGATTCATCGTGAACACGGGAGGCGCGACGGCTTGTGACATCGTGACTCTTGTCGAAAAGGTGAGCGCGTGTGTGCTGGATCATTCAGGAGTGACACTGGAACCGGAGATCCGGTTCGTCGGGCGGGGATTTGGCCCAAAGGGGGACTAAAAAGATGGATGTTATTATACTTACGGGCATGTCGGGAGCCGGCAAAAGTCAGGCTGCCAATTTTCTGGAGGACATGGGATATTTCTGCGTGGACAATCTTCCGCCCATGTTGTTGCCGGAGATGACGCGTACCTTTCTCAAGGGACAAGGCGGCGAAGGTTTCGGCATCACAAAGCTGGCCTTCGTGGTCGACATCCGCAGCAACGAACTCCTGCGCGGCGTCGGTCCGGCGCTCAAAGAACTCGATGAACTCGGATGCCCCTATCGTATTATTTTTCTGGAAGCCTCGGATGAGACGCTGGTCAGCCGGTATCGTCAGACCCGGCGTAGGCATCCCTTGTCGGACGGCATAGGACTCTCGGATTCCATTGAAAAAGAACGCACCATGTTGCAAGGGATACGCGCGCGCGCCACGCATACGATTGATACGTCCATGATGGCGACCTCCGCGTTGCGCGACGAGATCTATCGAATTATCGCCGACGATGAGCACGACCCGCGGATGAAGGTCCTCTTCCAGTCTTTCGGCTTCAAGTACGGAAGCCCCGCCGACTGCGATAATATCTGTGACGTACGTTTCCTGCCGAATCCGTTCTACGAGCCGGAACTGAAGCTTCTGTCCGGCCGTGATGACGGAATTCGCGATTACCTGCACCGATTTCCGGAGACGGAACAGTACCTCGAGAAGCAAATCGATCTTCTGAACTTTATGCTCCCGCTCTATATTCGGGAGGGGAAAGCCCGTCTGGTTGTCGGAATCGGTTGTACCGGCGGAAGACATCGTTCCGTTTATGTCGCCGAGACATTGGCAGAGCGATTGGCGAAACTCGGTTACGGTACTTCGGTTCAACACAGGGATATTCATAAGGATCCTCGCTATGCGGCACCCGCCGTGAAGCCGGATGCCGGGGAAAATCAGGAGAAGGAATAATGAACGTTTCGACGTTTTCGGGACGGATCAGGGCGGAACTCGCGCGTGTCAATGCCCGAACCGTCGAGGAGATGAGAGCGGAATTGACGACGTTTTTCCTCTGCGCAGGAAGATTCGCCGATTCCTCGGATGAGATTCCTTCCTTTGCCGTTACCGCTTCATCTGTTCTGGCGGAACGTCTTGTCGGACAATTCCGAGCGATCGGGTATGACGCCCTGGCGGAGAAAACCATCGGCAAGTCGAATACCCGCTGGCAACTGTATCCTTTGCCTTCCGGCGACAAAGATTTCTCGCGGGATCTTCGAGCCGCCAGGGAGGAGAAGACGATCGACCGGATGAGTTCGCGGCCTCCCGAGCGGCGCGCCGCGCTTCGCGGCGCTTTTCTTGCATGCGGCACGATGAGTGATCCCAAGACATCCTATCGTGTCGAGTTTCTTGTCAAGGATCGTCAGACGTCGGATATGATCGTCCTCTTCCTTCACGCCGAGAATATCGCAGTATCCGTGACACCCAAAGACGGGCGACAGATGATTTATTTCAAGGAGGGCGAAGCCGCGGCGAATTTTCTGGCTCTGATTGGGGCGCATAACAGCCTTCTGCAATTCGAGAATACTCGTGTCGACAAAGAGTTGCGAAACCAGGTGAATCGCGTCGTTAACTGTGATACGGCAAATGCCAGACGTCAGGGTGATGCGAGCGCCCGACAAATAAGGCTGATTGAAGCTCTGCTTCGGGAAGAGGATTCTGCCAAAATTCCGGGGGAATTATTGGAGGCCGCCCGCGTTCGTGTCGATAACCCGGGTTTGTCGGTTCGTGATATCGGACTTCTCATGAATCCTCCGATCGGAAAATCCGGCATGCATCACCGGCTGAAGAAGCTGGAGGAGCTTTGCGGGGATATCGGAATTACGATCAATGATGAAGCATTGTCGCGGATATCGGATACGACGTATAATGTCGAACAGGACTGATCTTACGAAGATCCTTGCAGCCTTATGAGCGGGAAAGGGAACTGTATCTATGTCCAGACCTATGTATGATCCGTATGAACCGGATCACCGGAATCGCGGACGGCGCGAACAAAGTACAGGTCTTATTCTTCTGGTAGCAGCTACTGCGGTACTTCTGATCACGGTATTCATTGTATTGATCGCCACGGTCATGAACGGTGACACGGGTTCACAGCCGACGGATAACGGAATCGGGGGGATACCTGAAGTCACAATCGGGGCGAACCAGGCGGTTCTTCTGCCCGCCGTGACGGATCCTTCCGCGTCGGTTGTCGCAGGAAATCAGAATCCGGTACTATATCCGTCGACAGAGGCGATGAACATTCTCCCCGGTATTCTGTCGGAGGACGTTTCCGTTACCGCCCGTAACGTACTGCAGAATGTGTATCAGGAACAGACGGAACTTATAGGGTATTCCCGGGATTTTCCGGTTTTTTTCGGTGCTCCGATGTCGTATCAGGGCGTTCCCGGCATATTGACATTTCGAGGAAATAATTTTCGAAATTGCGCATCCTGGGGCACCGTGCCGAGCGGGGCCACGACGCTGGAGCAAGTCTGGGAGTACGGCAATCTCGGGTCGCTCGCGTCAACCTTTGATTATAATTGGTCGGGTACAGGATGGACGGGGCAACCGATCGTCGTCACCTGGAGCGACGAAGTCAGGGCCTGTATGAATCTCTATCCGGAGAAGAAGCTCAAATCGTCTCTGACGGAGATTATTCAGGTGGCAATGGACGGTAAGATCTATTTTCTGGATATGGACGACGGGTCCCCGACCCGGGATCCGCTGAATGTTGGCTTTACAATCAAGGGAACGCCTTGCCTGGATCCCCGCGGATATCCGATCCTTTACATCGGACAGGGCGACAACAACGGAGCCGACAAGAAGATCGGTTTTCGCATCATCAGCCTGATCGACTACTCCGTACTCTACTTCCAGAACGGTGTTGACGTGAGAGCCCATCGTTCCGGCTGGGGTGCGTGTGATTCTTCGCCGATCGTGAACGCAGCCTCGGATACGCTGATTTTCCCGAACGAGAACGGGCTGATCTACACGCTCAAACTCAATACCGTATTTAACGCCGCCATGGGTTCTCTCACGATGATGCCGGAGAGTGTGGTTTACCGTTACCTTCCCGGCGATGTTCCTGGGTCGAATCTGGGCATCGAGAGCTCCATATCCGTCTACGGGCAATACGGCTATGCAAGTGATTATTCAGGCAATCTGATCTGTCTTGACTTGAATACGTTGCAGATGGTCTGGATCCGGCAACTGGATGATGATTCCGATGTCACGCCGGTTATCTCCGAAGAGGATGGCCATGTGTATCTCTACACCGGAACCGAAGTAGACTGGCAGAGAGAAGATGTCCTGGATTATCTTGGGGCAGCTTATACCTATAAGATTGACGCGATGACCGGCGAGGTCGTCTGGCGTACATCAGCGGATTGCTACACGAAGAATGGCGAAGACAAAGCGGACGATGTCAACGGCGGAATGCTGGGCACGCCGGTGGTCGGCAAGAAGTCGATCGAGAATCTTGTGATCTTCTCTTATTGTATGACCAAGGGTGAATACAGCGGCAATCGGCTCGTCGCGTACGATAAAGAGACCGGAGAGACGGTGTGGACCTACGATATGAACCATTATTCGTGGAGTTCGCCGGTCGACTGCTACGATGCAGAGGGCAACGCGTATATCGTGATTTGCGACAGTATCGGTCAGGTCCATCTGGTGAACGGATTGACCGGCGAGCGGATTACCTTTCTGCAGACCATACGAGGGAAGGGAACAGAGAACGAGATCAAGAGCGGAATCAATATGGAGTCTTCTCCGGTTGTATTCGGAGATATGATCATCATCGGCTCCCGTTACCGCGACCAGGCCGGCTCGGTCTTCGCGATACGTATCGGATAATCTCAACATGGCTTGGCCTTTATGGTCAAACCAGATCAGATATGCTATCTTATCCTTTGTACAATCTTTTCCGCAAATGAGGGATTATCATGAGAGATCCAATGTATGTCCGGTACGAACGTTCGTACGGCAAGAAACGTCGCAAGAAGAATTCCTCCGGTCTGCCGGTTCTCATCGCTGTTACGGCGGTACTGGTGGTTACGGTTTTTGTCGTATTTCTCATCTCACTTATGCAGGAGAAGCCTGCGGTGCCGCTCGATCCGACCGGTACGGCCGCGCCGATATCGACGGCGGATGGTTCAGATGTTACGATACCGATCCTTACGACCACGCCGGTTCCGGTGGTTACGATCGCTCCGTTTCAGAATCCGGTGATTTATCCGGCATCCGCGCAGATGAATGTTCCGATGGGAACACCGGGTGACTCACTTTCCGTTGCGGAGAGAGGTGTCGCGGAGAATGTTTTTATCGGTCCGGATACTGTCTCGCCGTATAACCGTGAGACCCCGATCGTGTTTGGGGATCCGACCGAATTCCAGGATGTGCCCGGAATTCTTACGTTTCGAGGGAATAACTTCCGGAACTGTGCGGCGTGGGGCGTCGCGCCGACGGGCGCCACGACACTCGAACAGGTTTGGGAATATAACCGGATCGGTTCGATGAAGTCCTCTTCATGGTCCTTCTACTGGTCGGGAACCGGCTGGACCGGACAACCGCTGGTGATAACCTGGAGTGATGAGGTCCGTCAGGTTATGAATATCTATCCGGAGAAGAAGGCGAAGGTCGGCTTGACGGAGATTATTCAGGTCGCGATGGACGGGAAGATCTATTTCTTCGATATCGATGACGGCACGCAGACAAGAGACCCGATGACGGTCGGATTCACGATCAAGGGAACACCCTGTGTTGACCCGCGCGGCTATCCGATCCTCTATGTCGGACAAGGCGACAATAACAACGCCGAGAAACAGGTCGGATTCCGAATCATCAGCCTGATCGATTACTCGGTGATGTATTATCAGAACGGTATGGATGACCGGGCACATCGCACGACATGGGGCGCATGTGATTCCTCGCCGATTGTGAATAAGGACACTGATACGCTGATCTATCCTAATGAGAACGGTATGATCTATACGCTCAAGCTGAACACGTCCTTTGACCCCGCGACGGGAGCCCTGTCCATTGATCCGGAGAGCGTCGTCTATCGTTATCTGATCGACGGCCTTCGCGGCAATGATCTGGGAATCGAGAGTTCTGTCGCTGTCTATGATCATTTCGCGTATTGCAGCGATAATACGGGAAACCTGATTTGCATCGACCTAAACACGTTGAAGATGGTATGGGTGCGTCAACTCGACGACGATTCCGATGTCACTCCGGTGATTGAAGAGGAGAACGGTCGCGTGTATCTGTATACCGGCACCGAAGTAGACTGGCAGCGCACCGATGTACTGAATTACCTCGGGGATTCTTTTACCTATAAGATCGACGCGATGACAGGAGAACTCATATGGCAGGCCTCCGCTCAGTGTTATACGAAGAACGGCGAAGATAAGGGAGACGATGTGAATGGCGGCATGCTCGGCACACCGATCATCGGCAAGAAGTCAATCTCGAATCTTGTCATCTTCTCCTACTGTATGACGAACGGAACGTACAGCGGGAATCGTCTGGTTGCCTACTCGAAGGATACCGGCGAGAAGGTTTGGACCTATGAGATGAATCAGTATTCGTGGAGTTCGCCGGTCGACTGTTATGACGCGGACGGCAATGCGTATATTGTCATCTGCGACAGCGTCGGACAGATTCATCTTGTCAACGGTTTGACGGGGACGCGCATCACGTATTTACAGACCATACGTAATATCGGGACAGCGGATGAATCCAAAGAGGGACTGAACATGGAATCGTCTCCGATCATCTTTAATGATATGATCATTATAGGCTCGCGCGCGGGTTCGGTTTTCGGGGTGCGCATCCGATGAATATGACACAGGCAGTCGCAGACGTTGCCGCATGGACGGACGCGTCGATCCCAGAGGCAATACAAGAGGCTATGGACAACACGATGTATCACAAAATTATTGGAGTAGAGGCCGAGCTGTCCGCATATCGGCGCGGATCTGTCCGCATACATATCGACATCGAAAAGAAACTGGTGACGTGGAAGGACAGTCAACAATGGAACAATAATTTTCTGCGATCCGTATCTACGGCCCGTTTGAATCAGTTTCTTGAAGATCTTCCCTCGACACACCTACTGGAATGGAATGACCGAAACACTCCCGAGGCTTCCTGCGGATGTACAACGTGCATCCCGGCCGACTGGAACGTTTCGGTTTTTTTTGACGGCATCCCGCCGATCCGAATCTCCGGTCGCGATACGTATCCCGCTGAATGGCGCCTGTTCCGAAGTCTTGTCGAAGCGATAGCGAAGAATCCATTCTGTTTGCGATAGTCGACGGCGTCAGGGGATGAACAGCGAAACGATATTCTGTTATAATAAGATCGTTTATACCTCCGGAGGTTGTAAGACGTGGATTATTTCGAAGGGCTTTTTTTAGGGACGTTATGGAGCGATACCGATTTTGAGAATCGGCGTCATTTTGGGTTGTTCTTTGTATATGGCCTTTCGATTATTGCGATGATTGGCCTTCATTTCTTTACAGGACAGTTTCATTGGCTTCTAGCCGAAGACCAGCTGATCAAGCTGATTGTTCTTCTGATTCTTTTCCTGGCATCTCCGTTTCTTCATTTCCGATACTATCGTTTTCCGCTCTGGGGCAAACTTCCGGTTCTTTTTCTCGGGATTTGCAAATACGCGAGCGCGACATTTTTGATGACAACTTTTGTCATGCCCTATACCCAAGTGACAATGCTCGAACTTCAGGAGAACGGGATCAATTTCTTGAACCAGACACTGGAGTCATCCACCGAGCGTTTCGCGGAAGTAGCCGGGACATTCTCGACGGTACTCGGCGTTATTTCCGGCGGCGTTTATCTCATGTTTCTTTTTGTTCTGGTTGGATTTCTGGCGATCATTCTTCCGGGTACGATTCTTCTCTTGTTCCGCTTTCTGCAACATGGATATGACAAACTGATCGCAACCTTCATTCTCGGACGAGTAACAGACCGCTGAGAGGAAGGAGAACTGGAATGGCTGTTTTGCAAGATCGCATCACACTGTCTCTCGAGGATCTCGAGGAACAGTTGGGCGAGAAGAAGCTTCCCGCATTTATCCGTGAGACGGAGGACGCTTTCGTCTCGCGAACCGAAGAAGTTGTCACCTATATTGAGACACATCCCGGCATACGGGCAATTCTTGTATCGGGACCGACTTCCTCAGGGAAGACAACCTTCACGGATCGGCTTGTATCGTCCCTGGAGTCGCGAGGACTTCATGCCCTCCGTCTGTCTCTCGACGATTATTATAATGTGGCTGAACTTCAATTTGACCGGGACGGACGTCCCGATTATGAGTCAATATCCACACTGGACATCGACCTTGCGGCGGAGAATATCAAGGGCCTTCTCCGAGGTGTGGCGGTCCAATTGCCCCTGTTTGACTTCTCGACACGCAAGCGTCGTCCGCCCACGGGGGAGACCATCCGACTGCATCGAGACGGCTATGTTCTTGTCGAGGGTCTGCACGGATTGTCCCAAGATATTCTTGCCGCGATTCCGCAAGAGAATCGCGTTGGGATATTTATCATGCCGTGGGGCGAAGTGGTTGCGGACCGTCGACTGATCGAGACGCAGGAGATACGTCTGTTGCGCCGGATTATTCGAGATGTACGACACCGCGGTGCTCATGCGCTTGCGACCATCGATTATTGGCCGATGATTGCTTCCTCGGAGCAACAATACTTCACAGATTATCTGACGGCGGCGGATTTCTATGTGAACTCCTTTCTGACCTATGAGAGCATGGTTGTCGCCCCGCTCGCGCTGGCGGATCTTCGCGAAGCAATCTCTGCGTATGAACACGGAGTGTTGGCACCGTCGGTCTTTCTTGGAAGATACAGGGAGCATAAAGAGTTTGCCGACCTTCCCCGGGCGATGGCATGGGCTCGTCAGCTGGCATTTGATCTGGCGCGTATACCTGCCGCACCCAAGTCCATTGTTCCTGTGCATTCGATCCTGCATGAATTTATCTGATACGGGATTCGTTCGTCACGTCTTGACAACCTTGCCCGGAACGAAGATACTCTTAAAATACTCTTCACGAGGTTTGTCCCTCGAAAAAACGACCAAAGGAGGCGAAGATCTATGCCGATACGTATTCAAAACCATCTGCCGGCTACGGAAATTCTCGAGAAGGAGAACATCTTCGTCATGCCGGAGGATCGAGCATTCCGTCAGGATATACGACCCTTAAAGATCCTGATTCTGAACTTGATGCCTACGAAGATCGCGACGGAGACACAGCTTCTTCGCGTCCTCTCGAATTCTCCTTTGCAGGTGGATATCGACCTGCTCTACACGGCGACCTATGTACCTAAGAACACGGCCAATGAGCATCTGACGAAGTTCTATGAGACCTTCGCGGATGTCCGGAATCGTTTCTACGACGGTATGATTATTACCGGAGCACCGGTCGAGAACATGGACTTTGAAGATGTTCTCTATTGGCCGGAACTCACGGAAATTATGGAGTGGAGCAGTTCTCATGTTTACTCGACGCTTCATATCTGTTGGGGGGCACAGGCCGGACTGTATTATCATTACGGAATTCCGAAGTACCCTCTCGAGAAGAAGGCGTTCGGTATTTTTCCGCACAGCATGACGTATACGAAGCCCGTTAAGCTTTTTCGCGGATTCGACGATATCTTCCAGATTCCTCACTCGCGACACACAGAGATTCGACGCGAGGATATCCTTATGCATCCGTCACTTCGTCTTCTCTCCGAATCGGATGAGACCGGGGTATACGCGGTCTCCGATCTCACGGGTCGGAGGATCTTTGTTACCGGTCATTCCGAGTATGATCGCTTCACCCTTCGTGACGAATACGTGAGGGATCGCGACAAGGGACTTCCGATTGACATGCCGCAGAACTATTTCCCCGGGGACGACGCGAACGCCGAACCACAGTTGTCATGGAGATCCAGCGGGACACTGCTTTTCACGAACTGGTTGAACTATTACGTATATCAGGAGACTCCGTTCGACCTGACGACCATGAAGAATGCTCTGGAGGAGGGTCCGCATCCCGAGGTTACCGAGGCTCCGGAGACACTTTCGCCGCAGAATTGATTCCGGGAAATCCTCTTCGTTTTTCTCTTTTTTGCTATACGATAGACTTGACAAGTGACCAGTTGCTCACCATAATATTGGTGAGCAACTGGTCACTTTTTGTGCAAGGAGAAGAACTATGTCAAAGATTCTCATGAATCAGATTACCGTGAAGGAAAGACCCGAAATCCGCCTGATCCAGAAGACCGCGCGAAAAGAATACCGCCGCGTCTGGGGAGGCCCGCGCAGCAGAATCGGTAAGCTCGTTCGCTTGCGCTCGGAGGAGGTTAAGGAGCAACAGCAAGGCCTTAGCCCTCAGCTATCTCCGGCACGGCCGACGCTTGAGATTCTCCTGAATTTGATCGAACGAAACCAGATGACGGGGATGAGCGGGAATGAATTTCCGGTTCAGAAGAAGATAGAAGTTCTTATGCGGCACAAGGGTCCCAAATATCTACTAATTAACGGAGTGGAGTGTGAACCCGGATTGTTGCATGACGAATGGATTCTCGCGAATCTGCGGGACGAAGTTACGAGAGGAATTCAACTGTTGGCAGGGGCAATTCCCTTCGAGAGGTGTGTTCTGGCGCACAAGGCCTTGAGGAAGGATCGAAGTAACCGCTTGAGAATGGAGGGGATCGAGGAGCAACTCATCCCGGCTAAATACCCGATGGGTGAAGAACGAATTCTGGTAAAACAAGTGTTCCGCCGCGAGATTCCCCGAGACGGCTATCCGGCGCAACAGGGGATCCTCGTGGTGAATGTCCAGACCGTTGTTCAGATTTATCGCATGGTTACGGAGCAGTACCGTGAAGGTAGATACGTGACCCTGGCGGATCTTGACAGCGGGGAGGCACGGGTCATTTTCGTACAGAAAGGCGAGAAGATTCGTTCGCGCCTTCGGGAGATTTTTTCGCGCGACGCGGATGCGGATTGTTTTGCCGGCTCGGGAATTCTGTCGGCTGAGCTTGTACAAGAGGACGATACCTTTGAAGAACGGATCTGTTTTGCCGCCATCGGACAACCGGCGAAGCTGTCGAACAAGACCGATTGTAAGGGGTGCGGGGCATGTAACCGTAAGTGTCCGGCCGGGGTGGATGTCCGACGAATCGTAAGAACGCTGGAACGCGATAGCCACGCGGATCTCGCGGGATTGGGAGCAGAGAAATGCATTTCCTGCGGAAGCTGCACGTTCTTCTGCCATGCGGGAAAGGATATATCAGAATACATGGACCTTTATCGGAGGCAACATGCGTAAATCTTCCTCTAGACTTTTTTACTCTGTCGTAATCATCGGACTTCTTGCCGCATGGTATTGGGTCGAGCTAAGTCCCGTAGGAAGCAGGGCGCTTGCGCTTTGTAACGGCGGGTACGGAACCTTTGACATGAAGCTCTACAACGTTGCGGACGTGCTGAATGTTCTCAGAATGATGACGCCGGAGGGCTTCTCGATATCGCTTCGTTATTATATCGGAGACTTCCTTCTGAT
>JACCEE011043711.1_pt1 | contig 13310 bp, 13 predicted proteins | sample 7449931 | NCBI WGS metagenome assembly JACCEE01 (sample SAMN15323457, study PRJNA562643) | freshwater metagenome | isolation source: river surface water | place: USA:Blue River Watershed | collected 2017-08-19 | reverse complement strand
TAGCAGAATTTTTAAACAATTAACTTTTTAACTCTCAAATGTACGAACTTGAATTTGAAACCGACATTATCACTGAGTTTTTAAAAATTCCTCATTTCGAGCAATTTAAAAATAAACACGTCCGTATAGTTATTCAAACGGATTTTGAACAACCCAAACCCAAAAAAGCTAAAACATTAGCAGGCGCATTAAATAAATATGCAAAACCGGAATTAATAGCCTCTGAAAAAGAAATTGCATGGTCTGCTGTTGCGAAAGGAAAACGATGATTTATCTGGATACAAATGTTGTGCTGCGTTATCTTCTCGAAGATCATGCTGAGTTTTTTCCGCGCTCCGTAGAATTGATTGAAAATAACGATGTTTATATTAAAAACGAAGTGTTAGCTGAAATCGTTTATGTGCTTCACAAAACTTATTCAGTTTCTAAGCAAGACCTTAGCACTGTTTTGATTGATTTTCTGAATATGGACACTGTTTATCTTGATTCAAAACAAGTTGCTTGTATCGCAGTCAAGATTTTTTCTGAACGTAATATTGATTTTGTTGATGCGTTATTATGCGCATTTCAAAAACAGGAAAATATTACTGTCGTGACTTTCGATAAACGCTTAAATAATTGTCTTTCTAATGCAATTTAGCTTGGCTGAGTGCAAAAGTAAAACCTATTGCGCCGCCTCTTGCGTGTGAGCCAAAAACAAAAGGCAGCATTTAACCCACCTAAACAATATTTTCAAAATAAGAGACTGTAAAATGCAATTAGATAAACAAATACAAGAGCATGTTTTTTTATTGCCAACAGAATTAAAAGCCGAAGTTTTGGATTTTGTACTTTTTTTAGAACAGAAACGGAAAAAAGAAACGGACGACAAAAAAAAGCACTTCTTAAACCTGCTGCATAGCATTAAACCTGTCAAAGCACCTTTTCCTTCTGAAGAAATGACGGCAATGTTACGGCAAGGTCAAGAACAGCTTATTATTGATGCACGGTTAGGCAATGCAAAATAAAATTGTTTTAGATTCCTGTGTATTTAATAAACTATTTTTACAAGAGCCTGATTCGCAACAAGCCCTTGATTTAATGACTACACTGACGGAAAAAGATATTAATGTGATTGCGCCTGGATTATTTGTTTACGAGGTGTTGGCAATTGCCCAGCTTAATGATTATCCTGCCGAACAAGTGAATGCGTTAATCACAGGATTTGAAGACACGCGATTGAAATTAATAGACCCCGATATAACTTGTATCGAAAAAGCATTTGATATTTGCAAAACGGGGCATATTAAATCAGGCTTTCCATCATTTTATGATGCGGTTTACCACGCTTTAGCGATTTTGAATAATTGCTATTTTATCACGGCTGATAAAAGACATTTTTCTAAAACTTCGCAATTAGGAAATATTGTAATGTTAAAGGATTGGGAAATTATTTTAAATTAGCGAGGCAAGGTGCAATAGTAAAATATATTGCACCGCCTCTTGTGTTGAGCCAGAAGTGATTACACTCAACATCTATAACGACACCGTTGAAGCGGAAATACTGATGTTATGCTCACATTACGCAAATGGCGTAAATTCAATACCATTGCCGATAATATTAATCACCGCTGTTTGATTTTCAAAACTTTCACTAAACTGCGCCAAAACAGCCGCTTGTGAATTTGTTCCGTCTTTTAATGTTTTCACCCAAAAATCAAACCCCGCTTGTTCATAAGCGCGATGTAATACATTTGTATACAGTTGCGTAATAAAACTTTCAGGCGTTGGATTTGTACCATACATAGTAGTAAATTCTGCACTTTTTACAAAACCATCAGCAACCGATTGCAATGACGCGCCCTTGTCCATAGCATTAATCCAAAACCCCAAGCCGGTTAAATCGGGCACTCTATCAAACGCAGCTTTGTAAACGCGATAAGCCTGCCCTGGAATACCTACTGTATCAAACAACATCGCCGTGTCGGCAAAACTGATTTTATCGACATTAACCAAGGTATCAACACCTTCTGCACCTTTGTTATCAGTCACAGTATACCCTGTCGTTGTTTTCAGCACGGTAAAATTAGCACGGGCACTACTATAAACAACGGTATCCAATCCTAAACCACCGTCTAACACGTCATTTCCCGCTAATCCCTTTAATGTATCATTACCGTCTAATCCTTTTAAGGTGTCATTTCCACTTGTTCCCACTAAATTATCCGCACCACTAGTGCCTGATAAAGAAGAGGCACTAGAAGTACCACTTGTGTTCAACAGCACGCTCAACGAAGATGAATCCGCACCATTTACAACAACAATATCCGCTTTATTATCCGCATTTACATCACTTAAAGTCACAAAAATAGGCGTTACGCCGGCATTTAACGGAACTTCAGCGGCAAATGTTCCATCCCCTTTGCCTTCTAAAACAGAAACGGTATCTTTACCAAAATTAGCCGTCACAATATCTAAATTATTATCACCATTGACATCTGCCATAGCCACTGACAACGGCTGCGCACCAACCGCGATTGTGCTGCCTGCGCTAAATGTCCCTGTACCGCTGCCAAGCAATACCGATACATTACTAGGGGTAAAATTCGCGGTAACAAAATCCAATTTACCATCATTATTGACATCACCTACTGCTAGTGCTTGTGGCGTTGCGCCTACTGTTACAGTGGTCTTGGTGGTAAACGCACCCGTACCATTGCCCAATAACACTGATACCGTATTATCTGTACCATTGAGAACTAAAATATCTGTTTTACCGTCTTTATCGACATCAGCAACCGCCAAATCATTCGGCTCTTTCCCCACATTCATAGTTGACAACATCGTAAACGCACCGGTGCCGTCACCTTTGGAAATAGTGACCGTATTATTTGAAAAATTAGCCGTGACCATATCCAGTTTACCGTCACCATTCCAATCACCAGTTTTCACAACATAAGGTGCAGTACCGACTTTAGAGGACACGGCAGAAGTGGCAAAAACGCCATTGCCTTTACCTAACAACACCAACACCGTGTTCATATTAGGATCAACATCGGTTGTTATAATATCCAAAATTTTATCGTTATTGACATCAACCAAAGTCGCCGAATACGGTTGAACACCCGACAGGAGTGATTTACCGAATACAGGTGCCGAAAAAGTGCCGTCGCCTTTCCCTAATAAACTGGCGGTTTGGCTTAAATTACGATTCGCACTGAGCAAATCAACATTGCCATCCCCATTAATGTCCCCCACAGCAACTGTGTTAGCACCTGCGGGTTTAGGTGTTACAGCGATCACATAATCGGTTTTGGCAGCAAAACTAATTGGCATTTTTTTATCCTCTTGATTAACAATAGAAATAACAGTGTATGCTTAAAACCATCGCTTAGCGTAAAAACTCATTGACACTGTCGGTTACAGCTTGGGCAAAAGCATTTTTAAATGCGGGCGAAGAAACTAACTTTTCATCCGTTGGATCAAGTAGCACACCTACTTCCACTAAAACTGCTGGCACTTGCGCATTGCGCAAAATTGCCAACCGCTTACCATTATAGATACCCAATTTAGAGTCAATAATTTCATAAGCTTCACCTTTCGTATTTTCATCATGGTGTGTAGATGGCGTTCTGCCTAACTTCTGTAGACGGGCTGCTAAAATTTTAGCAAAACGCAAAGATTTCTGATAGGTTGGATTCGTGTCTGCTAAACCGTCTTTCGCAAGATAAATGGAATACCCAACTTTAAACTTCGCATAAAAATCGCTATTAATTAAAAATGATTTTTCATGGTTATATTCAGCGGGTTTTAAATATTTTTCTTGTACTGAATCGTGATGAATGGCGATAAATAAATCGGCTTTGTTATAGTTAGCTAATGCAATTCTGCCGTATAAATGATCCTGACGCGCCCACTCGCTTTCGCTAATCGGGTTAGCTAAATAAGTGCGTAAATAAGATGGAATTTGTGCTGCTTGCCCGGGTTGGCGAGTTAATAATAAACTGGCATCCGTTGTGGCGAGTTTATTCGCTAACACACTGACAATCGCATCGTTATATTCAACCTCTTTATGATTCGTCCAACTTAATGCGCCGGGTAATGTCGGCGTATGCCCTGAATCTAACACGACTAATTTTTTATGCGTCTGCGCTTGGCTCACTGGCGTTACTGGGGTAGTTGGCGAAACGGGTGGATTTGAATGACACGCGCTTATACCGAATAAACACACCAACAGTGGCTTAAGATAGTTTTTATTTAACATAGTCTACACTCCCAAATAAATGACATATACCACAAATTGAATAGCCACGTTAATAGTTGCCTATTTTTTGTGCATTGCTTCAATTATAACTAACACTTAACTTGTACAAACCGCGTATTTTAAATAAACTTTTCATATCCGATGCACCTCTCATCTTAAGGTATCGTATGAAACACTTAAGTAATACCTGAGATTTAACTATGAAACTGACTGTACTCAATCCCTATCAACCTGAACAAAACTTTCCTGCGGTTGAGTATGCGCTAACAGACCCGGATGGTTTGCTTGCAGTAGGTGGCTGTTTATCAACTCCCCGTCTTCTTAACGCTTATCGGCACGGCATTTTCCCTTGGTTTAATCCAGACGAGCCGATTTTATGGTGGTCGCCTAATCCGCGTTTTGTGTTATACCCTGACCAATTACGCATCTCACGTAGTTTAAGCAAAACCATCCGTTCACAACGTTTTAGTTTTAGTATCGACCGCGCTTTTGCGCGTGTAATCATTAACTGTGCCAAAGCCCGCAGCAATAGTCACGGTACTTGGATTACTCACGGAATCCAACATGCCTATAACCTGCTACATCAACAAGGCATAGCGCATTCAGCCGAAGCTTGGTTTGAGGGGGAATTAGTTGGCGGCTTATATGGCGTAGCAATAGGACAAGTTTTTTTTGGTGAATCCATGTTTTACCGCAAAACCGATGCCTCAAAAGTTGCCTTTGCTCAGTTAGTTCAACATTTACGAAACTGGGGGTATCAATTGATAGATTGTCAAGTCTATACTGAACACTTAGAAAGCTTAGGTGCATGTGAAATCAACCGTAGTCAATTTATTCACTACTTAAATGACTATTGCCACCTCCCCGTTGCTCCACACGCATGGCATTTAACATGACATCCATACCATTACTGTTGACTGCTCCACACCCCTGTAGCTACTTAGATGATCAACACGCTCAATCAGCGTTTGTCAATCCCGCGTTTACCATGACAAACACTCTTTACTCCGAATTGATTAATCATGGTTTCAGACGCAGCGGTAATCAAGTTTATCGACCACAGTGTGCCGATTGTCAACAGTGCATCCCAACACGTTTAACGGTAGCCGATTTTCAACCCAATCGCCAACAAAAACGCTGTCAGAAAAAAAACAGCCAAACTCGTAGCGTTATCAAACCGGCCACCTTTGATGCCAGCCATTATGCTATGTATTTGCGCTATCAACAGCAACGCCACGCAGATGGCACTATGGTCAACTCCAGTGACGAAGACTATATACAGTTTTTAAGCAGTCGCTGGTGCAATACGCAATTTATAGAGTTTTTTATCGGCGACCAATTAGCCGCTTTAGCGATTGTTGATTGTGTAACGGACGGCTTATCTGCGGTGTATACCTTCTTTGAACCTCAGTTTTCCCAACACAGTTTAGGCGTTTATGCCGTGTTATGGCAAATAGCCGAAGCCAAAAAACGCAATTTACCCTATGTCTACTTAGGTTTTTGGATTCAAGAGTGTAAAAAAATGGCATATAAAATTCACTATCAACCTTTACAAGGCTTTATTCATGGAAAATGGCAGCCTATAACCGCAACAACTTTTTAAACCCGTTTCTCACGCATTAGAGTAAAAAATATCAACAATTCAGCTCAAATCCCCCCTAGTCCCTTTCTCGAATCAGTTCACCTTATGACTTAACGTCATGGTTGCGAGTTACTGTGTCCGAATTAGACATTTTGCGTAGAATAGAACAACAAATTAATCACCCTCTCAAAGTGACTGATTTTTCCTCTATTATGAATTGGACAGCACGAGGAAGTTATGTATTAAATCAACAGCAACAAGTCATCGGTTTAAATTTACGCAATTGTAGTTTTTCAAACGTAAATGTATTAACGTATTTACCCCATTTACGCAAATTAAATCTAGGACACAACGCAATTATCGAATTAGCACCACTAAAAAACTTACTCAATCTTACACAATTAAGCTTAGATTATAATAATATTAAAGATTTACATCCGCTAACTTCACTTAAAAATATTACTCGTCTGTATTTAGATCATAATCTTATTCATTATTTACCGCCACTTGAACATTTAATCAATTTAAACTTACTCAGCTTACGCTTTAATCAGCTCATTGATATTAACAGCCTTGCCTATTTAAAACAGCTTATCTCACTTAATTTAGACCATAACCAAATTAGCGATATTTCCCCCCTATCTCAATTAACCCAACTTAAACGCTTATATTTAGAGTTTAATCTGATCACAGACTTAACCCCTCTGAAAAATCTGCCGGCTTTAACACAATTAATGCTCAGCGATAATTGTATTAACGACTTAACGCCATTAGCGCAATTAATTAATCTTATACAACTTCATGCTAACCATAACCAAATTAAGCAAATTAATCCATTAGCTAATTTAATCAATTTAACTACTTTAGATTTAAGTTTTAACCAAATTGTTACAATACAAGCTGTGGAAAACTTAACTCATTTAACACAGCTTAAAATGGATAGAAATCAAATTAGCGATATTAGTCCACTCAAAAAATTAAGACATTTAACCGTGTTAAATTTAAAAGTGAACAAAATTGCTGATATTGAACCATTACAAACATTAACCCAACTCACTAAATTAAATTTACGCCTTAATCACATTGAAAACTTAAAACCATTAACGCATCTGATTCATTTAACATTACTTAACCTTAGAATGAATAAAATTGTCGATATTAGTTGTTTAAAATATTTAAAAAATTTGAATCTCTTGTATTTAAGTGCTAATAAAATTTCTGATGTATCCGTATTAAAATATTTGTTTCAATTAAGGCAGTTGGATTTAGGCTATAATCAATTAGTTAATATTAAAGCCATTGAAAATTTAGTTCTGTTAAGACAATTAGATTTAGGACATAATCATATTATTAATTTAACGCCGCTATCAAGTCTTAAAAATTTAACACAATTGAATTTACGCTTTAATTGTATAAGCGAATTAAAACCGCTGAAATATCTTAAGCAATTAGTACAATTAGATTTAGGTTATAATCAAATTACGCATTTATCCGCACTTAAACTGTTAACTAATTTAACTTCACTTAGCTTACGTTCTAATAAAATTACCACACTAGATGACTTATGTCATTTAAAAAGTTTAACACAACTAAATTTGCGTTTTAATCAAATTACTAATATTGAGCCATTAAAAAACTTACCGGCATTAATAGAAGTTAATTTGCATAATAATTTATTTAACGAATTTCCCGATTGGTTGATGAATTTTGAGTTAGATTTAAAATTAGCCAGTTTAGAAGAGCAGATTTGTTTTGATTCAGGCACAGTGGTGTTTTCTGCGGCTGCGGTTATTGAGCAGCATAAATCATATTGGGGAGATGAGGATATTAATAAGATGTTATTGCCCTCAATCGGCACACAAAATAGTGCAAATAAAGCTTATTTGGCGGTATTAGAGCATTTTAAAAATCAATTACATTTATTAAAACAACGTGTTATTGGCGACGCGCTGGAGTTATTAACGATTAATGATTATTTGGCACAAATAGAAAATGCGCGTCATCCTGAACAAATTAAGCAATTATCGCTGCATTTATTACCGTATATGAGCCAATTGCATCATAAAATTTCGCCATTATCACCGGAACAATCGCCAAGGCAACTGTTTACAGACGATTAAAAGCATTTTTTCTTTGTATTTAAACGCGCGGATATACAAAATGCAAATCTTGTACAGGTCAAGCAATTAAATTCTGCAAAAATGGCTTTATCCAGTAGAATTTAACTAAAAGGTCAGTATGTGTTTTAAAAAAATGTGTCTGATTGCGCTCATTATCAACAAACATATTTTATTTATCTTTTAAATTCAATAAGATAACAAATTTTGAGGAGTTTGCTTTGAAACCGGTAAAAATAGGGCTAGTAGGGTTAGGAACCGTTGGCGGCGGCACGGTTAATGTTCTTAAACGTAATGCGACAGAAATTGCTCGCCGTGCAGGACGGGAGATTGTTATTACCCGTGCTTGTGCTAAAGATTTAACGCGCACGCGCATCTGTGAAACTCAGGATATTGCCTTAACCACGAATCCTTTAGATATTATTAACGACCCTGATATTGATATTGTGTTGGAATTAATGGGCGGAACAACGTTAGCCAAAGAGCTGGTATTACAGGCAATTGCGCATGGGAAACATGTTGTAACCGCAAATAAAGCTTTGATTGCGCTGTATGGTAATGAAATTTTCGCCAGCGCGCGGGCTAAAGGTGTGATTGTTGCGTTTGAAGCGGCGGTTGCGGGTGGAATTCCGATTATTAAAGCAATTCGTGAAGGGCTAAGCGGCAATCAGATTCAATGGCTGGCGGGTATTATTAATGGTACGGGAAATTTTATTCTCACCGAAATGCGCGACAAGGGACGAGATTTTGCGGATGTATTAGCAGAAGCTCAAGCACTGGGCTATGCCGAAGCCGACCCAACGTTTGATGTTGAAGGTATTGATGCCGGTCACAAATTAACTATTTTAGCCTCGATTGCATTTGGTATTCCGTTACAATTTAGCAAGGTTTATACCGAAGGCATCACGCAAATTACTCGTGCGGATGTGGAATACGCAGAAGAATTAGGTTATCGAATCAAACATTTAGGCATCGCGCATAAAACCGCGCATGGTATTGAGTTACGGGTTCATCCGACTTTGATTCCGCATCGGCGGTTAATTGCTAATGTTGATGGTGTGATGAATGCGGTTTTGGTTAAAGGCGATGCCGTCGGCGCAACCTTATATTATGGCGCAGGAGCCGGTGCAGAACCTACCGCTTCTGCAGTGGTGGCCGATATTGTGGATGTCGTACGGGTATTAACTTCTGACCCTGAACATCGAGTACCACATTTAGCTTTTCAAGCCGATTCAATTGCCGATATTCCGGTATTAGCGGCATCCGAGATTAGCACATCGTATTATTTGCGCTTAAATGCGGAGGACAAACCGGGGGTATTAGCTGATGTGACGCGGATTTTAGCCAATCATGCCATTAGCATTGAAGCCATTATTCAGAAAGAACCCTGTCATGGTGAAACTTCCGTACCGATTATTCTGCTCACGCAACAAACTTTAGAAAGAGAAATGAATGCTGCCATTGCGCAAATGGAAGCATTGCCTACCGTGATTGGTCACATCAATCGCATTCGCATGGAAACTTTGAATTAATTGCAAGGAGTTACCAATGGTTACTACCATCGCACTGTTAGCAGATTTTGCCAAAGCGGCATATCACTTAGAAAATTGGGAAAATAAAATCATTAATGATCCCAGCCTCAATGCTGATGCGGCATTGAATGCAGTGCAGACACAAGGCTGGATGGGTGTGAATTTAGTCCCTAATGTGTGGACTTCCAGCGTATCGGGGCAAACCGTTACCAATAAAATGAGCAACGGTTATTTTACCAATGATAATGCCGCTGCATTCGTGGCACGTTCAGGTGATAGTATCGTGTTATCATTTCGTGGCACGAATGATAACGGTAGCACTAATCCTGATGACCCTAAAAACAGTGTTGCACCGGATATGATTGATTGGTTTTTAATGCCTAATCATTACGCCTTATTTAAACCATTAATCAGTGCATTGGATCAATATGTCGCCAATCCGGCAAATGGGATCAATAAAGTCTATATTACCGGTCACAGTTTAGGCGGGGCGATGGCAATTCAGTATATGGGCAGCCATCCGAACGATACTAAATATTCGGCGGTAACGTTCGCTGCACCCGGTTATACGGATTTACTTAAACAAAACGTTAAATATTCCGATGTTACCCGTGTTACACATATTGAAATTAATGGCGATATTGTGCCTACCGCAGGTTTACACGGGGGGCGCACGCTACGTTTTGAAGGCGATCAAACTAGCAAAACTGTAGCCGATGCGGATAACCATTCTATGGATTATTATCGGCAAATTACTTATAGCGTGGACGATGACAGTTGGGCAAAAATTCTTGCGCAAACCGGTAATTCTGAGGTGCTGTTAGGTGGGCGTTATCAGGATGCCAATAAAATTAATTTTATCGTTGATGGGCAATTAAGCGGTAGCAACACCACAGTTGATGCCGGAAATGACGCGCTGCTTGACCCTAGCAATCGTGATTATAGTGTTTATTATGGTGGTAAAGGTAATGATACCTTAGCAGGCGGTGCGGCGGATGAGTTGTTTCTTGGCGGTATAGGTAATGATATTCTAAGCGGAAATGCAGGAAATGATCGTTTTTACGGCGGAACTGGTTTGGATAAAGCGTTATTTGCTGGAACTGCGAAAGAATCGACTATTACGCAATCGGCAGGTGTCACGCAAGTCAATGGGGTCAATGGGCTGGATGTGTTAGTTGATGTAGAGCGATTGTTTTTTAGCGATAAATCCATCGCTTTAGACACGGATGGCAATGCTGGACAAGCTTATCGAATTTATCAAGCGGCGTTTAACCGTGCGCCGGATCAAAGCGGGTTAGGGTTTTGGATTAAATCTCTTGATGACGGAAATAGTTTAAGCGCGGTCGCCACCGGCTTTATTAATAGTAGCGAATTTCAGACCTTATTCGGCAGCGCGCCTTCTAATGCGGACTATGTGACTCGCTTATATAGTAATGTGTTACATAGAACAATCGACCAATCTGGCTATGATTTTTGGCTGACTAAACTTCAGACACAAACCCGTCAGGATGTATTAGTAGGGTTTAGTGAAAGCAATGAAAACAAATTGCAAGTAATCGGTGCAATTCAAAATGGCATAGAATACATTTCATTAGGATAAGCTATCCCGCCTGTTCAAAACAATATCGCCATCACGTTTTGTTTTTGGCGCAACGCAAAAGACGGCGTAATAGGTTTTACTATTGCGCCCTACTTAACAATCAATAGCGTCAAGTTTGAACGATGGATTTGTAGGATGGGTAGAACGCAGTGAAACCCATCATTGCGGTTTCATTTTACCTTGCGATGGGTTTCGCTATCGCTCTACCCATCCTACGCGCTGTATCAATTATCAAAACTGCCTGCCTTGTCTGAGTTGCCGGACATAGTTTTCAACATTTGCCATATCGTCACGGTCTTTCCACATTCCGCAGAATGGATTGTCTTTCGTGGTGTTTGTTGAATCAATAAAAGCCTCGTCGCTTTGACTTGCCGTTGTTTCCATGTGATTAAATTCAATGGGTAACACAATGCCTTCATCTTTGGCTAATAGCGATAAAAGAAACTGTAGAAGCTTGAATTTATCCGCATGGGGTAATGTTTCAATAATGGGCATGACTTCTGTAATGGTCATCTTGTTATCACCTTTTGTTTTTGGCTCACACGCAAGAGGCTGCACAATATGTTTTACGATTGCGCCCTATCAAGCTAGAACACTTGGCTAAAATCAACTTTAATACCTTCACTTTCTACCCATTCTTTATGAAATAACAACTCCTGTGCAGCCGATGTCACAAAAACACTTTGGCTATGGGGTTCAACTGTCCAAACGGATTTAATGCCGCTTTGTACTAATAAACTGGCTTTAGTTAGCATTTCCTGAATAGTTTGACTAGCCGAAATGACTTCAATGGCTAATAACGGCATTTCTTGTACTTTAATCACATCGTGAAATAAATTAGGTTGCAATTGGTTTTTGGGAAACACCGAAATATCAGGCGTTAGCCCATTGGCAATATCTAAAGTCAATTCAGGTAATGGCTCAATAGTTTCGTCTAAAAGTAATTGCTTGGTAATTTTCAAACAAATATAGCTGTGATTGAGTGAGGGCATGGTTTCTAAATTTTCTTCAAAAGAATTAAATGTTTCATCGTTGTCTGACATGATAATCCCTGAAAATTAAAATAATTGGAAAGGTAAAGTGGTGATGGGTTTTGCTATTCACTCTACCTATCTTACGCGCTTTTGTTTTTGGCTCACACGCAAAAGGCGGCGCAATATGTTTCACTATTGCACCTTACCGAGCTATTGCTTTTATTCAACTACGCTGACATTTACAGCAATATCTTCGTTTTCGTCATTTTTTGTAATTTTAAATTGAACCTTATCAAAAACTTTTAAATCATTAAAATCTACTCCAACAAGACTTGAATAATGAAAATATAAATTTTCAGGAGGATATTTTATAAACCCGAAACCATTTTTTAAACTAAGTATCGTACTTGTTTCTAAGAGCGAGTCTTTATCAATACTGATTGAATCATCATCGTTTTGTTCTAACTCATATCGCAACTTATTTTCAAGAGTTGGAATGACTAATAATTCACCTTTTAGTTTTTCGGCTTGTTTTTTAGAAGATATTAATCTTGGTTCAATTTCATCATTGAGCCATTTGTTAATTTCAATTCGTTTATCAGGAATTTTTTTCGCTGCTTCTTTTACATCCTCAATACGACACATTTGCTCTTGAATAGATTTTAAAAAAGAGTCAGTTTCTTCTACTAATAGACTTCTTGTATATTCAAAAGATTTATAAACATTACGAATTGATATGCTGTTTGGACGCATATCAATATCAATTCCTTCAAGTTTTCTTACAACTCCCTCCGAACCAGTTGTATTAATTAGGTGATTTATTGTTCCCATTAATGCTTTAATTGCAACTCGTTGGCGATTTACACAGTCGAGTAATCCTGCTGTATTTTGTATAGTTTGCAGGTGAATATTAAGATTTGAGGCGTGTAAGTTGATGTTATTTGCAAACCTTTCAAATGTTGAAGCTGAAACTATTAACTCCATAATATTAATTTGTAATGAAATTCGATAATGATCTAACTCATTTTCATCTTTAATTGTAGAAAGTTTCTTTTTACTTTCATCAATACTAGCATGAAGCTCTTCAATTTCATTTCTATTGGAATATCTGTTTCCCATTATATCAGGGCGTTCCGTAGGTTTATATTTTTCAGTGGGTGATTCTGAATGATAAACAAATTTTCTACCATTTCTAAGTACATCAACAGCATCAGCAACTCTATCTAAAACTTCATCCGCTGTTTTCACTGCTACTCTTGCTT
>JACCEE011735188.1_pt1 | contig 13315 bp, 20 predicted proteins | sample 7449931 | NCBI WGS metagenome assembly JACCEE01 (sample SAMN15323457, study PRJNA562643) | freshwater metagenome | isolation source: river surface water | place: USA:Blue River Watershed | collected 2017-08-19 | reverse complement strand
TTATGATTAATAACGGTTCTGACATGGGTAAATTTAAAGTGGACTCTGAAGTAACTTTCCCTCTATGGCCTAGAGAAGCTACTCAGGAATTCATTGAGAATCGTGTAGCAATTATTAAACAGCATCTTGCAGATGGTACTATGCCACTTTGCTCTGACAGCGAAAGAGGCTATTCTCCAGCCGAGTATAAACTTCAAAGAGTATCACCTACTAATGGTCAATTAACAACTGTTAGAGGAAGCAAATTTGACAACTACACTAAGTTCAGAGAATTTGTTGTTGCTAAAGGCAAATTAGGGGATGTTGAACAAATCACTGAAGCTAAATATACTTTATGCAATTATTGTAACTATTCATCAATCTGCACACAGGAGTAACCTATGCAAGTTGGTGATTATATAATCTATCAGAGATTTACAGAAAGTGCCAGATATTATCATATTGGGATAATGATTAAGACATATCCTGATGCATATTTTAAAGTAGACCCAAAAGCATACTATGACGCATTTGATAAAAAGTATTCTAAACCACCTTTAACAAATGTTGGAATTTACCTTACCAAAACCAAATCTACTAAAGTATATCACCCAACTTTAGAAGAACTGTTTATATTCAAACAAATAGAGGAGAACCCTAATGGAATCTATACACTACAAGTTTAGCGCATGTTAGTCTATCCAGAAGTATACGGCGAAGATATTGACGGCAATCGCGGACAACTGCAGTACTGTGGTGAACTTGAACCGTCTGACCGTGATGAAATCCGAGCTCAGCTTGAATTCATGTACGAACCAGGCCGTAATGAGTACACTATCTACCTGTACGCTGAACAACACGATATTGAAATCGAATTTGATGTATTGGCATCTGACTATTTCACTTACGATGAACTTAAGGAATTAGCATGACATTAACCATACCATATAAGTATTCAGCACTTAGTTTAAATACTAAGGCTAATGGAGATGTAGAACTTGAACTATCTAATTCAGATGAATTAATAACTTCATTATTTAATAACATCACTTATAACATGTCACATAATGATATTATTATGGCCATTGGTGAACATGGATTTAAATCTATTATGGCTTACTATTTAACAGAGTTTGATAAGGAGGGTTAATTGGCCATAGTACTATTACTCGATCACCATCCTAACTTAATCACTAAGCTTAACGACTATTTGTTGACTAAGTACAACATCAGCAATGCGTCAATCTCTACTCGATTCATTAGGGATTTGCCTAGGGATGCTGATGGATACACTTTACACCATTTGAATGAACGTTGTATAACCGACTACTATCCACTTAAGGACGTAGCAGAATACATTGATGACATTACTGATGTATCATTGATTGGTGACGTAATTGCATCTGATTATATCAAGCCACAAATCACTTGGACTGACGATTTAGCAATTGCTAAGCAGTGGCTTCCATCAATCGCAGCAACATATCCACAAATCTCAGTAGATTTTGAAACTAGTGACTTAACTTTACCTCAACTTAATCAAGTTACTATGGTGACTCTAGGTTGGAGTTTTACTAAGTCTATTGTTATCATACTTGACAAACCTGAGTTACTTGACTATGTCATGAACTGGTTAGTTACTATTGATAATAAGCAAACTTACCACAACTCATTATTTGATGTTAGGTTTATCCTTAATCATACAGGTAAGTTACCAAAGAACATCGAGGATTCTCAGTTGTTAGTAGCAACTTACAAGAATCATGTTGACGAATCTAAACGTAAGTCTGGACTTAAGGAACTAGCAAAGTACCCTTACAAGGATTGGGCTTCAGACAAATCATCATTTGAGTTGTATGTAGATTCATCAAGCTACGTTAATCCAAACTTACATTATGTTGGATCAAACCCAACTCCGTGGATTTACAACCTGCCATTAGTTTACTATTGCGGAGTGGATGCATGTGCCACCACATTTGTTTGGACTAAATTCGACATCGAACCAGCCTATCCAGACCATTGGATATTCCAAACCAGTGAACCTAGACACAACACTGAACAGTTCAATCAACGTTACTACTATGACTTCATACTCAAACCTGCTATTCCAGTAATCGCAGAAATGATGTGTAACGGTCAAGCTATTGATTTATCTCAAGTGCAAACAATCTTGGAAACTGTTACAGCACTTAACGATAAGTGCAAAGCAATCATCAACGATTGTCCTATGGTTCAAGCATTTCACAAACAAGTTGACCAAGCACGTATTGACAAATTCCTTGAACCAGTATTGAAGGCTTGGAAGCATCCAGACTATTCTAAGGGCTATCAATCCAACCCAAAAATGCGAGCATTTGTTGTTAACCATATGACTGGCTCAACTTTTGATACATTATCAGATAAGCAATTGAAGGACTTAGCTAATCCACAACTTAAGCCATTAATTGACAAACGATTTGACTATCCTGCAATTGTAGTTGCATGCAACGCATACCACGAAGCAGAAGCACTTAGACAGAACGAAAATATGAATCGTGTTGATAAGGTAAACAATCCACAGAACTATGTTCAGATTGGATACAACCCTTTTAACTATTCTCAATTAACAGATATGTGGATGAACTTTGGACTTGAATCGCCAGAGGTATCTAAGGACACTGGTAAAATGTCATTTAGCAAGGATGTTTTAACTGAATTGTCATACACCGCAACAGGTGAACTTAAGACAATTCTGGACAATCATTTGGAGATCTCACAATCGAAGAACATGATTACTCAGTACATTCCTAAGTACTACGGATCAACCGTAGATGACAGATTACATTATTCTCTTAAGCTTATGGGGACTTTCACAGGCCGCCTATCTGGCAAAGCAGGAGGAGATAAACTTGATGAATCTATTAAGCATAAGCTTGGAGCCAACGGAGTAACTCAACCTGTTGGACATAGAGTCTATGGTAAACTTGTTAAGAAAATGTTCATAGCACCTCCTGGCCGAATCATGGCAGCAGTTGACTATAACGGACTTGAGAACCATATCAATGCTTGTTTAACTAAGGATAACACCACTATTAAGTTACTTAGCCCTGATCCTGAAACCGGACTCATGTGGGATATGCATACTCTACACTCAACTATCTTCTTTAAAGAGAAATGGGAGCAAATAACCGGTAAACCATTTGAGAACACTATTCAGTATAATCAACTTTGTTATGAATTAACTGACACTAACTCTGAAGCTAAGCAATTACGTACGGACTCTAAGCCCATAACCTTTAAATGTGCTTATGGAGGATATCCAGACTCACACAAAGGCGGAGTTATAACTCAAGCAATCTTTGACAGATACCACGAGGAATTGTATCCTGGAGTTAATCAATTTAAAACTGAGTATGTAATACCTACTGTTAACAGCAATAAATCATTACATCTTAATTGGGGTTTACGATTAGCAACTGACAATCCTAGAGGTGATTTATTACCCTTGAATAACGCTAACTTCCAAGGTTACTCTAACCTTACTTGCATCGCAGCAGTTAAGTTTAGGAATTTATATCTATCTCAAGGCAATCCACATAACATAATGGGACTTAACATAATTCATGATGCGTTATATTATGAGTTAGACGACACTCCTGAAGCAGTTGAATGGGTTAACACTAATCTTATTGCTTGTATGACACCTGATTTTTTACACAATCAAACCGTGCACTTACGAGCGGAATGTGACTTCGGATATAATCAGAAGGACATGGTGACTATGCCTAACAACGCTGATTTAGCAACTATTATAGACAAACTATCAACCTTAAAGGACTAACATGAAAACAGATTATTCCATAAATTTTAGTAACCTTATTTCAGAAGAAGAACGTTATCAAATCAGTCCAGGAGACAAATTAGAAGTATTATTAAATAAATGGTCTCCTACCACTGAATTATGGACTGTATCAGGCAATTATATAACCCACGGCAAATATCATCTAGGATTTGTATTTGAATCTGATAATTTGGTACCTAAACTTAAAGGATTTATTATGTGTAGACTACCAAACAAATTACAGGAGCTTAAATGAATTTAATTGAACAGCAAAAAGAAGTTAGAACCTATGTTAATAGAGCATACTGCCCTAATTGCAAGGAACTAGGATTTGATAATGAACTTATCAAATCTAATCAAGTATTAATAACTTATCCACCAAAACATCAGTATAGCTGCGGTTGTGGATACACAACTAGCTCAACAACAAGTTATCCATACTTGTCTTATGAATAATCACTAGCTTTTGCTAGTGGTTTATTTATTAGTAAATCCTATTCAGATCTACTACTAAGTAAACAATTTTTAAAGGACTTACCATGACTAATAAAGACATCAGGACACATTTTAATGAGCAGTATAAATTAACTACGGATAGAATACACAACTTAATAGCTAAAGATCTAGGAGTTAAGAAATTATATACTCAATCTAACTTATGGTGCGAAACTACAGATATTGATTTAAGACATACTGCCACAATTATTATTTCTTCTAGCACATTCGTATACACATTGGATCTTAAAGGTCATGAAATGTTAGAATATATATTTAACAGATCTGTAAATAATGCACCAGACTTTAAATGTATAACTAAAGGTGACATTGAATCTCATTCAACAGACTTTAGGGGATTAATTGAAACAACAAACAATTTACTTAAATCTATAATGTCTGTTAAAAAGGAAATTTTACAAGAGTTAGAACATTACCAAAACTACAATTATCAATTTTAAAGGCCATTACATGACTTACAAGTTAATAGCAGATAAAGTGGAAACAGGACTTGTTAAATGGTCTTGCTTTGAGTGTGCTAAAGAACATAGAAAACTTAATCCTTCTACTTTTCAATCAATAACTGTGCATAATGGAGTTTGTGATATTTGCAAACAACATAAACCAATAGGATCTGCAAAGAAATTATTTGGTTATCATAAATTCATATAAGGACATAACATGCTACAACCAACTTACATTTTAACAGAACAAGAGTATCAAGACTTGCTTAAAATACAGAACGAACCTGACGACCTGCTTAGGGAAACTAACCTAGCACTTAAGAAGAAACTTGACGAAGCCGAAACACGACTTAAACAAGGTGCATATGACAACATCAAGATAGAGACTCCATTCAGAGTAATTAACGAATCTTTATGCATCAGCTCACCAACAGACTTTGTTGTTATGTATAACTCATTAGCCAAATCTAACCTAACTGATTCAGATTTATCTGTTCTTAGTTTTCTTAAACACTTATCAGCTATTTTTAACTATCAAGTACAATTTGAGGACATTTCTAAACTGAAGGCATACAGAGTTAGCTTGCAGAAGAAAGGTCTGTACAAACCTATCAAAGTTAGTGGCAAATGCTATTTAGAGAAAGGCAACTTATGAAAATATTAATTGACGAATTTAATTCAGTTCCACCCACTCCAAAGTATCCTTGGGTAGGTAAATATGTAACTGGGTACACAACTGTAGTATTATTTACAGAACCTCGTTGTGGATTTTGCTTACATTCTACAGATCCAAAGAATCAACATGATAGGTACTCCAACACTTGGGATGAACACTTATTTGTTCCTTGTAGTATAACTCTATCCTCTTTAAAGGACAACTTATGAATTCATTCAAACCAGGGGACTGGGTTATACATGGGAAAGACATACATCGTGTACTTCTAGTAGATATTAATGAAACTAATGGTAGTTATATGTGCATAGTTGATACTCCGTACTTTAAGGATACTTGGCTACCACAAAGTAAGTTTAAACACTGGACTCCTAAAGTGGGTGAATGGGTTGTTATAGCAGATGACATCACACCAGATTTATATGCAGTATTCCAATTTAACAATCACAGTACAGACAGACAAATACTTCCATTAGTATTTTTACAGAGTTTAAAGGATAATTCATGAGTAAACCAGAAGACAAAATCCTAGCCTCGCTAGACAATCTTATAGCACAGTACAAAAACGAACTGGACTTCTTACATAATCGTAGCATGACTAGGTTTGACACTACTGTGCTACCACAAATCGTACAGGATATTATCAAATTAGCAACTGCCAAGTCTCCTTCATTCAGTAACGTATCTGCAACAGCAGTAGCAAACTTTGTATTAAGCCACACATTCGGCCAACTTAGACCAGTTATTAATGACCCAATCTACTCAGATGATGCAATTGGTATTAACACATACGCAATCATCTTAGCACGTTCTGGAGGTGGTAAGGACAGCACATATCAAGCAATCACCAAAGCAACACAATCTGCTATGGAATATATTGACCAGCAAGCCAAACTTGAAGCAGAGGAAGTTGCCAGAGTGCAGTACATCAAGGAAATGCTCAAACTGAACAAGGACTTTGACCAATCAGCAATCCAACGTGACGACTATGCAGATTTAGCTAAGAAGCCTGAGATGGCTATTACCTCACTTGGGAGCACACGTGGAGGATTGACCAGCTCACTTAACAGAATGGCTAAATCATCATTTGGTATCAAGTCATTATTCGCGAGTGAATTGGGTTAACTACTAAGCCCCTCATACTTGTGAAAGTATGTAGAAAAAATTCTTTAATTGCTGGAACGTCTCGATAGGACTATAGTAGGATACTATGCAGAAATGACATAGCGAACCCTGAAAATCTATAGTATAGAGAAAATCAGCAGCGAAGTGTCGTAGTATTAATTTACCGATAAACGTTCAACGAACATCCCGTAAGGGAGTAGACCCCCTAGTTATAAAATGGGGAAGAAATAGGAATAATCTATTTAAGTTACAAATAAGTATTTTCTGCTATAATTAGTTTAACACATTATAGGAGAACATATGAAAGAAATTCATAAAGACATTAAAGGATATGAAACCTTGTACTCAGTTACTAATTTTGGCAGAGTTTACTCTAAACGAAATAAAATATACTTAGAACTTGACAAATCTATCCAACCACAAACAACATACTTAAGAGCTGTATTTCAGGACAACGGAAGAATTGAACGCCATCTATTACATAGATTGGTAGCAATCTATTTTATACCAAATCCTGAGAATAAGCCTTGTGTAAATCACATAGACAATAACGGAGAAAACAACCACATTACCAACTTAGAATGGTGCACTCAGTCAGAAAATTTAATCCATGCCCAAAAACAAGGACGATTATTTGAAGCACAATCTAAAGGAGGTAATGCAACAACTGCTAAAGTACATGAAGCTATAGAAGAACAAATAAAGTCCATGATTAATAACCGATACGGTTTATGGAGAGTTGACTCTTTTAATGCGAAAGAACCTATAGGCGGTCAAGGTATGTTTAGATTTACTCTAAATGTAACATGTACAGGTTGCAATAATCAGTCAGTAGTAGACAAAAACCTATTATTAAATGGTAAATCTCAAGGTTGTGTTAAGTGTAGGACTAAACAAGGTGGAGAAGAACGTACTATACGTACTTTAGAAGCTTTAAAAGGAACTACTAAAGACCATTGGCTAATACAAGATTACTTCTTTGAAGAAGGAACTCAAATGTTAGATTGTCAATGTTCTGTTTGCGGAAATAATACAGTATGGAAAAAAACAAATCTTATAGGCAGACCTATAAAGAAATGTAAAAAATGTAGTTAAATAGATTAAGATATGTTCTCATCTTATAGGAGACTATAAGCGAGTTAAAAGCTCGAAGTGGAAGTAACGTCTCCACTTGAAGATATTGTTAGCTATCCAATCAAACTCAACAATTGTTGATGTTCTTGAACTATTCTCAATCCTATACGACATGGGGCAATCCGTTGCACCTGAGTTCAAGACTGAGGATGCCAAGGAGGAATCTGTTGAAGGCATGTTTCCTAACTTATTAGGTATCAGCTCTCCAGCACCATTCTACACTGAAGGTAACGTTCGTAAATTACTTGTGCCTATGTTAACAACATCATTAGCCAGACGTATCACAGTTGTATTCAGCAATGCTCAGGAGGAATTCGAGAATGAGTACATACCTGAATCTCCTGCAGAGAAGCGTCAAATCCAAGCTGAACAACGTGTTATCCTGAAGGAGTACACAGAGTCTATCAACAAACACTTATTGGAATGTGCCAAAGCATTACACTTTGACTCATCTATCATGTTTGACGAGGAAGCATCAGCAATCTATGATGATTACAAATCATACACTCAGGAACTTAGCAAATCTCTATTACTTAGGGATGGCGACTCAGTTGAGGGTATCGAGATGTCTGGTAGAGCATTCAAGATGGCTCGTATAGCAGCTACTTGGGCTATTGCTTCTAACACCAGAATAATCAACGCAGACACACTTAAGGCAGCAATCTACTTCTGTGACTACACAGCACAGCATTTAACCAGATTTGCTAACACACTGGAACTGAAGGACTATGAGCTATTCATCAACGACTGGCAACAGGGATTCTTTGACAATGTATTACCAATTGATAAAGCTATCACTAAGGGGTATATCAACGTTAAACAAATCACTAACCAATCATTAACTAACTTCTTGAAGCCAGTTAACAGCAAACTTGAAGGAGTTGCTACTGTATCGTACAACGACAAAGCCAATGCATTCATATTTGTGCCAGCAGTTAAGAACCTTGACACATCTTATACATACAGAGCTTGCCAAGGGCATGTTACGACTAGGCCAATAGCAAACATAGCTGTTGATAAACCAATGTCAGCACTTAGTCAATTACTGTCTATCCAGTGTTCATTTAACCCATTTGCACATGACACAGCCAAATTTGTTACATTTACTGTTAACGAATCATTCTTGTCTATGCAAATGATCAACAAGTACCTAGCTAACACACATCATTATATTGCTACGTCTACGGACTCGAACAACATGCATACATTCACAATCATTCTGCCTATTAACACAGTCATTAGCAAAGCCGAATATAAGTATGTAACTATGTCTATTGCAAATCAACTAATGCTTAAGGTATTGCCAGAGCATTGTGAATTTGACCACATCACTTACGGCTACGCAAACTCAATTGTATTATCAGCAACTGATGGTGCTATATTATTTGATGTTAGTGGGATCTTGGGCAACCTTGCGTCTGGAGCAGATATTCCATTATTGGCAACTAAACCTGCTGTTAAACCTGCACCAGCAACTGTTCAGAAGTATATTAAGGACGACATATTAGCCCACAAGCAAATCCTAATAGAAATGCTAGACGTTAGTTCTAATCCAATCCTGTTATTTGCATCTGTTGTTTATGACATGTATGTACACGGAGTTGATAAGCAGAAGGTAGTAGATATAGTTGATTCGATCAATTCTAATTTGCAGAAGTCAATTCCTGAGCACATCAAGGAACAATATCTTATTGAACCTTTTAACAATTTGTAGTTTAATTAATTATATTATATAAGGAAAAGTCTTGCCAAGACCATCGTTAACGTATGTGGTATGGTATGATTTAGGCAATTTATTGAAGTTTATTGCACGATTTGTGCAAACTTTAAGGAATCATTTGCTATACTTATGTTGAGACAAAATTAACAGCAAGGATTCCTCAATTGAAGAATAACAGTATAACCCAAATTACCTTAAAAAGTAATGAAGAACTTATTAAACGTACAAAACGAGAACAGCAAAGGAGCTTTTATATGGTAGGTCGTCAGACATTAGTTAACAAAGCCGATAAGGGGACCAAACCGGATTGGCAATTTGAAGGCATTGACTTTATTGATACTATGGTTAATCTGAACTCTAAGGAGCAACGATTAGTTAAACTATTAAAGGACAACATACATTGGGACAAATCTATTAACTCATATAATTATATAGCACATTTACCTCCTGATTCTGTTGAATTTGATCCAGCAGCACATGATAGTATTGCATTTAACACATTTCAGAAGGCTTTTGGTACTATGTACAAGAAGGATTTAATCAGACGTGTTAGTAGACATAAATATATGCTAAACCCAGCATTCTTTATAATTTCTGGTGAGCAGAAATCTTTCTTTGAAGGCAAATGGAATGAATCCAAACCTTACAAGGATTAATTTATGCTAGTAACCTTATCAGTACGCGACGTTACAGGACTTTCTAAGTCCGATCGTGCAGATATCAAGTATTACTCCAGATTTGTTGAATGTGAGTTCTCAGCACTTGTACACATGCTTAACAAGGACTATATATTTAGCCCTTGGAATTACCTTGGATATACACAGCTAACTGCCAACATTTGCAGCGAAGCATTATTTGTTGTTATTGATGTTGACCATACATCCATATCAATTGCTGAACGCTTAACTGAACTTATTGCAGAGGACCTCCAATGTATTATTGCTAGTACAAGTGACCCAAACAACATCTACAAGTATCGTGTATTAATCCCATTGAACCGACCTGTAACTGCTTACGAGTATCGTTTGTTAGTTACTGGAATCAAGTCCAATGGATTAATCCCTGATATGGACCCAGTATCCAGCAGACCAGCACAGAAGTTCTATGCTTATGCAGACTCACAGATTGTATCCAACTTCATAGGCTCAACACTAGTTGTTGATGATTACATAGTTGATCCACAATCCCCAAGTCTCAGGCTGCTTGACCCATCAGCAGATGTTACAGATATCTTACACGAATTTGATTCCTATCAATCAGCAACCAAAGGCAGGCGAACTAGTAATCTATTACACGCAGCCTATAAGTGCCTTGATTATGGACTCACAGACGAACAGTTGGAACGAGTTATTAATTATGTTAATAGCAGATTCTTAATACCCAAATCACAGGATGAAATACAACGTAGAGTAATCAATTTTATCAAATCACAAAGGAAACACACATGAATTTACCCAAATTAACAAACATCAACAAGTATATCGACTTATGTGTACTAGGTATGGCTGCTATCTCAGCTTTAACTGGATCTACTAATGCAGCATTATTAGGAATCATCATATTCTTAACTGGTGCAGTAATCACAAGGGACAACTAATGATTTTAGAAAACATCGCTTTAGCTGACAGAAAAAAGCTAACAAGTCATTATCCAGTTTTATTAGCATCTGAAACAGGTTCTGGTAAATCTATGGCATTTGCTAACTTATCTGATGAGGAGAAGGCTAGGACAGTTATCTTTAACTTCGACAACAAACCAATCAGTGAGGATGACTCACAATTTGCAAAGATCTACCACGGATTCAATGTAGAAGACATCGAACTTGTGGACACTATTTGCAAAGACCTTATTTCAGTATTCGCATACGACAAATGTGACAGAATCTTTCTGGACACATTCACTCTTATGACTAAATTATTCAACAGATGGGCTGCAGAGCACTTCTCTGGATTCGATATCTGGAATGCATACAATAACGCAATTACTAAAGTTCTTGAAACAGTTAAAACTTGCACATTAACTTATGGTAAATTTGCATATGTATCAGCACACTATCCACCTAGAGTAGGACACGCACCAGGTACTAAAAGATATGTTACTACTAAAGGTAAGGAACATACTAACATCATTGAAGAATCATTCTCAACTGTTGTTGAAACTGTTATGGAAGACAGACAATTCTACTTCGAAGCAGATGTATTTGATCAATCTAATACAACTAAAACTAAGATGGTAGATGGATTCTTCAAAATCCCTAGAAAGTCAATCGACGATTTAGAACAAGTTTTAAACAAGAAAAAACAAGTTGTGAATGGCAAGTTAGTAGAGGTATAGCATGCTATCCCTACTACTCAGTGTATTTTTGTACATCAAACCAATGCAAACATCTAATAACTATGTCAAATTTCCACAGAGGTTTGACTTGAAAGGCAAGAAATGAATAAAGAAGAACTTAATGAACACTTATTAACTCTTTGGCAAGATGAAGGTTATGCCATATCTGAATTCTCAGATGAATACCACACATTTAACGAACTCTATAATCAACGAATGTATCTATCAGCAGCATTATTTAATGCCTATTCCAACTTATCTTGGAAGTCTGCGAGACATGACGACGGAGAAATGTTCCCTGGATACTTCATTGTGGGTATTAACACACCGTCAGGTCAATTCACGTATCATTATAAGTTAGCTCACTGGGACTTATTCAAAGTGCCTATTATTGAGTCTGCACCACAATGGGATGGTCACACAGCAGCAGATGTTGTCAGACTTATGGGAGTTCATCATGAATAAACAATTATCTATTAGATTCCTTAAACAAGATCTTGTACATATAGAAGTTCCCATTGAAACATCCACAGCAGAAGTTTTAGAATTAGCTAAATCTCAACTTGACATTATGTCTGATCAAGATTTAGTTATGGCTATGTCAGACTGCACTCCATCAGGACTACATCCATCAAGATTTGATGCAGACAGTTTTCAAGTAGAAGCTATAGAAGATGAAGAATATAATTTATTATATGCTACTGCATTATGGAAGGCTTATGCAAATGAATAATAAGGACATTCGTAAACTTTTAGCTGAATTCAGTTTCAAACCAGGATACATTCTTAACCTATCTCGTAGACAATTCGAAGAACTTGTCGAGGATACGCTAGACATTGATATCTCGGAACAAACCGAGTCTAACGCCAATCGTTTTAAGCAACTTCTAACTGCTCACTCAGCAGATGAAGTTGAGGATTTATTAACTGCTCTTAGAGCATTGACAGCTTGTCATTAACTGCAATCAACAATCAAGCAACAGGCGCTATATATAGCAACAAATCAATTATAAACAAGGAACAATTATGTCAATTATTAACAATATTATAAGATCAATGTCAGAAGCTGATAAAGCTAAGTTAGGTAAAACAGGAACTAAAGTAAACACAGATGGTGATCACTTATTAACAATTACAGAAGCATACGAAATAGTATCTGAAGGTGGGAAATTTCCTAGATTCGTATTAACTGCAGAGGACTCTGAAGGTAAAACAATCAACTGGACAGGGTTCTTGAAACAAAAAGTTGGAAAAGACGACAAAGGCGTTGTTAAAGCTGGAGAATACTCAGTTAATGGAGTTAAAACTTACTTAGACACTGAAGGTGCAGAATACGACAACATCAAAGTTATTGGTCAAATCAACAACTTATGGAAAGTATGTGGTCTTGATGCAGCACAATTCGGAGCAGGTATCAAAGCTTCTACTGTTACGTTTCCTGATAAAGGAACTCAACCAATCGAAGAATGGACTGCATTAATCGGTAAGAAATTCACTGGTGTATCTTCTTATGTAGTATCTTTAGACCAAGCTAAAACTAAAGTTTACAGAAACCAAGAACTTAACATGGA
>JACCEE010515767.1_pt1 | contig 13317 bp, 15 predicted proteins | sample 7449931 | NCBI WGS metagenome assembly JACCEE01 (sample SAMN15323457, study PRJNA562643) | freshwater metagenome | isolation source: river surface water | place: USA:Blue River Watershed | collected 2017-08-19 | reverse complement strand
CTAGTCGCTCAGTCGCATGATGTTTACCGTAGCGATGCGTGTATTCCTGTAGAAGTTCTGTAAACAAACAGAACAACCAAGTGTAATTGTTGTTAGACTGACGAACCCAAATAGCACTGGGGTGATTGATATGCGATGCCTTGTAAAGATTCTGTTCCATCGCAGCATCAGCAAGTCGCCAACGCTTGATACGACGACCAGAGGAGGCATCGATATATTCCTCACCATCTAGGGTGCGATGCGCAGTCGATAGTAGTTGCGCATACTCAATGATCATCTTGACGACATGCTTGTCAACATGCATCTCGGCGCAAGTACGAGGTTCTGGGTGTAGATAAAAAATATTCATAATATATTAGTTCTCAAGTTTAAAGGGTATTTCCTCGATGGATTTACGAATGCATTCTATATGCGCTTTCGTAGTATTAGAAATATACTCCGAATCAAGCGCAAAGTCAATACATTTCATAACATCGACTGGATCCATTTTTATTAGGTCGTCGATTATTATCCTTTTGTCAGTTTCCCCGAATGCATTAACACAGAATAAAACTATGTCTATGTCCATGTCGGAATACAGAGGTATCCGATACATTCGCTTCCCATGAAAGAATCTATCAGGAAATTTGAGTATCTCTGCCATTTAATTATTTATTAAAAGACCTTCACTTTATATATGTTCTGAAAAGCGATTGCGTCCTTTTCATCGTTAACCATCGGAAATCCCTTGATATTTAAACTAGTATTCAAAAGCATCGGGCATCCCGTGCGCAAATACCATTCATTTAACAAATTCCACAATCCAGGATGTTGTTCTTTTGTTACGGTTTGAACCCGAGATGTGTTGTCAGCATGAATAATAGCAGGAAACTTTTCAGGATATTTGCATCTTGCAGTAAATTGCATATATGGGGATGTTTCAACTGGCATCTCAAAATATTCTGCTGCATATTCTGCCATAATGACTGGGGCGAATGGTCTAAATTTTTGCCTGCGTTTGATCTCATTAACCTTGTCCTTAATATCAGGTCTCGTAGGATCCGCCAAAAGACTGCGATTTCCAAATGCTCGCGGACCAAACTCTGCTCTTCCGCTTGCAACACCAACTATACCTGTTTTCCGCAGTTCTGTCAATAGTTTTCCAACTGGATATTCGGTTTCGATATTCTCCCCTAGATATGGACCCTGCCAGTTTAGTTTTCTTCGAGTATTCGCGGCGATTGCGCCGAGAGAACTACCTGCGTCCCCAGGATTCGGCATAATCCAGATGTTCTTGAAGTATTTTGTTGCAATATGGTTTGCTGAACAATTAAGCGCGCAACCCCCTGATAATACTAGATTTTCTTCTTGAGGATTTGCTTTTTTGGCACGAAACAGCAGTTTATCAAATTCTTCTTCATAAATTTTTTGCGCCGCAGCGGCAAGATCATAATAGTTTGGATTATCTTCGGGAGACCACCAACGACATCCTCTATGTAAATTTTCTGATTCGTATAAATCACGCATCTTCCAATAGTATTTGTTTGGATCACCATATGCTGCCATACCCATGAGAATATATTCGTCTTCGTTGGGTTTCAAACCAACACGATCAGTTATCGCAGAATAGAATAATCCCAGCGATTTGGGATAATCCATGGACCACTTCTTCTTCAGTTTCTCTCCGTCACATAACCAGATAGATGCAGTATCAAATTCGCCGATCGCATCAATTACCAAAGTAGTAGCGGTGGTAAAGATTGAAGTATAAAATCCTGCTGCTGCATGCGATTCATGGTGAGAGGAAAATTCAACAGGAACTCTCAACCCATATTCTTCGAGATACTGCCTTACACTGAAACGAACTAGACCCTGCCCTGCTAGAAATCTACGCATTGCTCGCAGTTTTGGTTTCTCATACCAATGGATTTTCTCTGGTTGCCCATATTTAAGAGCAGCGTTTATGAGATCTTGATTTAGATGTTTGTCGTTTTTAATTCCGCTGTATCGTTCTGCGTGAGACGCAAACAAGATTTCGTTTCCATCAACAACAGTCAATGCAGCATCATGCGCTGCAGCAGAGATTCCCCACTCAATCACTTATACAACCATTCAAGTTCTGGAAATGTTTTCTTAAAATCAGTATTTCTAACAACATCAAGTTTAGAGTATTCTTCCATATGCTTCAAGTAGTCTTCGCTCACATACTCAAAAAACTCCATATCTTCTTGATCTATTTTTCGCATTTCTTTGATTTTTCTTATTGATTCGGAAATACTCAATTTTTTATATTCGTTTACTGCGTTTGGGATAACATATTCTGTATACCATTTCTCAAATTCTTCCAATGTTCTAATTACATATTCCCAGTGTTGTTGCGGCATACTCATTATGTTTAAATGTTTTGGTGTGCGAATAAGATTACTAAACAAGAAATACTCAAAGTTTGGATGATATTTGTTACTCTCTTGATAGATTCCCTTAGAAATGAATTCTTCAACCATTTCTTTTAACCTATGCATGTTAAATGCGCTCAATACAGGTGAAATGCAAAGTTTATGCGTAACATTCCAGTCAGTATTCAGTTCTTCAAAACAATCATGTATTTTCTTAAGATTCTGGGAAACACTGTCCCATTTCGCAGGCCACCGTATATAATTGAATCTTTCACCGACTTCGTCAATACTCGCCATGATCATAACAGTTTTAAACTGTTTCCAGTATTCTAAGACATCTTTGTCTTTATACGTAAGAACACTACAGTTGGTTGAGTAAACAAGATCAATTTCTTTTGCTCTACCCAACTCTATTAGTTTATCTAATGTATACCAATGATACTTGGAAAGCATTGGTTCGCCACCAGCAAAATAAATGTTAGTTATACTGTCTAAATTATCATCAATTAATTGATATGCAATTTTATCATCTTTAGGTTCAATGAACTTGGGAGAATTGGTGGGTATGTTTAATTTTTGCATCAAATCATACCAACTGGAACTGAGGGAATGTCCGCAAGTTATACATGCTTGATTGCAATGATTAGAGAATCTAAAATCAATATATTTTAGTTTATTGATCTTCATCTCGCCCGTGTCTAACAACTGACTCATGTAGTAATCATAATCATCTGCGTATTGGGCGTTTCTCCACTTGCGCGAACTTGAATCAGAGAACTTTTCAGTATCATAACAGAAAGAACAGATAGCATTTTTTTCACCTGCCACCATTTTCCTTCTGAATTCTTTATATTTCTCGCCATTCCAGATTTCATCCCAAGAAGAAACTTCATTGATATTGCCCAATGCAGGTTTAGTCATATCACCAACACAACACGGCATCACATTTCCATTTGGTCCGACATAAGTGTGCAGCAACCCAAGCATACAAAAGGAAGGATTATCTGCAAGATCGTATTGTTTATTAGTCATAGATAAAGGGATCCAACTTCCGTAATTTTTCCAGTCGCTTTTTCAATTTTCTTTTTTTCCGAATTGAATCGACAAACTCAATTATTTTTTTAAACATTCCCAACTCCTACTGCGAGTAATTCGTCATATATATGAGAAGCAAAACGTTTATGAATTTCTACCTTTGGATGCCCCCACCCGTGTGTTTGTTCTTCCCATTTTCCATCATCTATGAAATTAGATAAAGCAATTTCTGGACTTAACAGATTTTGCAGTTTGAAAGAGTCGATCCATGGTAGTCTATGCTTATAACCTGAGAGTCCAAGTTTTATTGATTCCATACTTTGAACAGTCATGACTGTTTTTAATCTACCGCCCATACAAGAAGAAAGAAGATCTAAATGTCTTGCTTGTTTGTAATATTCCCAAATCAAATTGCAGTCTGTTGCCCATGTATCTAGTAGTGCATAATTTAATTCACTATTATATGTCCATCGTTCGTCACCAACAAACTTGGTCATCATATGACCTTTTTCTGTAACCCAGGAAAATCTAACAGGACTAGTCAACCCCACTAAAATTAGATCAGTGGATTCTAATTTCCCCATGATCAAATCACGCTCAATGTTGAAAATAAATTCATTAACACTGGTACCCATCTCCGCACGATTTACGCAAGGAATACCAAATCTTTCTGCAATATAATTCGGCCATGCCATCTCAGAAGAAAGTTTGGTGCATGCGGATAAATTCTCATTATTCCCATATACACCATCTATGCAATGAATTCCGTGTTTTCTTTTATACGCATCGATTTCTTCGTGCGTCTTGTTGAGTATTATTGCATCGGCAAGTTCCTGGCCCGCTGTATAACTACAACCATATGCAACTATTCTACTAGGAATGAATGCCATTCTGGAAAACTTTCTTTGAAATAATTCTTTCTATATCTATCATGCATGTCCAAGACTTCGAAAAGTTTTTTAAATTCGTCTGCATTGTGTTTTTCTTGGAACAACATATTTGTTATTTCGCTCATCTCGGGCGAGTATTCCAACAATCTCTGGTTAAGAATTGTTTTTATTTTCTCCGGAATCACAGTTATACTAAAATGCTTTGGTGTAAATAACATATTATAGTATATTCCAAGATTGGGATAATTCGTTCGAACAAAGGAATCGAACTCAATAATATCCCAAACATTCATTATACTAACAGTATAACAAAAGTCCACTCTGATGTGGTCATATTGTTTAGAAAGATCAGAATATTTCTGTATATTATCAGAAACAATATCCCATTTCGCAGGATATCTCATATATTCAAATCTTTGTTCAATTCCATCGATCGACAGAGAAATATTTACTTTTTTGAAATGCTTTAGTGTTTCAATTTGTTGCTCTGTTAGAAAGATAGTAGCATTGGTGTTAAAATGAAGTTCCTGCTGCTTACTATACCCGTCCGTAACGCACTTCTTAAGTATATCCCACGATCGTTCAATTAATAGAGGTTCTCCCCCGTAGAAATCAATCATTATACATTTGGGAATCCATTCTTCTAACGTTTTCCACAATTTTTCATTTGTCGGAGAATAGAGATCTCGTATCCTTTTATACTTCTGCAGAAAATCGGATTTATTTAGAGTTGTGCTATGATAGACGTCATACCACTCAGTTACCCAAGAACTGCTGCTGTCAGGATTACAAGTTCTACATCTCAGATTACATGTATTACCAAGTTTTAAATCTAAAACCTGCGGTGTTTCTTTTATAGTGAGATCTCTCTGATTTTCTCGCTGTCTTTTACTTTCTCGCCCGTATTTTTCCTCGACCCAACATATCTTACAAGTAGGATTTTCGATTCCATTTTGTAAATCGTCAAGCAACTTTTTCCTGCTCGGCGAGTCCCAAATTTCTTCTAGGGTATTAGTTGATAAATTATATTCATTTCCATCTTCGTCAACAAAAGGATCTGCAAGGCAACATGCTCTGACCCTACCGACGGTATCTAATTCCAATCCACATGATGCCTGTAAGCAACTTTTCATATGTTTTTCGCCCAAGGATGGGTATCAAATAAATCCTGGTTTCTAATTTTATCGAGGAGTCTTTGTTTATCGACAAACTTAGTTTGAAGTGTTTTATTTGTTAAATTGCTCTTGTTACTTTCTAGGTAATTGATTACATTATTCAATTCGTATCTATTGATAACTATCCGCGTTTTCAAGTTTTTAATTTCTTGAAGATACTCAGTATAGTTCTCTTCTGGCATAACATCTGCCTGCAAAAAGTCTGGGCGATTCACAGGTATGACGCCCATAGAAAGACCCAATTCTTCACACCAAAGAAATAGATCGCGAAGAGAATTGTTCGATAGAGTTAAATTTTGCAGTGTTGGTGTTACGCCACATTCTATATTTCTATGCTCCGAAGTGGCAGCAATCAACATTTTCATATTTGATTCAATAGTCTCCCACTTGGCAGGATTTCTTACATACTCATATGATTTACCGACGCCATCTATACTAACATTAAGTTGCACAAATTTGAAATTTTTCCAAATATCAATAAATTTCTTACCAAGATAGATACCATTGGTATTATAGACGAGTTTAATATTTGAAGCAGCACCAGTTTCTACAAGATATTCAAGCAATTCAGAATGCGCATCAATTATGAGAGGTTCCCCTCCGATCAAATAAATTTCTTGTAGTGTTCCAATATGTTCCTTCACAATATCCCGCATATTGACATTGTCTACCCATTCAGTTGGGTCATATCCCATCTCATAATATGCTCTTGATTCTGGATGAGTTTCAACTTCTTTACCAATCAAAGAACTGCTGAATGGTGCGCACATGCGACAACGCAAATTACATTTTTTACCCAGATCAAATTCTATACGGTATATACCAAGTGGGGTTTCATCTTTGACTCTTTCATAGAGATCTGAATACCGCTCATTGATAGATTGGCGAAAACTCTTCATACCAGAGTCTTCCATTTTCCAGCAGCGGCCGCACATAGGATGCCGCTCGCCAGCAAGCATGAACTTTCTAAGTTCTGTGTGCGTATGAGTTCCCAAGAATCCATCTAGACTGTAATCATCCATTTCTGCAATTTTAGCAACAACACCCTTTGTCTTTTCAATGTCTGCGTGAATGGCATTGCAGCAAGGTCGCAATCCACCACCTGCACCAACGCTAAGTAGTATCCATGGATATGTGCAGATTGTATTATTTTCCATCGCGTTCTCTCTGTTTAATGATTCCGCGACTTGTCGTTCCAAGTTCGCCTTGATCAAGATTATTGTATTCTTCCCCACAACAAGCACTACACTGGTGACTTCTCATGTTATGCCCGCGCTGGAAACTCAGCGGGAGAAATCTCTGATACAATGGAGAGTCAACAATTTCTTCGATGCTATGTTTGTGCAGGGAGATGGATTCTGCACCACCGTTCAGTTCTATCATCTTCAACGATGCATCATGTGGATTCCATGTGTCTGAATTTGCTCTCCACATTTCTCCACCAAGGAAGCAGCACGGATAAACATTACCTGCGCCATCAACGAAAATTTCATTCAATGTTTGATACCGCGACTTTCTTGCTCGGCAAACAATACCAAGATTATTGTGAGGAACCGAGATCCAACTCAACGTTTCCTTATCAAAAACATTCATGTCTTTCTTTGACTTTGGATCAGGATAGAGTCGGTTAAATTCATCATTGGTGACAAACTGCGGAATCAACCCAGACTTCTTAAATTCAGTCGAGTTTTCGTTTTGATAACGAGGATTCTTTGGTTGCCGCAGAACATGCGTTTGTTCCCCATCAGCGTAAACGTTATAGAGTCCGCGACCTTCACTATCATATCCTTGCCAACGAGTTGTCTTTTTGATATTGAAGAATTCAAATCCAAGTTCTTCTGCGATCTTTTGTGCTTCTTCTACTTGATGTTCGTTATGCTCAAAAACAATGTAATCCCAGCGTGCTTTACCACCAGCAGCAGTATACGCTTTCATGTTTTCATAAATTTTATCGAAGTTGGTGTTCCTTCTATACAAATGGTTTGTATCCCATAGACCATCGACAGAAAAAATAACATAATCATTTCTTGTTCCGTCTGGCCCACCATTCATCAATTTGGCAAGTTCTTCCCACCATGACTTAGATCTGGCACTACCATTTGTATGAATGACAAGATTTACTCTGTCATTGCATTCGCGAATGTATCTATAAATTTCCAGTGTATCTTTTGCGGCAATAGGATCACCATAATTACCACAAGCATAAATTCTGCGCATCTGCTTGAGAAACTCTGGTGAAAACCAAGACTTAAACTGCTCTAATGTAATTTCCGTCATGGGCAAATTAGGATTCAAATCTGATCCGTTATTAATATGCCGTGGGCACATCGGGCAAGCAGCATTACATCTAGTAGTAAGTTCTAGATGCATACCAGTAAGATCACGATATGAATTATATAGAGGTTCAACCATCATTTAATTCCTTGCACATGTAATAGAAATCTTTATACTGCGGGAATAATTCTAGCAGACCAAGACCTACTGACCTCTTGTCATATTCCGTAAAGAATTTATAAAAGTCTTTTCTGCCATTAAGAATTAATTGCTCATCAATTCTTGGACCACCCTGATAAAAATAATTTCTAACACGCTTCATCTTTTCATATTCTTGTTCTTGGAATCCATGAACTAATCCTGGTTGCGCGAGATTATCCTGAATAAACAAGAGATCTGAATCAATATACTTTCCGAATTCTTCTTTCGGTAGAAGATTGATCATCCAATGCGGAGGTTCCTTCAGATATGGCGTGTCAAACATGATACGATTCTGATACGGATTGACATTCCACTTTTTACGTAGTTCTAAGATTTTTTCCAAGAAAGGACGGAAAGAAGCAACGCAAAGAATATTGTATGTGCACATAATACTGATAGAAACGTCAGGAACAGTTTCTAGGAAAGTTTCAACATTCTTTAACCACAGATCCTGATTTAGACCACGCCGCATATACTCTGCTTGTGGACCCCACGCTTCCAGGGAAGTATAGAGTTTAAAGTCTTTGATCTTTTTATTCTCAAGCAGATTCTTTACTGAATCAGAAAGACGTTGAACTCGATTGTTACTCACACCAAGATTACTGTTGATATTAAGTTCTAGATGCTGAGTGTCATCGCCTTCTTCCAACATCTTCATCAGTTTCATAGTGTTCGGATTAATCATCGCCTCTCCGCCAGTCAAACGAAGAACACGAAGATCTTTCTTTAGATCAGGCCACCATTTCCAGAACGCATCGACATATGGATTCTCTTCATCATCACGATAGACTTTAGTATGCTTCAAATAATCAATACCATACTGATTATAACTGATGTCATAGTTACCATGTTCACGAATTTCTTGTTCCCACAAAGAGGATGCCTGTGGGCAGCAATATCCACACTTAAAATTACAACCATTACCAAAACTTACTTCTAGGAAGTATGGATTATAGTCCGCATCCCAAGGAATATTTTTGATACGTTCAGTTTCTTCCTTTGCATCTAACCATGTGCTCGCATTATGAAACATTCTATCGCTGAAATGTTCACCAGGAAGATTTTCTACGTTCCAGCAATAATAACATTCTTCTGGGCGTCCGCCCTCGAGCATAGTCTTGCGTTGTTGCTTCTTCCATTTAGTATTGTGCAATGCAGATGGATTCTCAGCAATTTCCTCTATGGGAATGCGTTGCGGGCGAGGATGGTAGCAACTATGATTGTCGCCCATGTGCAGATATAAAGTTTCGTGTCTCCATTTCTGCAAACAAAATCCATGCCCGACAGTATTGAGAGTGTCTCTTACTTCTCTGACTCTATCCAAATAACTATTGCTCATTTTTACATCTTTCGTAAAATTCAATCAATTCAGGAAATGTTTCTTTAAAATTAGTTCCGCGTCTACGGTCAAGTTCGTCAACATATTGTGCGAACCTGACCATGTCAACGTGTAGTTCTTGTTTACGTTGTCCCTGTTTCATTATATCTAGGTCGCGCTGCACCTTGTCAATTTCATACTGACGAAATCCCTCGAAACACAATGCAGCAGGCCAAACATTGTCTGAAGTATCTAAGTTCTGTCGCATAAAATCAAGGCAATCTTCCATGACTGATTCCATCTCAGTCCCCTGGAGTAACTTTATGTTCAACCATGTCGGGGTGTGTAGTATTGGAATATCAAACCAAATACGTTGACGTTTCTTACGCACAATCGGCGGATGACCGTCAACAGTAATTACCTTTTCCTCTTGTAATTCTGAACCAAATTCTCTGCGCAAATCGAGAATCCATTGCAAGAATTGTTTTAGATTAGGAACACTGAGAATATTGAAAGTATTAATAAATGTAATGTTAGTTCCGTCTGTAGATTTCAAGAATTCTCTGACGTTTCTATCAACAGTTTCAAAATTCATTCCTGCCCGAATATATTCTGCTTGTTTGCCGAAACTATCGCAACTGACAAACAAAGAGAAGTGCTTAATTGCAGGCGCAACATAAGAATGATTACCACTGTTTGGATTAAACTTTTCAGGATCTTCCCAAATTTGTATTTGCTCTAATTTTTGCACAGAAGAAACGAGTTTATCAAATAGTTCCTGTTTCGGCGGACATAAGTTACTTGTGATACTGAGTTCTAGATCAGCATTGGGATGCGCATAAACATAATCCAGAACCTTGAACGTATTGTGATCCATCAAAGGTTCTCCGCCCGTCATGCGGAAAATCTTCAGGTTTTTATAGAGATCAGGCCACCATTTCCAGAACGCATCGACATATGGATTTTCTTTCTGGGAGATTTTCTTCGGCATCAAACCATAAGAAGTCAGAGCACCAACATCATTGTGCGCTGCATCTTTGAGAATATATGGACCGAACTTTTCTGCTTCTTCGTGCCATGTGGTGCTCAGATGCGGCGAACAGTAAATACATTTAAAATTGCATGCTTGATTGAAGTTTACTTCAACATACGCAGGTGTTATGGAAGTATCCATATCCTTGTTGAACGCAATCTTCTCGAAGTCGGGCGCATTCCACCATTCGCTGCTACGATAATGTCTATCGCTGGTATGACCTGCATCCTCAATACGCCAACAGTATGAACAACCCTTTGGGCGTTCACCTTTGCGCATCATAGTACGTTCTTCGATTTTCTGTGGAGTATTGTGTAGTAATCCAGGATTCTCGGATAAACCTTCGACTGGAATATCGTGCGTCGGTGGGTGATAACAACTGTGCGTCTTACCATTGGTCAAATGCAAACTGACCATATTCCATTTTGCTAAACAAAAAGTTGGACTTACGGCGTCAAGTTTTTTCTTTGTTTCTTGTGCCGAGTCACTGTAATCTGTCATCTAACACCAACTGCCATGAATCTATAAAAATGCCCACACTTTAGCATTCCTGCGTATTGCGGATCTTGAATTCGATTAATCTTTAGGAAATGCTCAAGATTGTCTGCCAAGCGGACATGCTCAGGATTGACAAGGTTGTTTCCTTGGACGATATATTTAGTTCCCCTGGGAATAGAGTGAAACCAAGCATCGTAAGTGTTTTGATCGACGTGTTCAGTACTGGTGTTTATTACAAGTTTTGGATTTCGCATCAAGACAGGTAAACCGTTGCGCATATTTTGCTGGCGATAACGGATATTATCGTTGATGTTTATTTGATCAAATACTTGTTCGCAGGCAGGATCAAGATCCGTAGTAACAATTTCTGCGGTTGGGTGTTTCTCCGCAATAAACTGCGCAAGAACTCCATACCATCCACCGAAAATTACAATAGAGTTATCATCCTCATCGATATGCTCGAGTAACCATTTCTTGCTGTCGATCTGACTTTGCCAGAAGTTTTCAGAGAAACGATAAGCATTTTCTGGATTGTTACGGATGTATTCCATCCACTTCATTACAACATCAAAATTAACCACGACGCATCCTCGCTACTTCATGTGCCTGTTCTTCACTGATAATTGGAACAGCGTTCGACTTGTGCATGGTAGCAATGCCCTTGATAAGAGTGCCAGTATACACATTCTCTTTTCGACCGAACGTCACGCCGATACCAACTCCACTCTCATACTTAGGTGTTTCGCGGCGAAGGGTTGTCGCTTCCATCGGGTTTTTGATCCCACCTTTTAGTTTAGTATTAGACTTACCCTGACGATATGCGATATACTCGTCGAACGTCTTGGTCTTAGCGCCGATCTTCTTCATGTGCTTGTTGTAATCGACCCAGTCTTGCATGTATTTCGCAACAGGAACCTTCGACTTACGCTTTTTCGTATTCGTGGTGGTATACGCATGGGACATAAGGTGCATAGTCATAGAAAATCCTTTTCAAATCCAACATAGTTGTTATACCTTATTGGAACAAAATTGTCAAGCTTAAAATAGGGGCTTGACTTTTTCCCCAAGATCAGGCATACTTGTATAATAAGGAGACTGATATGACTTTAGGTTTAACACACGGATGGACAAGTAAGCGAATCAACGAGAACCTTATTTTTTCACAAACAGCAGACGAAAAAGATTTTATCACCAAAATTTACAACAAAGAAACAAAAGAAACAACAATTCACCGCCACAACCGATTCACGCAGCGGGAGGACGCGACGCGACTTATGAACAGCAATAAAGTAGCGATTTATATAGACCGCGACGGGAACGAACACAGCGCGAAATCAGGTAAATTTTACGAAGAACGCGACCGTCAATATTATAGGGATTTAAAGAAAAAATAAAAAAAGGGGCTTGACATTTTCCCTGAAATTAGGTAGAATGAATATATTGATTGGGAGATTTATTATGTTTGATATTTCTAGAGAAGCAGAAAATTTGATGGTCGCCCTTGGTTATGATCCTCAGGGTTGGGGGTATGTGGTCGACGACTTCCAGGAAATTAATTTCGAACTGGAAGCAAATGGTGTTCCGTCTTACGGTTCGCTGGAAGAATTCCTTCGTCGTAAGTTGGAATGGAAGCAGTCGCTTCGTACGGATGTAGTTGTTGAAAGGATTGCAGCATAATGGTTATGGTCTCTACATATGTCGACGTTGACCTTGAAGAGTTTGATGATCAGGATTTGCTCGACGAACTCGAAGGTCGTGGTTACTACATAAGTAAGTCCTCTGCTCATGGTAGTCCATCTCTAGAAAGTCTCATGGATGCATGGGTTCTAGACAAGAACAAGTTTGAAGATCTGTTTCGCGAATTTTGTCGCGAGAATATTGGGAGAAGTTTTTAATGACATCATCAATTAGTCAGCAAGAAATGGATATGCATTTCGACAAGGTTGAAAGTGAAATGACCCAGCAAGAAATTACTGAGTCACCCACTGTATATTTTCGTTTCGGCGAAGAAAATCCCCTGATTACTTCGACGTTGCTCTATAAACCCCATCGAAGTTAGCAGGAGGTTCTCCCTCCATGCGCTCGAGCATGACGTCATAATAGGTGTTCAACTCTCCTTGCCAGCACTGCTTTAAGTCGCTGGCAAATTTTTTGGCAACTTCCCACTTACCCTGACGATATAGTTCGAGAAACTTCTTGTGTTGCATCTCACCAACTGTATCAAAGAATGGAAGAACAGTGTAGATTGCAGCAGGTTCAGTTTTACCCTTAACTGCAATTAGGTCAAGTTCTACTACTTGGTATGTATCCAGAACCTGCTCAGCAGTCTGGGGTCCAATGACGATCTTAACCCCATAAGGTTTGCTTTGACCTTCGAGACGAGAAGCGAGGTTAACTCCGTCACCAAGACAAGTATAATCAAAACGCTGATCGCTGCCCATATTGCCAACAACCACAGTGGCAGTGTTAATGCCAAGACCCATTCCAAAAGGTGGGGTTCCTTCCAATTGTATTTCCG
>JACCEE010746153.1_pt1 | contig 13320 bp, 13 predicted proteins | sample 7449931 | NCBI WGS metagenome assembly JACCEE01 (sample SAMN15323457, study PRJNA562643) | freshwater metagenome | isolation source: river surface water | place: USA:Blue River Watershed | collected 2017-08-19 | reverse complement strand
TTACATCCTTGTTACCAGCATCTATTGCGGCATATGAAAGAGATGACTCAAGTACAGCTTTTCGCAAAGCGGTAATCCCAGGTCTGCCGGCGTTATTTGGAACTCTCATCTTTGTCGCACTTCTTGCTGGCTTTTCGCGCGATGACATCACCGATCAATTCCTCTGGTTGACCCTGGTCACTATTTGGGCCCTCACAGTTCCTCACATGATTGTCACAGCGAAACTCGACCGCGCCGCACTCAAGAATTAAGCCCTCGTTAGTTAGGCTCTGCGTCATGTTAAGAAAATTGCTTGCTCTTACTCTTCTTCTTACAACAATCCCTAGTGCACAAGCTGCCCCTATATATGTATTTCCGGTTCCTAACTGCGAAGTCAATTACGCACGCGCGCATCACGATTATCCAGCCACCGATATCTTGGCGAAGGCTGGGTGTCGCTTTGTTGCACCAACCAGCGGCGTCGTTGATGAAGTAAATCGAGTTGATACATGGCGAAGCCCACCTAATCTAGGTATTACTCGTGGTGGACTTTCAGTCTCAATTATTGGCGATGATGGAGTTCGATATTACGGTTCGCATCTTCGCTCTATTCCACTGAGCATCGAACCTGGCGTTGTTGTAAAGGCAGGCAGGTTGCTTGGAACAATTGGTGCAACAGGTAGTGCGCGTGGCACAGCACCACATCTTCACTTTGGAATTTCTTGGCCAACACCACCAGATACATGGTGGGTTAGACGTGGAATGGTTTTGCCATGGAAATATCTTGATGCATGGAAGGCTGGGAAAGATCTTTCACCAGTAAAAGAAGTTACTGCAAAGCGTGAAAAGTTAGGTGAGCTTCCGCCAGAGCCAAGTAAGTAGTTGGAAATTTCCTGGGCGCCAAGTTTCTTGCTCTAGTGTTCTGGAATGCCTTTCACTCTAAGTATCAGCATGAAACTTAGGTTCGCTGGAATAGCCCTAGCCTGGGGAACTTCCTTTTATCTAATCAAAATCTCGCTCGAGAGCTTTTCTCCGATTGAAATTACTTTCTTACGTTCATTTTTGGGGTTTCTAACCCTGTTTACGTGGTGCAAGATTAAAAGAATCTCAATTCCTAAACCATCGTGGCTTTGGATACACCTTGGCGTCCTTTCCGTACTTCTCAATTCGGCACCAAGTTTTCTCTTTGCAAAGGCTGAGACTCAACTCAGTTCAACGTTGGCAGGGTTGATAAATGCCACAACACCCGCAATCACAATTCTGCTCGTCTCAGTGATTCTTCGAACTGAAAGTATTACGAGAACCCAGGTCTTTGGATTGGCAGTTTCTTTCATGGGCATAGCAATTTTGGTTGAAGTGTGGAAGGGTTTGGGAGAGAGCTCCCTATCTTCTGTTCTCGCACTTTTCACAGCAGTTTCTTGCTTTGCAGTTTCATACCCCTATATTCGTAAGTTCTTGATCTCACGCAATGAATCAATTGAAGGAATGATCACAATTCAATTAGCTATAAGTTCGATTTCATTGCTTCCAATATACCTAATTTCAGATCCTTTTGCGCTAGAAATTATGACCGCACCTCTGTTTTCAATCCTCTCACTCGGTGTGTTTGCTTCAGGAATTGCGTATGTTTGGAATACACAGGTGATTTCTTTCTATGGAAGCGCCAGAGCAAGTAGTGTTTCATATCTAATTCCATTAGTTGCGCTTGTATCTGGATTTCTTTTCTTAGGTGAAAATCCGACAAGTAGTCAATTAATTGGAGGCGGAGTAATTCTCCTAGGGATATGGCTCTCTAAAGAGAATCAAACGAGTGAGTAACTTTTCATTCCTTCCGAACTCTTGAATTCTTGTGTCAAGCTAAGACCATGTCCTGGTGTGTCATTTACCTGTAAACTGGCTCCTTCAATTCCTGGCAATCCTGATACTAGATGTTGGTACCAGGTTCTGAAGCTAGCACGTACGGTTTCTTGAATAGCAGCATTCGAATCTGCAGTTGATAAGTGAGCACCAACAAGTAATCCGACTGGCCCTGTGCAGTCATGTGGGGCTATGGCTACATTGTTTTCACGGGCTAGGGCAGCAAATTTGAGCGCCTGCGTTATTCCACCACACCAACCAATGTCCAGGGTCAAGTAATCAACCAAATTTTTACTGGTCAGTGCTTGGACTCTACTTAAACTAGCAACGGTCTCGCCATGTGCAATCTTTGGAAATCCTGGACGGCGAAGAAGGGAAAGTTCATCAATAAGGTCAGGGTGCAATGGATCTTCCACCCAGAAAATATCAAATTCAGATATTGCTTCAAAGATCTTGATAGCTGAACTCGCATTCCAAAGCGCATGAAGCTCAACCATGATATCCATGCGATTTCCAACGGCGTTCTTAATCTTTCTGATTACTTCCACGCCTTCATTTAAGTCAGAGTCAGAGATTTCCTCACCCCAGTTTTTTTCGGCATAAACATCAAACGGCCAAATTTTCATAGCAGTGATGCCCTCTGAGAGTAAGTCGACTGCAAGTGCTCCAGCATCGTTCATAAAAGCTTTGAGGTCTTCGTATTGCGTAGAATCATTATCAAGGCCCCACGAAGATGAACCTTGATTAGATTTGCGCATGTACATCCGGCCCGCACAAGTGTTGTAAATCCGTAATTTTCGTGGAGATTCTCCTCCGAGCAATCGGTAAAGTGGCAAACCTTTATGTTTTGCAGCTATATCCCAAAGCGCAATATCAATTGCGGACCGAGCGCGAGTCTCTGCCCCAGAACTGTTATGGCCTACGTAAGTAGTCAGTCTCCGTGAGATTTCTTCAACGTCAAGTGGATTTAAACCAATTATTGCGGGCCCAGCAAAAGATTCGACAAATTGGGCGATTGTTGAGCCGAAATAGTAACTTTCCCCCAGACCCACCAAGCCAGTGTCTGTCGTAATCTCAACATGAAATAAGTTTGGAAAGTCATCATGTACAAATGTTTGAACCTTGGCAATTCTCATTATGAACTCACAATTCCAATCTTGAAATCACGTAGCGCAGAATCCAAAACTTCTTCTACCGTTAGGGTTGAGTGGAGAATCTCCTTCACAATACGATCGGCAATGTCGCTCAACTTATTGTCTAAGTCAGATTTGTATGAGTCTTCAGCAATATGCAGATGTTTTGACATCGCTTTTTGGGCTCCGGCCGCATCCTTCTTTTTTACAGCCTTGAGAATTGTGTGGTGGAGAGGTGCTCCAAGTTGGAAGATTGCTGGATCTGAAAGGCTTCGAAGCATGGTTTCGAATGCCAAAGAGGTAATTGAGCCGAACATAATTTGAAGAACTGGATTCTTTGTACTTCTTGCAAGCAACGAATGGAACGCAATGTCCGCTTGAGCCTTTGGAACCAGTGAGGTTGCATTATCAAATGCACTCAAAGCAACTTCCATTTGAGCGATATCTTCTTCCGTAGCTCTTAACGCCGCATATGAAGCACATTGTTCTTCTAAGTGCGAGCGAGCTTCAATTAGGTGCCGTGCTGTAGCTGAAGATTGCAGTACAGCAACATGCACATTTCGAGCAGCATTAAGCATGTCAGGCTTCTTAACGTAGACGCCTTTTCCTGGCACAGTCTCGATTAATCCTTGTCTTTGTAAACCGGCCAGTACTTCTCTGAGGAAAAGTCGTGAAACACCAAACTCCTCAGCAAGGAGACGAGCAGAAGGCATTAATCCATTTTGTGCTTCATCGCCCAGGATAAATCGCTGAGTCAGATTTCTTGCCAACTCATCTTGAGTGACTTGTAAGCCCTTTTGCACCATCTAAATCACATCCTCTGGGTCCATTGGATAGAGGCTGGCGCCACCATCAATGAGCAGATTTGATCCAGTCATATACAAAGCTTTGGGACCAAGTAGAAAGGAAACTCCATCTGCAACTTCTTGAGCAGTCTGTAGACGGCCGAGAGGAATCGCTCTCATAGCTCGCATCTTGTAGTCAGTTTCTTCTCGCCATTGCTTTGCTGCCATTCCAACGTCAACAATTCCAGGAGATAATACATTGGACCGAATTCCAAATTTTGCATTTTCTCTTGCAATTCCACGGCTTAGTGACACTAAACCTGCTTTAGATGCGGCATAAGGTGTTATTCCTGGCCAAGGAACGTGATCTACCCAAGAACTTATAAAAACTATCTGACCTTTTATTGAATTTGCCTGCCAGTACTTGAGAATATACCTAGAAAGTTTCATCTGACTTGTTAGGTTTGTACTCATAACTTTTTCTATATCTTCATCCCTTTGGTTCACAAGATCTCCGGAGATTACGATTCCGGCTAGTGCGACGACAGCATCGGGAAAAGTTTGGCTTACTAATTTCCCATACAGCGTTTCAACTTCGTAGTTATCTGTGAGATCGGCTTCGAGGTACTGAGAGTTACTGGGTGCAATTTTTTTAAGCTCAGATTCACCGTCACTTTGCGGAAGACGATCTATAGCAATTACATGGGCGCCCAGTTTGTTTAGCGCGCGTGTGACTTCCCGGCCGATTCCACCGAGCGCACCAGTGACTGCAATATTGGAGAACGATAAATTTTCGTTATTTATATTCTGCAAGAGCCTTCACCCATCCCCATTCATTTCACCTCTTCGTCGAGAATCGCCGAAAAGAAATTACCTCCGCGAGTATTGACATCGTTATTTCCTAGGAGCAGACTCTCCCACCAAGACCCCCTGTCTGACAAGTCAGATAGCCAACAAATATGAAGAAAGGTTCGAGATGAAGTCTTTGCGTCGATCTACTGCGCTCACCGCCATCGGTGTTTTGGGTGCTTCTCTCTTGATCGGTACCACTGCGGCGACAACTTCCACAGCTGCGTCATGGTGCTCCGATGTCAAGATCAGTTATTTCAAAGGAGGAACTGCAGATGGTTTCTCTGACATTCTAGAAAAAGGTGCCCGCCAAGCGGCCGCCGATACTGGTGCAGATGTCACCATTATCAGCTCAAAGTGGGACTTCCCAACAATGGTAAATCAATTCCGTGAAGAAATTGCGAAGAAGCCAGATGCAATTTCATTCATGGGCCATCCTGGCGATGCAGCAATTCTTCCACTAGCCAAGCAAGCTAAGGCCGCTGGAATTCTCGTTGACTTTGCAAACGTTCCAGCTTCTAAGTCAATTGCCGAATTGAATGGTGGATTCGTAGGAGCAAATCTTTCACTAATGGGAAGACTTCTTGGAGAACGTTCAGTGAAAGACTTTGGTCTAAAGCGCGGTGATGCAGCTATCGTGATCGGAACTTTTGGAGTCCCGGGACGTTCTGACCGTGAAGATGGAACCGTAAAGGCTCTCGAGAAGAAGGGCATCAAAGTCACTAAGCTCAATCTTCAGCCACTCGGAGATACAAACGGTAACCCAGAACTCGTTACACCTACTTTAACTGCAAGTATCAAGGCTGCTTCCAACTTGAAGCTAATCGTTGCTGCTGGTCCTGTTCTCGGCAATATGCCTAACTACTTCAAGGCTGCAAACCTCAAGGCAGGCGCTGTGAAGGTATCTGGATTCGATCTAGGTAAGACAGTTCTCGCAGCATTTGAGAGCGGTCACGTTCAGCTCAGTGCAGATCAAGAGCCTTTCAAGCAGGGATATGTTCCTATCGTCTCCCTCTGCTTGCAGAAGAAGTTCGGCCTATCTGCATCCAGCGTGGACACATCAGCAGGATTCGTAACTACAGCAAATTACAAGACTGTAGCTGCACTTCCAGCTGGCTTCCGTTAAAAACAATGTATAGACATGAACCCGACCGAAAGTGAAGAATAAGTTATGAGCAAAACACCATTGGTTAAATTGGTTAATGTAAGTAAGTCTTTCGGTCGGGTTTATGCCCTTGAAGGTATAAATCTTGAACTCTATCCTGGAGAAATCGTTTCTCTGGTTGGAGATAATGGCGCTGGAAAATCAACGCTCACCAAGATCATCTCTGGCACAGAAAAGCCAGATTCAGGTAGCGAAATCTACTTTAAAGGTGACTTAGTTCGAAATTGGAACTCTGCCAAAGCACGAGCTCTCGGCATTGAAACCGTGCACCAGAATCGAGCACTGTCGGAGCAACAGAGTATCTATGCAAATGTTTTCTTAGGACGTGAAAAAACCAATGCACTTGGCTTTGTTAAACGCAAGGAGGAGATTGAACAGACTGAGAAGCTCATGCGAACAATTGGCTACACGTCAAAAGTTTGGACACCTAGTTCCAGCGTGAACAAGCTCTCTGGTGGAGAACGGCAAGGCGTTGCAATTTCTAGAGCAATTCTCTTTGATTCTCAGCTAGTTCTACTCGATGAGCCAACCACGGCTATGGCGCTTTCTGAAGCCGCCGAAGTGATGGAGTTTATTAGAAATTTGAAGAGAGAAGGACGGTCTGTAATTTTCATTAGCCACAATCCTTGGGATGCACATGCTGTTGCTGACAGGTTTGTGATTCTAGAACGTGGAAAGGTTGTATTTGATGCGCCCAAGGGTGATATGACCGCGGATCAATTTGTTGCCCACCTACACAATTTTGCGAAGAAATAGAGAGTAAATATGTCTGCCAGCAAGAAGCTGCAAATTCCTGAAAAGCTGCGTCCAGTAGTTGGCGCGTCTATTTTCTTCTTCATCATGATTATTTCATTCATGATTACATCACCCGGTGTCTTCCTTGACTTCGGAATCTATACCGCGGTGTTTCTCTCACTCCCATTGTTCACAATTGTGGGTCTTGGACTGGTCTACATCACTGTTGCAGGTGAAATCGATCTATCTTTTCCTTCAATTATTGCCCTGTCAGGATTAGCTTTTGCTTGGACACTCGAGCAGACCCAACTGAATTTTGGGATTGCTGCAATTGCAGCTCTTGTTGTTGGTACCGCGTGCGGCTACATCAATGGATTACTTGTGACCAAGCTCGGTCTTTCTTCTTTGATTACAACTCTGGGCATGAACTTCGCCTTGATTGGACTAACAAACATTCTCAATAGAGGCGAAGTTCGCATGTTGAGCGATATGGATGGCACTCTCATCCGAAGAATTGTTGTCGGAAGTTGGGGACCTATCCCAGCGCAAATGTTTTGGAGCCTAGGTGTAGCACTTGTACTCGGACTCATCCTTCATCGCCATAAGTTTGGAATTCACGTGCATGTGGCAGGGGACAATCCTGAGGCAGGTCGTGCCATGGGCGTCAATATCGAGCGTACAAAGACACTAGCTTTTGTCATAGTGGGAGTTACGAGTGCGCTCACTGCCATGATTGCAATACTTCTAAACTCAACATACTTTGCCACTATGGGTGAAGGTTACTTACTTCCAGTTCTTGCAGCCGTCTTTGTCGGAGGAACTCCAGTGACAGGCGGTCGAGGAACTATCGGAGGACTCGTGATTGGCGCAGCAACAGTTGTGTTCATTCAGGTGGGCGTCGTTGCAGCAGGATTAGACGGTTACTGGACCTCCTTGGGATTTGGACTAGTAATTGTTCTTTCACTTCTTGGGCACCGTTGGTTCTCAGGAAGACTAACAAGATAAAGTCGGAGAGAAACTTGAAATTACGGTCGCAAGAATCAAGCCACTGGATAGAAGTAGCTGACGAATCGGGCCTCATTACATTAATTGGTCGCGAAGAGAAGCCACATAGCGCAGTCTCAGCAATTAAGGCTGGGATCCTCTTGGAGATTGGTGGCGAGGAACGTAGAGCGCCTACTGGTGGCATTGAGTATTTTGATACTCAACTCTCAGGTTCTGTCGTGCGAACTGGTGAACCAAAGCTAGATTCAGCGGGTTTGGGAAGCGCCTGGGTGATTCCAGTTAAAATCGGAGCAGTACCAGCCAGCATTGAGTACGTCTTTAGCCTTCATGGTCCAGCTGTCTCTATTCGATTGGTCTTGCATCATTCTGAAACCATCATCAGAAATGTAACGCTAGATTTCAAAACTGATTTATTACCTGGTCCCTGGACCCTGAATATTCCTGGAAATGGCATGCGAGCAGATTTAAAGCTGGAGCAAGTCACGCAGTCGGTTGGAGTTTCTCCACTGGGTGGATTACGCGGATCGGCATCTTTGGTTCATTTATCTCAACAGAATCAATCACTTGCCTTGTGGGCCGACAACGATATTGAAATTCCAGAAGTTATCTTTGAAGCACTCTCCCCAGAGAGTTTCAAGTTTCAGATAAAGAGTAATTTCGGCTCAGATTTATCCGAAATTGACAGGATTTCTCTTCCACTTGTGAGTCTGGACCTTACTCCAGGCACCTTTCAATCATTTATTCCAGTTTTCGCAAGTTGGCTGCAAGATAAAGGAATAAATTCACCAAATAATCCTCCAACGTGGATAAAGCAGGCGATGATTTTTGAAGCTCAAATAGGTTTCTCTGTCTTTGCTCAAGTGAATAAGTATTCGCCATATCCTGAAGTCAGTAATCTCATCAGCGATCTAGACAGAATTAAGAACCTTGGATTCTCATGTATTCAATTAATGCCGAGACAGCCATACCCAAGCTATAACGTCCATGACTACAAGAACGTTGACGTTTCCTATGGAAATAAAGATGAGATAAAAGAGCTTGTGAGTCAGGCGCACAAAAGAGGGATTAAAGTTATCTTAGATGTACTCCTCCATGGGATTCTCGACCAAGAGATTATCAAGATTGCAGCCGATGGAGTAAGAAGCGGTCCTTTCAATGACCTTATAAATTCAGATACTTCAGATAGCTTCAGCTCAGACGTTAAGGATTGGCATAACTACTTAATTGCTTGGTCGCGCCACATCATCGATTTTGAACCTTACTGGTCTGGCGGAAGCCCAGCCAAGACCGAACTCGAAGAGAGCAATCCAGAGTGGTTCTACCGTAACTCTGATGGAGCGATTACTGGCGTTTATACAAAAGCCTTTGATGCAAGAAGTGATAGTTGGAAGAACTACTTTATTGATTCAATGAGGTACCTGGTTGTAGAACTGGGAATCGATGGTTTTAGATTTGACGCACCGACCTACAATGATTTCTATAATTGGGCACCCTGGGCACGTTATCGCGCTGGAGCATCTGCACTTGCGTGCACTGCCTTGTTTGAGAAGATGCGACCAATTATGAAGGCAATTAATCCTGAGTTTCTCTTCTACACAGAGCCATCTGGTTTAAGCCTAAGAAGGTCTATGGATTTGAACTATAACTACGATGAACAGTGGTTGGTTACATCTATCGGAGATACTTCTAGTCAGAAGCCATGGGGAATTCGGAGTGGGAGAGACCTTGCACGGTGGATCCACGATCGCGATTCACTTTTGCCACTAGGTTCAATGACAGCTCACCATATAGATTCCCATGACACGTTCTGGTGGCCGAGCTGGGGGAAGAAGTGGCGAAGAGAGCAGTTTGATCTATCGACTGTACGTCTGCTCACTCTGATTTTTGGTTTATTGCCAGGTCCATTCATGATGTTTGTTGGTGGAGAAGAGGGCATAGAAGATCTATTGCCTCAGATTTCATCTGTGAAGAGTCAAGACGTGTGGAGAAAGGGAAAACCACATTGGTGGACTTCATCAAAAACCCCGGACGCAGTCTTTGGCTTGACGCATATTTTGAATAATGTAGCTATTACGGTCCTCGTTAATGCATCATCAGCTCAGGTTGATTTTCAGCCAGAAATCGCTGTAAGCCAAGGCAACTCTCTATTTTATGTAGGCGAGAAATCAACATTTGGAGATAAGGTAATTCTTCCAGCTAAGTCAGGAGTAGTTGTGTCCCATAGTTTGCCTAAGCGCTCATGAAGTCTGTCCTCATCACCGGAGTGAATGGAGGAATAGGCCGCGCTTGCGCAGATGAGTTTAAAAACCATGGATATCGAGTCTATGGAACAGATAAGGCTGAGGTAACAGATTGTGCAGCTGACGAGTTTTTTCTGGGTTCGATAACCGATGAGGATATGTGGAAACGCTTATCCGAAGATTTCCAAGAGAAAAAGGTTGCTTTAGACGCATTGGTAAATATCGCGGGCAGAAATTACTTTAGCGCTATCGAGCAGGCAGATATAAATGAGTGGCGTGATATGTTTGATGTAAATGTTAATGGCATGGTCTGTGCCATCAAGTATTCAAAGCAATTCTTGGAGAAGACCAATGCCCCAGCAATTGTAAATATGAGCTCAATTTCAGGCTACATAGGCTCACATGGCTACGCTGCATACTGCGCAACAAAAGGAGCAGTGGATTCTCTGACCAAATCACTTTCACTTGAATTAGCTCCAAAAATTCGAGTCAACGCAGTCGCTCCAGGCTGGATTGAAACTCCATTTACCGTTGCAGGTTTAGAGCTATCTGAAGATCCTGTGCAGTACAGAAAGAGCGTTGAACAGATGCACGCACTTAACCGTGTAGGCACTCCGCAAGAGATAGCTAAAGTCATCTATTGGCTGAGCAGCCCCGATTCTTCATTTATGACTGGATCTGTCGTCATCTCTGATGGCGGCTATATGGTCAAGAATTAAAGAGCCAGCATGAATTTCTCATCAACGCTTTCTCACAGAATTATTCCAGTTCTTGTCCTGGACGACCCATCAAAAGCTTATGAAATTGGTGCTGCGCTTGTCGAATGTGGCCTTCCGATTGTTGAAGTTACGCTTCGAACTGACTCTGCGTGGCAGGCGATTGAAAAATTTAAAAAAGTTGATGGTCTTTCGGTGGGTGTTGGCTCCGTCACCTCGTTAGAGCAATTAAGTAAAGCTTCTCAACTAGATCTAGAATTCGCTGTTTCACCTGGGTTTGAAAATAGATTGGTCGAACAGTCACTTAGGTTGGGACTCCCATACTTACCAGGAGTCGCCAACCCATCAGAGATGATGCGGGGACTCTCTTTTGGCTTGAAATACCTCAAGTTTTTTCCAGCTGAGACTTTGGGTGGAGTGAGAGCCATACAGGCAATGAGCGCACCTTTCCCTTCGCTCTCATTCATTCCTACGGGAGGGATCACCGAAGAGCTAGCTCCCTCTTACCTCGCAGAGCCAAATGTTCCAGCGGTTGGTGGAAGTTGGATGGTTTCGAAGAAGCGAATAAGCACTGGTGATTTTGAAGGCTTAAGGAGTGATATTGCAGGCGCTGTGGCTGCAGTTAAGGGAGGTAGTTCTTGAAATGAATATTAGAGATAACGTTCTTTTTGATGAAATTTCACTCGGAGAAGTCATGCTTCGCCTTGATCCAGGTGATCGACGCATTCGAACTACCCGCGCCTTTGATGTTTGGGAAGGAGGCGGTGAATACAACGTGGCTCGTGGACTACATAAATGTTTTGGACTTAAGACCTCGGTGATAACCGCCTTTGCTGAGAATGAAGTTGGGCAGTTACTTCTCGATCTTATTTCACAAGGTGGAGTGGATCCTCGATTTATTAAAATGGCAAAATTTGATGGGGTTGGCCGTGAAGCAAGAAATGGTTTGAACTTTACCGAACGAGGCTTTGGCGTCCGTGGCGCCGTCGGAGTATCAGATCGAGGACATACAGCGGTCTCTCAATTGAAGCCAAGTGACTTTGATTGGGACTATATTTTTGGAGAACTGGGCTCAAAGTGGCTCCACACCGGAGGAATTTTTGCCGCTCTCTCTGCCTCCACCTTTGAAGTTGCCCGGGCGGCCATGAAGGCAGCCCGTAAGTATGGGACGAAAATTTCTTATGATTTGAATTATCGCCCAAGCCTTTGGATGTCGCAGGGTGGAATGAGCCGTGCCCAAGAAGTTAATAGGGAACTCTCAGAGTTTGTCGATGTGCTCATTGGCAATGAAGAAGATTTCGAAGTTGCGCTAGGACTTGAAATTCCGGGAGTCGATGAGAACTACAAATCCCTGGACTTTGCATCGTATGAGCAAATGATCAAAGTTGCAGTGGCAAAATTTACCCAACTCGAAGTCGTTGGAGTAACCCTCAGAACTGTCAATACAGCCTCAGATAATGATTGGACTGGAATAGCTTGGGATAGGCAAGAAGGTTTTGCGCACGGAAAAGTCTATGAGGGATTAGAGATTTTCGACCGAGTAGGCGGGGGAGACAGTTTTGCCTCTGGCTTGATTTATGGATTGCTCAACAAACTCTCAATCAAGGAATCGCTTAATTTTGGTTTAGCGCATGGAGCTTTGGCTATGACAACACCTGGAGATACAAGCATGGCAACCTTGAGTGAGGTCAAAAAGTTAGCATCTGGGGGAAGTGCACGAGTACAAAGATGAGCCGCAAGGTTGAACTCGCCTTTGAGTGCGACTCAGATTTAGGTGAAGGACCAATCTGGGACGACAGGACGCAAGAACTTATCTGGCTTGATGTCACCCAAGGAAAGATTCGCTTCTATTCGCCCATGAAGGACGATCAATTCGAAGTCGCACTTGATAGGCCAGTGGGGTCATTGGCGTTAACTCAAGGTGATGATTTATGGCTCGCCTTGCGAGATGGCTTTGGCCTTTACTCTCGCGAATCTAGCGCGATTAATTCATTTATCAAAGTTGTTGATAGTCCAGAAATTAGATTTAACGATGGGGCAGTTGATGCACGTGGCCGTTTCTTAGCCGGAACCATGGGTTACAACCCAGAACCCCATACTGGTTCTTTATACACATTTACTCCAGAGTCTGGCTACAGAGTCTTGTTGCCTGAAGTTGGGGTAAGTAACGGTATTTGTTGGAATAAGAATTCCTCGCAGATGTTCTTTGTTGATTCCCTAACTCAGAGTATCCAAAAGTATGATTACGAGCTTGGCACTGGCAGTTTAAGTAATCCAACAGTTTTGATTAAATTTGAAGAAGGAGATGGAGTCCCCGATGGTCTGACGATAGATCAAGAGGGCAGCCTTTGGGTGGCAATGTGGGGAGGTTCGCAGATTCTTAAGATAAATTCTTCTGGGCACATCGTGGAATCAATTAACGTTCCGGTTACTAAAGTGACGAGCATGACTTTCGGAGGTGGTGACTTGCAGGATTTATACATAACTACCGCTCGCTATGAACTCAGCGCTAGGGAATTATCTGCTCAACCTTCAGCGGGGAGCTTATTTAGAGTCCGAACAGAGGTCCCTGGGTTTCCTGAAAATAGAATGAAATAAGGCCCGCTCAATTTCTTGAGCGAGCCTTATTTGTAAGTGTTTTTTAATTAAGCAGGATTTACTGCGTCAGCCTGTGGACCCTTTGGACCCTGGACGACCTCAAATGAAACTGCTTGACCCTCTTCAAGGCTCTTGTAACCGTTTCCTTGGATTGCTGAGTAGTGAACGAATACATCTTGTCCGCCACCATCAACTGCAATGAAACCGAAACCCTTTTCAGAGTTGAACCACTTAACTGTGCCTGTTGCCATATGTTTT
>JACCEE010281875.1_pt1 | contig 13323 bp, 8 predicted proteins | sample 7449931 | NCBI WGS metagenome assembly JACCEE01 (sample SAMN15323457, study PRJNA562643) | freshwater metagenome | isolation source: river surface water | place: USA:Blue River Watershed | collected 2017-08-19 | reverse complement strand
TATCGCGCAAACTTTGACAGGCATTGCAGGAACTGCGCCTGTTGCCCCGGCTGCTGATGGAACGGGGGGAAGTGCCGGTTATATGCCGAATAATATTATTACCGGTGGTGCAGGCAATGATGGTATTACAGGTGGTTTGAGTGCAGATACCTTGACTGGGGGAGGGGGTAATGACGTTCTGACGAGCAGTGATGGTAATGATTCACTATTAGGTGGTACAGGGAATGATTTACTAGATAGCGGTGTAGGTAATGATACATTGGACGGCGGAGATGGTTTAGATACACTCATAGGGGGGGACGGTACTGATGTTTCAACAGGTGGCGCGGGGGCTGATAAGTTTAGCTATTTATCTGCTACAAATGAGACTTCATTACGCAAATTATCCGGTTCAGCCGATGCCGTAGCAGGTGCTAGTCAAACTGTTGCCCCTAGTTTGTCTACTATCGACACGATTACTGATTTTGTGTCTGGCACAGATAAAATAGTTTTGTCAACAGCTTTATCAGGAATCACTGTTAATGGCTCAGGACTGGCGGCGGAAGACCTTCAATTGTTTGCGACTGGTTTTGTGCCACTGGCGGCTAATGGGAATGCGCGGTTTTATTTTGATATGACCAATGGCGTATTATTTTTCGACCCATCAGGTAATACCGTTATTGATAGAACCTTAGGTTATACCGCAGGTGCAGCAGATGACTTTGCGGTAGTGAAATTAACAGGTGTAGGAACTTTACTGATCTCAGATTTTACCTCTTCTTAAATAACTTCCATCAATAAAAAACACACAAAACAAGGATGTTTTATGTGCTTGCGCCGTACCTTGCTGTCTTATTTTAACGCCATTGTTATCTGCATCACATAAAGTGCAAAGTTAATAGACTTCAATGCAGATATTTACAAATAAATAATTCAGCATAATCAAATATATAGCCTAATCCTTTTATTAAATAATTAAACAGAGCTTGACCTAGCCTGACAAAAACTATTGAATCTTAGGATGTTCAGTCCAACAGTGATAGCTGTTTTAGTTAAAAAAACAACTGTTTTATTTAACTATTGCCTATCCATGTTATTGATTTCTTGAGCTATACAGTGATATAAGCGTGGCTCTTTGTGGCGACTCCCTGTGAACAAACTAAAAAAATTATTATGAAAGAAACTATTTTTGATGTCCTCATCTATTTATTTGAAAACTACATGGAAGAAGAATCTGAATCATTATCGGACACAGATGTGATTAGGGGGGAATTAATTGCCGCAGGTTTTGAACAACCTAACGTAAGCCGCGCTTTTGACTGGTTAGAGTCCTTAAGTTTAGAAAGTACCATTAATCATGTATCGGCGACATTTCGGATTTTTTGTTTGCAAGAACAAGCAAAATTAGGGTTAGAATGCCGTAACTTATTGTTATTTTTAGAATATAACGGTATTTTATCCCCGGCTAATCGTGAACGAGTGATTGATCGTGCGATGGCGTTGGCGGATGCTGAAATTTCTTTGGAAGAATTAAAATGGATTGTACTAATGGTTTTACTTAATCAAACCGATACACAGATGGATTTTTCTGATATAGAAGATTTTATTTATGACTTATCGCCTGCCTATTTACACTAATCCTACCCACCTGTACCGTCCACAATGAGTAAAAATCTGGTTATTGTCGAATCGCCTGCAAAAGCAAAAACAATTGAAAAATATTTAGGTAAAGATTTCAAAGTCTTAGCCTCTTATGGTCATGTGCGGGATTTAGTTCCTAAAGAGGGGGCGGTTGATCCTGAACATGATTTTGCGATGAAATATCAAGTGATTGAACGCAATCAACGTTATGTCGTAGAAATTATTAAAGCGTTAAAAGAAGCCGATACTTTATATCTTGCCACCGACCCAGATAGAGAAGGTGAAGCAATTTCTTGGCATTTGCTCGAATTATTAAAAGATAAAAAAGCTTTAAAAAATAAGCTAGTACATCGGGTTGCGTTTCATGAAATTACGCAAAAAGCTGTGATTGAAGCGATTGCGCACCCGGCTGAACTGTCGTTAAATCTGATTAACGCCCAGCAAGCGCGTCGAGCGTTAGATTATTTAGTCGGCTTTAATTTATCGCCGCTATTATGGAAAAAAATTCGCCGTGGTTTATCCGCCGGACGTGTGCAAAGCCCGGCTTTGCGGATGATTGTTGAACGGGCTTTAGAAATTGAGGCTTTTAAAACGCGCGAATATTGGACGATAGACGCGCTGTTACATACCGGTGAACAAGCGTTTAAAGCGCGTTTAACCCATTTTGCAGGTAAAAAACTGGCGCAATTTAGTTTAGGCAGTGCAAAAATTGCCCAAGAAACGCAGCAAGCTTTGATTTTAGCGGCGCAGGGGCACTTACTGGTTGCGGCAATTGAGAAAAAACAGCGTAAACGCAATCCATCACCGCCGTTTATTACGTCCACTTTACAACAAGAAGCCGCGCGCAAATTGGGTTTTACGACCAAACGCACGATGATGGTAGCGCAGCAGCTTTATGAAGGCATTGAAATGGGCGGCGAAATTGCCGGGCTGATTACTTATATGCGTACCGATTCGGTTAATTTGTCGGTGGATGCGGTTACTGAAATGCGTGAGCTAATTGCTACTAAATACGGTGTCGAAAACGTTCCCAAGCATCCGCATCACTATAAAACTAAATCTAAAAATGCTCAGGAAGCGCACGAAGCGATTCGCCCAACTACTGCACAACGCTTACCGGCACAGGTTAAAGCGTATTTAAGCGATGAACAATATAAGCTCTACGATTTAATTTGGAAACGCACCATTGCTTGTCAGATGATTCATGCCACGATTGATATGATGGCTATTGATTTTTATTGCGGTAGTGAGCAGAACGTATTGCGCGCCACCGGTTCTGTGGTGGTTAAACAAGGTTTTATGGCGGTGTATCTGGAAGGGCAGGATGATAATAAAGACGGTGATGATAAGGAAAGCTTCTTGCCACCGTTAACAGTGGGGGACAACTTACCTGTTACGGACATTGTTGCGGATCAGCATTTTACCGAACCGCCCGCGCGGTATAGCGAATCTAGTTTAGTTAAATCGTTAGAGGAACATGGTATTGGTCGCCCTTCGACATATTCAACGATTATTTCCACCTTGCAAAATCGCGAGTATGTTACGTTGGATAACAAGCGTTTTTATCCAACCGATGTCGGACGGATTGTGAACAAGTTTTTAACTGAACACTTTACCCGTTATGTTGATTATAATTTTACCGCTGATTTAGAAGATGATTTAGATGCGGTGTCGCGTGGTGAAAAAGATTGGGTTCCGCTGATGCACGCTTTTTGGCAGCCGTTTACGCAGTTGATTCAGGAAAAAGAAACCACTGTGCAGCGCAAAGATGTAACGCAAGAAGCGATGGATGAAAAATGTCCCGAATGTGGCAATCCGCTGTCGATTCGCTTAGGGCGTAATGGGCGTTTTATCGGTTGTACGCATTATCCTGATTGTTCTTATACGCGCAATTTGAATGAAGAAGGGACGGAAAACAATACCCCCGAGTTAATTGAGGGAAGGGCTTGTCCGTTGTGTGACAGCGCGTTAGTGATTAAAACTGGACGTTACGGTAAATTTATCGGTTGTAGCGGTTATCCTAATTGCAAACACATTGAACCATTAGAAAAACCGCTTGATACCGGCGTTATGTGTCCGCAGTGTAAAAGCGGGAAAATTTTAAAACGTAAGTCACGCAACAATAAAATTTTTTATTCCTGCTCTGACTATCCAAAATGTGATTACGCGCTGTGGGACGTGCCTATTCAGGAAGAATGCCCGCAATGTCATTGGGCTATTTTAACCTTGAAAACCACAAAACGGCGTGGCGTAGAAAAAGTTTGTCCACAAAAAGAATGCAAATATGCAACTCCTTATGAAGGTGGATTGATAGAGCCGGATTAAAATACGCTTATAGACGCACCGCTAGCACATCACAACCTGCATATTGCAACACGCTATTGGCGGTTGAACCAAGTAACAGTGCTAGCCCGTGTCGTCCGTGTGAGCCGACAATCACCAAGTCTACCTGTTCTTGTAAAGCCAGTTCTACAATTTCCAACTTTGGATTTCCCCATATTAACCAACAGTTTAGCAGCGGAATATCCAAATCCTGTCTTAATGACAAGAACTTAGTTTTTTGCTGTTCTAAAGCCGGATACTTGGATTTGTGAGCAAGATTAATCACCGTGCCATAACTTGAATCCGGCATGGCAATATTATCTAACACATGTACCATGCTTAATTTTGCTTGATACTGCTCGGCTAATTGCTTTGCTTTTACGGCGACTTGATCATTTCCTTCGGAATAGTCATAGGCTAACAAAATATGTTTATACGCTTTCATCATTCCTCCTGCATTACCTAAATTAAAAAACCACTTTACTTCTAATCGTATTATTAACTTTATACTGCGTAAGCTGTTAAAACTCCACTAAATTACTTATTTTCGCTGATTTCACGGTATAATTTATGCGCATCACCTGCGTAACCTTTGCTATTTTATCGCTGACCTTAAGGTATATATTCAACACACTATGACGCAAAAACTTTATATTCAAACCAACGGCTGTCAGATGAACGAGTACGACTCTGACAAAATGCGTGATGTACTACATGCTTCACACGGCATGGAATTAACCGATATTCCCGAACAAGCCGATGTTCTCCTGTTAAATACTTGTTCTATTCGTGAAAAGGCTCAAGAAAAAGTGTTTTCCGCCATTGGTCGCTGGCGCAAAATAAAACAACTGCGTCCTGAAGTTATTATCGGCGTGGGCGGCTGTGTTGCCAGTCAAGAAGGAGCGGCAATTCAAAAACGCGCACCGTATGTGGATATTGTGTTTGGTCCGCAAACGTTACACCGTCTGCCACAATTGCTTGACCAGGCGCGAACCGGACAACAGCACGTTGTTGATATTTCCTTTCCTGAAATTGAAAAATTTGATGCGTTACCTGAAGCGCGTGCCGAAGGCGCAAAAGCGTTTGTATCAGTGATGGAAGGCTGTAGTAAATACTGTACGTTTTGCGTGGTACCTTACACCCGCGGTGAAGAAATTAGCCGTCCATTAGACGATGTTTTAGCAGAAATTAACGTGCTTGCCGCCCAAGGTGTGCGCGAAATTAACTTATTAGGGCAAAACGTTAATGCGTACCGTGGACAGATGGCAGACGGCGACATCGCCAGTTTTGCCTTGTTGCTATATTACGTTGCCGCGATTGACGGGATTGATAGAATTCGTTTTACTACCTCGCATCCAATCGAATTTACTGATGATATTATTGAAGCTTTCGCGCAAATTCCTAAATTAGTCAATCACTTACACTTGCCTGTGCAAAGCGGTAGCGATCGTATTTTAGCCTTGATGAAACGGGGGCATACCCGCGCAGATTATCTGGAGATGATGGCTAAAATTAAAGCCGTACGTCCAACTATTAGTTTATCATCGGATTTTATTGTTGGTTTTCCCGGCGAAACAGATGCCGATTTTGAAGACACCATGTCGTTAATCGAAGAAGTCGGTTTTGATTTTTCGTATAGCTTTATTTATAGCCCAAGACCTGGAACCCCGGCCGCACAATTACCCGATGACATCAGTGATGAAATAAAAAAGCAACGCCTGTCGCGGTTAAAACAGCGGTTAGACGAATTAACCATGGATGTGTCGATGGCAATGGTTGGTAGCGTGCAAAGTGTATTGGTAGAAGGGGTGTCGAAGAAAGACCCATTGCATATTAGCGGACGTACCGAAAATAACCGCGTGGTCAATTTTATCGGCCATCCACGTTTAACGGGGCAGTTTGTTGACGTTTTAATTACTGAAGCCTTGCCTAATTCATTACGCGGTCGCATTGTGTCGTCTCGTGTTAATACCATTCCCTCATCGAGTGCTGCCTGTGAATTCGCTTAATTTTTCACGTTTTCTGACTTTAATGCCCGCCGATAACGCACGATTGGCGAATTTTTGCGGTGAATGTGATGCGCATTTGCGCCAAATTGAACAACGCCTGCAAGTTGAAATTGCTAATCGTGGCAATGAGTTCGCCATTACCGGTGTTGAATCTGCGGTTACAGCCGCTTGTGAAGTGATTGAAAAATTATTTGCTGCGACGGCGGATGAGCAAATTACCCCAGCGTTGGTACATCTTGCTTTTCAAGATGCCAGTGTTGAGCAAATTTTGACGCAACCTGTCAGCGCGGCGGCTGAAAAAGAACCTGTTGTTATTCGGACTAAACATGGCAGTATTCGTGGGCGGGGAAAAAATCAGCAGGATTATTTACACAAAATTCTTAAACATGATATTAATTTTGGTGTGGGGCCTGCTGGAACCGGTAAAACCTATTTGGCAGTTGCTTGTGCTGTTGAGGCTTTGCAGACTGAGCAGGTGCAACGCATTGTGCTGGTACGCCCGGCGGTAGAGGCAGGGGAAAAATTAGGTTTTTTGCCCGGTGATATGGCGCAAAAAGTCGATCCGTATTTACGCCCTTTATATGACGCGCTGTATGAAATGTTAGGCTATGAACGGGTGGAAAAGTTATTAGAACACAAGGTGATTGAAATCGCGCCGCTGGCTTTTATGCGCGGACGAACTTTAAACGATGCGTTTATTATTTTGGATGAAGCGCAAAACACAACCACAGAACAAATTAAAATGTTCTTAACTCGCATCGGTTTTGGGTCAACGGCGGTCATCACCGGTGATATTACCCAAGTGGATTTGCCCAGTGCGAAAGTATCGGGCTTAGTGCATGTTTTGAATGTTTTAAAAGAAGTAGAAGGTATCAGCTTTACATTTTTTGCTACCCGTGATGTGGTCAGGCATCCACTGGTGCAACGGATTGTTGCCGCCTATGAAGAATATGATAAACAACCGGTATCATAAATGAATCAATTGGATATTCAAATTGCGACTGCGGCAGATAAGTTGCCTACTGCCGCGCAGTTTCAGCAATGGGTTGATTTAGCACTTGCTGACCAGAGCCAAACCTTTGAAGTAACCTTACGCTTAGTGGATGAGCCTGAAAGTGCTGAGCTTAATTTGCGTTACCGGCACAAAACGGGGGCAACCAATATTTTAAGTTTTCCTTTTGAAGTGCCGGAAGGCATTGCCTTAAACTTGTTAGGTGATTTGGTTATTTGTGCGCCAGTGCTTGAAAAAGAAGCATTAACCCAACATAAACAATTGCTTAACCATTGGGCGCATATTGTTATTCACGGTATTTTACATTTGCGTGGTTATGATCATATTGAAGAACAAGACGCACAAGAGATGGAAGCGAAAGAAATCGCTCTTTTACATACCTTAAATATTTCAAATCCTTATCAGGAATAAACAGTTAAAATGCACGACGATAAACCTCCAAGTAGTCACACTCCGCACAAAAGTTGGATTAGCCGGATGGCACAGCTTTTAACCGGAGAAATCCAAGACCAAGACGAATTATTAGACATTTTAAAAGACGCGCAAGAAAAACATCTATTAGATTCTGAAGCGTTATCCATGATTGAAGGCGTGCTGGCGGTTGCACAAACCCGCGTCCGCGACATTATGATTCCGCGTGTACAAATGGTGGTTGTGCCGTGTGAGGCATCGCTTGATGAAATTTTACCGATAGTGATTGAATTTGCGCACTCGCGCTTTCCGGTGATAGAAGACGATAAAAGCAAAGTTATCGGTGTTCTTATTGCCAAGGATTTATTACCGCATTTATTTGACAATAAAAAATTAACCGTCAAAGACATTATGCGCCCTGCTAATATAGTTCCCGAAAGCAAACGCTTGAATGTGTTATTAAAAGAGTTTCGCACCGAGCGCAATCATATGGCGATTGTGGTCGATGAATATGGCATGGCGGCCGGTTTAGTGACTATTGAAGATGTATTGGAACAAATTGTTGGCGAAATTGCTGATGAACACGATGATATTAATGCCGAAGACGATTTTATTTCCCAACGCAGTGACCGCGAATTTATTTTAAAAGCGGTCACGCCAATTGAAGATTTTAATGATTATTTTGCCACTGATATTTATGACGATAATTTTGATACCATCGGTGGATTTATTGTACATCAATTAGAGCATATGCCTAAAAAGGGCGAAAAATTAGAAATTGATCAATTTCGCTTTGAAATTTTACGTGCGGACAGTCGACGTATTCATTTAATTAAATTAAAACTGAAAAAATAAATCCTCTGCCACTAATAAATAATGGCAAAGGATTTTTTTTAAATTTAGCCTTTAATTGGATTGCCAAAAATTAAATTACGCATGAGTTTGCGTAGTAAATCAATGGGGATAATTAATACCGCTAAGCCGAAAGGATAAATCCATTCTTCTAAACGTAACGGTACGGTTCTTAAAATTTGTCCGCCGATATAGGTAAAGACAATTTGCATGGCAAATATAAAGCTTAATACATAAATAAAGTTTTTATTACCGCTTAAATGATCAAATAAATTTAAACTTTCGGTGCGAGCATTAAGCGTATTAAAAGAATGCGTAAAAGCAAAAAAAGCAAAGAAACCGGTCAAAAACGCGGCATCGGAGCTAAAACTGGCTCTAATACTTGGGTGGGTGAGAAAACAAATACTGATAGCACAACTTAATACCCCATTGGTTAAAATGGATGACCACATTTCTGGGGTAATTAACGAGGCTTCACGTGAAATAGGTTTTTCGTGCATGGAACGTTCTAATGCGGCTTCGCCAGAAAAGGCTAAGGCGGCTAAAGTGTCCATAATTAAATTAATCCACAATAATTGCACCATGGTTAACGGTAAATCAAATCCTAAGAACGGTCCTAAAAAAGCACATAATATTGCCGATAAACTGACGGTTAATTGAAAGACTAAAAATTTGCGAATAGATTTAAATAATGTGCGTCCATATAACACCGCTTGGGTAATGGAATAAAAATTATCATCCAATACGACAATATCGCTGGCTTCTTTGGTCATTTCCGTACCGCTGCCCATCGCAAACCCCACATCAGCATTTTTTACCGCCGGCGCATCATTTACACCATCACCGGTCATCCCCGCAACCCAGCCGAGTTCTTTTGCTAATTTAACCAAGCGGCTTTTATCGGTTGGATAAGCTCTTGATACAACATATAAATTGGGTAAAGCGGCTTTGACTTGTTCATCGGAGAGTTGCGCCAATTCACTGGAAGTTAAGACCAGACCACGGTTATCTGTAATAAGTCCGACATCTTTGGCAATCGCGCGTGCGGTATCTTTGGCATCACCGGTAATCATCACAACGTGAATCCCCGCCTGTTTAGCGCGTTGCACGGATTGATACGCGGTGGGACGCAAATCATCCCGCAAACCTAAAATGGCCACTAAAGTTAATTCAGTGGGCAAGGTTTTATCTTCATGAATCGGATTATCGGTAGTCGCCACCGCAATCAGGCGCATCGCACGGTCAGATAACTGTTTCATTTCCGCTAATAATGCGTCAGGATGCAGTACCTGTTTTTCCCCAGCCGCATCAAAAAAAGACGTGCAATTTTGTAACACAATTTCCGGCGCGCCTTTGACTAACGTTAATTTTGCACCGTTTACAACTTCTGTAGCAGAAAATTTTCGCGCACTGCTAAACGAAATTAAATCCACAATCTGCACATTATCGTTAACAGCTAATTTTTCGCCTAAACAATGTAACAAGGCTTGTTCGGTGCGGTCGGCACCGACTAGTTTAGGTTGCGTAATATCCGAAGCATCAATTACCGCACTGGTATTATTGCGCAAAGCAAAAGCCAGCGTATGCTGTAATTTTTCAGGTAAGTCTTTGAATTTTAAATAATGTTGTTGCGTGCCGCTGATAAACGCCGCCACGCTAAGTTTGCCTTGCGTTAAAGTGCCGGTTTTATCAGAAAATAAAATAGTCAAGCTGCCTGCGGTTTCAATGCCGAGTAATTTGCGCACCAGCACTTTAGCTTGTAAAAGTTTGCGCATATTCAGCGACAGCACAATCGCAATCATCATCGGTAAGCCTTCCGGCACCGCAACCACAATAATAATAATGGATAAAATCAACGCTTTTACAATATGCGAAACAATTTTTCCGGTCGGTAATTGTAAATACGCATCTAAACTGCCGGTGTCGATAAAAATATGTTTATACATAAATGTCAGAGCAATACAAATCGCGCCGACATAGGCAAAGGTGCTAATTTGTCGCCCTAAAATCGTCAGCTTATTTTGTAACGGCGAGAGTCTATCTTCCGCACTGATCACTTCTTTTAAGGTTTGACCGTATTGGGTTTTATCCCCCACAGCAGTTAATTTCATCACCGTTTCGCCGTCTTCAATCAAACAAGCGCGTTCTAGGATATTTTCTTTGTGAAGGGTTTCATTTTCGTTGAGCAGTGCGGTTTTTTTCACCGCCTCCGATTCACCGGTCAGAGCCGCTTCGTTAACATCGGCATGACCTGCGACTAAATAACCGTCCGCAGGTACAGTATCACCGGGCTGTAATAACACATAATCGCCTACCACCAAGTCATTAATACTTAATTCGACTAATTTATGATTGCGAAATACTTTGACGGTAATTAACGAGGCTTCTTCTAATAATTTTTGAAACGCCGACTCGTTTTTATATTCCGACAGCGTTGCCACCAGAGTCGCAATAAAAACCGCTAACGCAATCCCCACCCCTTCATACCATTCGGCATAGCCAAATATAGCCAGCCCCGCCGTCACCACTAGCGCGACCAACAAAATGATAATAATAGGGTCTTGGGCGTTATTGATTAGTTTTGTCCAAAAAGATTCAATTTTTTGTAAGCTCACCGCATTACTGCCGTGTTCTAAGCGTGAGTGTTCAGCTTGTTGATCGGACAAGCCCGGAAAATTAAATTGCATGATAGCCTCACTTGTTATAGATGATATTTGTATAATCATAACTGTTTTAAGCAAAACTGCTTATCGGTATCTGCATTAATCGCGCATTGAGAAAAAATATGACCACATTGACACTCGCGCAAGCGTTGCAACAAGCTATTGTTCACCATCAAGCAGGCGAATTTTCGCAAGCTGAACATTTATATCGTGCGATTTTACGCAGCCAGCCACATCATGCCGATGCCAATCATAACTTGGGGGTTTTGGCATTAAACGTAAATAAACCATTAGAATCGTTAGCTTTTTTTAAAACCGCGTTAGAAAGTAATCCGCAGCAACGCCAATTTTGGTTGAGCTATATCCATGCGTTAATCGAAACTGAACAGATACAATTAGCCAGTGCAGTGCTAGAACAAGGGCAAAGTTTTGGTTTGGACGGCGTGGAAGTACAGCAGTTATTGCAAAAGTTGGGTGCGCCAAGTCGTGCGGAACTGGAACAGTTGGGGATGTTGTTTAATCAAGGCGATTATGTACAAGCAGAGCGTGTAGCACGGGATTTAATCGCACGCTTTCCGCAGCATAGTATTGCTTGGAAAGCATTAGGGGTGATTTTACACAACCGCGACCAGTCGCACGAAGCATTACAAATAAGTCAACAAGCGTTGGCTTTAGCACCGGCTGACGGGGAAAGTTTTTACAACTTAGGTAATATTTTCAAAGCGTTAGGACAATTGGAACAGGCCGAAGCCCATTACCGGCAAGCCATGGTGCTAAAACCGACTGATGCGGATATTTACAATAACTTAGCGATTGCTTTACATGAACAACGGCGTTTTGCCGAAGCGGTGGATTATTATCAACAAGCGATTTGCCTTAAACCGGATCACGCCGAAGCGTATTTAAACTTAAGTTCATCGCTAAAAGCTCTGCGGCGTTTACAAGAGGCGCAGGACAGTTGTCAACAAGCACTGGCAATTAAGCCGAACTATGCGCAAGCATATAATAATTTAGGCATTATTTTGGCCGATTTAGGCGATTTGGCGGGGTCTGCGCAAAGTTATCGCCAAGCGTTAGCAATTAATCCAGATTATGTGGATGTGTATAGTAATTTGGGCATTACGCTGAAAAATTTGGGACAGTTTAAAGAAGCCGAACAATGCCATCGCCATGCGATTAAACTGAAACCGGATTATGCTGAGGCGTATAATAATTTAGGGATTGTGCTGCGTGACCTAGGGCGTTTAACGGAGGCGGAACAATGTTATCGCCAAGCGCTGGCGATTGCTCCCGATTATGCGGATGTGTACAGCAATTTAGGGGTGACGTTGGTTGCCGCGCACCGCTGGCATGAAGCAGAGGTCTGTTATCGACAGGCTTTAAGCTTACAGCCTGATTTTATCGAAGCAAATTTAAACTTGGGTAATGTGTTAAAAGACCAAGGGCGGTTTGAGGAAGCCGAACAAAGCTATTTAACCACGTTAAAAATTGAGCCAACCTTAACCACGGCACTGGCAAATTTGCTGTATATCTATACTTACACTCCCCACTATTCTCCGGCTGCTTTGTTACAACAAGCCTCCCGCTACGGTGAATTAGCAACGCAAAAAGTCAAAAAAGAATTTACGCATTGGTGCTGTGAATTGACACCACAAAAATTGCGGGTGGGGGTGCTATCGGGTGATTTGCGGCAACATGTGGTGAGTTATTTCTTAGAAAGTTTCTTGGGTTATATTGATAGCAGCAATATAGAATTGATTGCGTATAGCAATTACGCTAAAGCGGATGATGTAACGGCGCGCTTACAAGCCGCTTTTACACAATGGAAACCGATTTTTTCTTTAAACGATGAACAGACAGCGCAATTAATTCATGCGGATGGCGTACATATTTTGCTGGATTTATCGGGACATACTGCGCATAACCGGCTGTTAATGTGTGCGTGGAAACCTGCGCCGGTGCAAGTTTCTTGGTTGGGCTATTGGTCAACCACCGGGTTGGCACAGATGGATTATGTGTTGGTGGATGAAGTCGGCGTGCCTGCGCAAAATCAGTGGCATTTTACTGAACAAGTGCGTTATTTACCCGATACGCGCTTATGTTTTTCTGCACCGAAATTCGATATTGTGGTGTCAGATTTGCCTGCTATAACAAATGGTTATATCACATTGGGTTGTTTTCAAAATCTGACTAAAGTGACTGACAAGGTGTTGGCGGTGTGGAGTGAAATTTTGGCAAAATTGCCGACCGCATGTTTGCGCTTGCAAAGTAAGCAACTGCACGATAAAAAATTTACTGAAGCGTTGTTGGCGCGGTTAATTAATCATGGTATAGATATAGCTCACGTTACATTGCATCCGGGAAGTTCGCGTGAAGCGTATTTCGCCGCACATGCGGAAGTGGATTTTATTTTGGATTCATTTCCGTTTACCGG
>JACCEE010799868.1_pt1 | contig 13326 bp, 12 predicted proteins | sample 7449931 | NCBI WGS metagenome assembly JACCEE01 (sample SAMN15323457, study PRJNA562643) | freshwater metagenome | isolation source: river surface water | place: USA:Blue River Watershed | collected 2017-08-19 | reverse complement strand
GTTCTTCTATAGAAACAAGTAATTTAACTGTTGATAATTTATACAGTTCCAATATTGATACTAATAATTTAGTATCTGAGTTTGTGAATACATTAGTAATTATTAGTGACTTAATACAAACTAGTAATCTACTATCAGAAACTCTATATAGTCAAGAAATATATAGTTCTAATAATTATAGTTCAAATATTTTTGTTGATAATTTAAATACTAGTAATTTAGTATCAGATATAATACAATCTGGTTTATTAACAACAAATTATGTAGATACATCAAATATATTTTCAGAGAATGTTAATAGTCAATATATTTATAATACGAATGATTTATATACATCAAATCTATTTAGTTCAAATATTAACACTAAATCAATTATATCCGATGATTTAACAATAAAGATATTAAATTCAGATTTTATTTATAATACAAGTGATATTATAGGATGTAATTTATATGTGGATTATATTCAATTCAGTAATGCTGTTGGATTAAATAATTTAGTTTCTAGTAATATAGATACAAATATAATTAATTTTGGTAGTAATGTATTTTTAAATCAAGAGATTCTTTTAGAATTAATGAGTAATTTACCGAAACTAATTGATAATACTATTTTATATAATTCTCCTTACCATATTTATAGTTATCCTGAAGAGGCAAATGTATTAGGTACAACATTTTTACCAAGAATTTATGGTAAAGATTTAGTATTTATGGAAATAGGATCTTCAGGATATATTACATTTACATTAAATGATATCAATTCTTTTGATATAAGTAAAACTGATAATTATATAAATTTTGAATCTAAAAATGGAGAAATATTTAATTTCAAGGATAATTTAAATGTTGAAAGTAATCTTACAGTAGGTGGTGATTTTTCAGTTAAAGGTGATTTACATATTACAAGTAATATTAATATAACAGGTTCTCAAACAGTTCAAGAATATTTAATTGTAAATGATTATATTACTGTATATGGTGATGCTAGTATTAGTAATAATTTGTATATAGGTAGTAATCTTAATGTTACAGGTTATATAGAAACACAAACTAGTGTGACTTTTAGTAATATAGAAACAAATACATATTGGAAAATTTTAAATGTATATTCTGATACAACTGATAGTTCAGATTTACTTTTGGTTTCTAATTCAGGAACTGCTATTACATTTACAGATACTTTATATTCTTCGGTTTTGAACTTTACTGGAATGCACCATTGTTCAACTATAATAGATAAAGATATGTATAATGATGATTTAATAGGTAAAATTGTTATTTCTACAGGTAAATATAAAGATTTAGATAATTTAGAAGAAATTGGAATAGATGAAGCGGTTCCTATTGTAGAATTATCTACTAAGGAAAAAGATTCTAGAATTTTTGGTGTAATTTCGGGTTACGAAGAGTCTAATAAAGACACTAGACAATTTAAAATTGGTAATATGGTCTTTAATAAAAATAAGGAAAAGAATGATATTAAATTAAATATTAATTCAGTAGGTGAAGGTGGATTATTAGTATGTGATTATAACGGACCTATTAAAAACGGAGATTTATTATGTACTAGTCCTATTCCTGGACTAGCTATGAAACAGGATGATGATATAATTCGTTCCTATACTATAGGTAAAAGTACAACTAATTGTAATTTTGATAAAATATATCCTAAATCAAAACAAGGTTTAAAAAATATTCAATTTAAAAAGAAAAAATATAAAAAATGTTTAATTGGTGTTATCTATATGTGTTAATTCTTTTTATAAATAATTCTTTTTATAAATTTTTTTATAAATAAAAAAATTTTTTTTTTTTAAAAAACTTCATTTTGAGTTTGATACATAAAATGGTTTGACCATATGAATAAACATTCTAACTTTTTTTGCAGAATTTTACATATATTAACAGATATTAACAGATATTTACATAATATTGCATTAATTATAAAATTTTAAAATTTGAATATATTTACATAATTTTACATATTTTAACATATTTTTGCAGAATAATTATTTAAAGATATATTTATAGATATAAATAATGACTAAACCTTATACTTGTATTAGATGCGGATATAAAACTACTAGAAAATCCTCTATGAAAGACCATTTATATCAAAAGAAAAAACCATGTCCTGCTACTGAAAATGATATTGATTTAATACCACAAATAAAGGAGAAGATCTTAAATGATAGAATTTATAAGATTCCAAAGGAAGATAAACAACCAACATTTATACAAAATATCCAATATAATAATACAATGTATAATTATGTAAATAAATTAGATACAATTGATAAATTAACCAAACTAATGGATTATAAAGACAAAGAAATACTTTATTTAGAAGATGATATGGAAAATAATTTTAAGATTAGGGTAGATAATATGAAAAAGAATAACTTCAAATATGGTTATAATATAGATGAAAATCGGTTATTTGATATAATAGACGAAATTAGTAGAATCAAAAGAGGAGATTTAACTCATATGAATATAGTTTATAATGATAAATTAAAAGAACTCAATCTGTATAAAAGTGGTTGTTGGGAAAGTTTAATTCTCGAAAGAGGATTAAAAGAAGTAATAGAGATATTAAAGGAAATCTTTTTAGATCATTATGAGAAATATTTATTTAAACAGATTTATGTGAGTGAAAAGAATCTATTAAACAAACAGAAATATAAAGAAGATGTAGAGCGTCATTATAAATTCCTATGTTGTTTTGATTTATATCCTTATATAAAGGATAAAGATGATATGGAAATATTGGGAGAAGATGATGGAGATTTTGGTAAATATGAGATAGAAGAGAAATGGATGTCAATATATAATAATATAGCACAAAATATAAAGCGCTATGATATAAATAAAATGAAGAAAAATATAACAGATATACTTAAAAATAATACCCAACATAATTTAAAAGATCTAAATAAAACAATTCTAGATCTATTAAATGTAGATGAAGAATTTAAACAAATAATAGAAACTTAAAAAAAGAAAAATATTTATAATAAATAAAATGGCAAATTCTATAGATAAAAGTTTTGTTATTGTTTTTAAGATGAGGATAGGATCAAGTGATTATGATGAAGGTGATCCAAGTGATGATAGAATAAAATTAATGATAGAAAAAAATCAAAAAAAACTTTTAGAGGCTCAAGAGGAATTCTTAGAAAAAGAAATAGATAATTTTTGCTATCCAGATACTATTTATATAAGTGAAATTTTACCAGTAGATTATTCAAATATAAATAGAATTTTAAATGATAAGCATACGGTAATAAGTTCAGATATCAAAAATAAAAGTGAAATATTAAATGATAATACCAAAGAATTTAATTTTGCACTTCATTGTGTAGGAGATTTAAAGACAGATTTCAAATATAAAGGTGTAAGATTTCAGGAAAGAGTAACAGATATAATAGAATATGATGATTCAGATGGAGATAGACAATTAAAATTTGATAAAAATAATAATTTTAAAGGAGTAACAGATTATGACGAAAGAAAAACTACCTATAGTTTTGAAAATAAGTTTTTATTTTATTATCCAGTAAAAGCATTAAGTATTAGTAAATCTCCAGAAAATGTTAAAAAGAGTGTAGAAAACAAAAAAAAATCAGAGAATGCAAAAAAACAAAATGCACAAGTAAAAACAAAAAAAACTAAAACTTGTCCTAAAGGAGAAGTATTAAATACATTAACAAATAGATGTATTAAAATAGGTGGTACAACTTATAAAAAATTAGTGAAAGATGGAATATTATAAATAAAAAATAAGTTTAAATTAAAATATTATATAAAATTTATTAGCATTTAAAATTAATATAAATATAATTTTTTTGAAAAATAAAAAGAAAATTTTATTTTTAAAAATAGTAAATTATTATTTTCTCATTCTTAAATTAAAAAGATGTCATTATACGATACAATTTACGGTACTTCCACAGTATCCGACAACATCAACTATACTACTGAAACACCGGATGTAACTTATCCTGATTCTCAATTTACTAATGTACTAGGTACAGTATTTTTACCTAGAATTTATGGTAAGGATTTGTCATATTTAGAAATAGGTTCTTCTGGAAAGATTGCTGTAACTTTAACTGATATTCACTCTTTTGATATTGGTACATCGGGAGGTGTAATTGATTTTACAGCTGAAAATTCTGAAGCATTCAAATTTGTACCAAAAGATGCTTTAAGCACTGTTGCGATAGCAGATATGACAACATATTCTCAAGCAAATTACCAACAATTAGCAACTTCTAATTCTCTTGGTTTTAATTTTGTTAATGATGTAAATTTTGGGGGTGCAGTATCTATAACAGGAACTATGGACTTAAGTGGTAATTTAGACTTAGCAAGCAATTTAACAATAGGTGGAACAGCTCAATTTGTAGGATCTGCAACTTTTTCCAATGACCTTTTAGTTAACGGCAAATTAGAAGTTGTATCTCCTGTTAAATTCGATTCGACTTTACAAGTGGTATCTTCTGCAACCTTCTCCAATGATTTATTAGTAGTTGGCAGTGAAACTGTTCAAGGTGATTTAACTGTTCAAGGTAATGAATTAATACAAGGTGGGCTTCAGGTGGTATTACCTTCGACTTTTTCCAATAACTTATTAGTGGTCGGTGATGAAACCGTTCAAGGTGATTTAACTGTCCAAGGTGATGAATTAGTACAAGGAGGATTACAAGTGGTATTACCTGCAACCTTCTCCAATAATTTATTAGTGGTTGGTAGTGAAACTGTTCAAGGTGATTTAACCGTTCAAGGTGATGAATTAATACAAGGAGGGCTTCAGGTGGTATTGCCTGCCACCTTTTCCAATGATTTATTGGTGGTTGGTAGTGAAACTATTCAAGGTGATTTAACAGTTCAAGGCGACGAATTAGTACAAGGAGGACTCCAGGTGGTATTACCTGCCACCTTTTCCAATGATTTATTGGTGGTTGGTAGTGAAACTGTTCAAGGTGATTTAACTGTCCAAGGTGATGAATTAATACAAGGAGGGCTCCAGGTGGTATTACCTGCCACCTTTTCCAATAATTTATTGGTAAACGGAGTAGCTGATTTCACCAATACTGTCACTATTTCTAATTTAGTTGTAACCGATAATGTAACTTTCACTGGTTCTGTTCCTTCTGTATTTAATAATTTAGTAGTTAATGGTGTATCTACACTCAATGGTAAAGTAGATGTTAATGATGCTGTTGGTATTAGTAATGATTTACTAGTACAAGGTCCTACTGTTCTTAATAATACTCTCGATGTAACAGGTAATGCTACTTTAAGTAATGATGTTTTAATCAAAGGGACCCTACAAGTAATGGGAGCTGTTGCATTAAGTAATACTCTTAACGTCGATGCCAAATCTACATTCAATGATGCTGTTGTAATTGGTGTAAATGATTCTGGTACTAATTTAAGTTCTGTATACTTAGGTATTGGTACTAATACTCCTTCTGTTACACTTGATATGAGTGCTAGAACAGATGGTGTTATTTTACCATCTGGTACTAATTCTACCAGACCTACCGGTGTAACTGGTACTATTCGTTATAACACTGAATTACAAACATATGAAGGTTTTGGTAATGGTGCATGGAATGGTTTAGGTGGTGTAGTCGATGTAAATAAAGATACATATATTTCTGCTGAAACTTCCCCTAATACTAACAATGATCAACTTAAATTCTTTACATCTAATGTACAACGTATGATTATTGATGATGATGGTACTGTTGGTATTGGTACTGATGTTAATCCAACACCCGGAGATTATGCATTATATGTAAAAGGAAAAACTCACTTTGATGGATATGTAAATATGAATCAAAACTTTAATGTAGAAAACTTAATTAATGCTCAACATTTAGGTGTTGGTGTAGATGCTGGTGTTTCTAATAACCTTACTGTTGGAGGCCAAGTATTTGCCGATGAATATGTAGCTGCTGGTACTATGCAACTAACTGCTCCTACTATTAAACTTAATGGTAATGTCGAAATTACTGGTTCTCTTGATACTATTGCAACCGAAACCATCACCGTTGAAGATTTATGGATTACTTTAGCTTCTTCTGGTAACTCAAATGCACCTACTGTTGAAGGTGGTTTAGATGATAAATCTGGTATTTTAGTAGAAGGTATCCCAAGTACTTTCACTGTATCTGCAAGTAACGCTAAATATTACGAAAAATCTATCCGTTGGAATATTGGTGAAGGTGATGGTACTAAATCATTAGGTCAAACTACTAATTTCCGTGATGATCCTTACTGGCAATTCAAAGGCGGTTCTCTCCTTATTTCTAGATACTCTTCCAACTATGGTCTAGATTATACTGATGAAACAAACTATGATATCCCCGAAGTTGGTTATATGCTCCGTATTAATAACAATGAAGAACTTGAAATCGTTAAAACTACTGTAACTTCTGCTGGAATCCGTACTGGTACAGTTATCTCGAAATTTGGTGTTAAAATGCCTAATCTTGTTGTATAATTTCCTATTAATTAGAAAATAAATAATTTACAAAAAATTTATATATTATTACTTGAAATATTACAATATTAGAAAATTATAAAAAAATTAACCAATTAAAAATACTATAATTTTTATTTAATTTTTATAAAAAATAAATTTTTGTAAAAATTTTAATCAAGATAAAATAAGTTGTAAATACTACAAATACTCATAAAAATAAAGTCTATAACTAATTTATAATTTTATATAAATCAAACTGCTGAAATAAGTTTTAATTTTTCAGCTTCTCTTTTTGGCTTAATAACTGTATGATAATAATTTCGTTTATATTCATTATATTGTTCTCTATGAGAATTTCTAAAATTTGCTTGCCAGATCTTTACCTTATCTTTATTTTCTTTTTGATATTGTTTATCTCTTTCCAATTTTTTTTTTCTAAATTCAGCATCATTTGCATATTTTTCTCTTCGAAGCGCATTTCTATCTTGTCTTTTAATTTCTGATAAAGATAAATTTGAATTTTCGATTGACATTATTATATTAATAATTAGTATTTTATGTTTAAATATTTTCAAAATATTAAATAAAATTTTTTATATTTAAACAAAATTTTTAAAATTAAAAATAATTTCTATTTAAGGATAAGACACGATGATGTATAAAAAGAAAAATGAATTTAACTAATAAATCAAATACAACACCATTAACTACTTTAGATGATAGATTAATAACTTTAATGAAAGATGAATTGAATACTGAAGAACAACAACAATTTGTAAATAGTTTTAAATTATATCTTAAACATGGTTATGATGATAAAGCTTTTGTAATAGATTTTGATTATGTATGGAAATGGATTGGATTCACAAGAAAAGATAATGCTAAAACATTACTTATTAAAAAATTTACAGAAAATATTAATTATATTTATGTTAATAGGTTCCTGCATATACAGGAACCTATTGAATTAGATAATATTCATAAAAAAAAAATTAATAGAGATAATGAAATTATACTTTTAAATGTATCAACTTTTAAGAAATTTTGTATGAAAGCATCAACTAAAAGAGCAGAAGAGATTTGTGAATATTATATTAAAATGGAAAACATAATGTTTAAATATACCAATGAAAAATTAATAGAAAATCAGAAAAGATTAAATGAAACACAAAATACATTAACTAAAACAGAGAATAAATTAAAAACTTTTATTGAATATGATGAGGAATTATTTTGGAATGAAAATCAAGTAAATGATTTTAACAATAAAAATGTAATTTATTTAGCATTTATTGGAATTATTGATAATGAAAGAATTTATAAATTTGGCAAATCAGAACAAATTTACACAAGAGAATTTAAACAACACCAAAAATTTTTCGATACTTTCAAAATGCGCTATGTAATTGAATGTGATAATATGAGTTTTGTAGAGAAAGAATTCAAGAAATTTGTCAAGAGTTTAAATTTATTAAGAACTAAAGAAATAAAAAATACAAATGTAACAGAACTCTTTACAATTACCAAAAAACTAAATATAGATTATATAATAGAAAATTTAGTATATTTAGTGCAAGAACATCCATTATCTAATATAAAATTAAAAGATGATGAATTAAAACAAAAAAATGATGAATTAAGACAGAAAGAAAATGAAATAAAAAGAATGCAAATAATACATCAAAGTGAATTATTACAATTGGAAAATCAATATCTAAAGCTTGAAGATGAGAAATTAAGATTAGAAAATCGCTATCTAAAACTTGAATATGAAAAAATAAATTTTGAATTAGAAAAACAAAAACACGAATATGAGAAACTTGAAACTAAATATAATGAATTAATCGGAAAATTACCAATTATAGAAAATAAAGATAATTTAACAGAAATTAACATGAATAATGCTGAAGAAACTAAAGAACAATTTGTAGAAACTAAAGAAGACATTAAAGAAGAAACTAAAGAAATAACAGAAGAATCAAAATCAAAAGAGAAAAAAACGAGAATATTAGAAGAAATAACAATAAACAAAGAAAGTATAACATATAATGACTTTAATATCAAAGACATAGTAAAAGAAAAACTCGAAGAATATAAAACCGAATTAGAAGCATATCAAACATATAAACCATTAATACCAGAAGAAACCTTATATAAAAACACAGATATTGACAAATTTTTCGAAAAATATGTTGAAAGTGGAAAAGATTCTAGAAAAAATTATTATAGATTACCAGTATTAAGATTTTATAATTTCTATAGTTCATTATTTGAAAATCCAGTGACAAGACAAGCATTAAGCAAACATATAGAAAGCAATTATAATGCTATAAACAAAAAAATTCATAATAATTATACAAGTAAACAGATGTGGGTAAATGTAAGAATTAAGAATATACAAGATGATTTAGATGCAATTGAGATATTAATGAAACTATTTATAGATAGATATTGTAATATCGATGAGAATCTTTTTATGACTTCGAGAATATTTAATAAATTTTTCAAAGAATTTTGTATAATAAATGAGTTTGAAACAACTAAATATAATGGCTGGTCTGAGAAAAAATGTATAAAAGCAATAGAGAATTTAGGATTTAAATTCGATAGAGATATTTATTATCAATCAACTTATAGGGGACTAAAATTAAAATCTCGATATTTAACTGAAGGAAAATATGGTTCAAAAATCGAATTACCATAGAAAAATTATAAAAATAATAATATTTTTTACTAAATCAAAGAATAAATAATATTTAATATTAGTAAATTAAAATGGATTTATTTAATTTATTTAAATATTATTCATATTGGTTAATAGTATGGTTTTTCTTGTATCAATTTGGATATACAAAATATAATCCGATAGTTTCTTTCTTTTGTTCTATTGTATTTATATTAACTTTTATTTTATTAAGAAAGGATAGAATATTACCCAAAATTATATTATTATTAATAATTCAATTAGTATATCTAAAAATATTACCATTTTTATATTTAGAAAAAGAGATTTCTTTAGAAAATATAAGAGTCGAACTATTAATGTTTATAATTTATAATTTATATTTACTAATAAATAAAACAGATTTATTATCAATTTATACAAGATTATTTGATAATTTTGAAAAAAATAATTTTGGAAATTCCTTAGTAACTACTTATTTTGTAAAATTATATGATAAATATTTATAAATTAAGACCATAATGATTGACTAATTTTTTACTATTCAAATTATAAAAAATATATAAAATAAATAACAATAGCTATCAGTATAATAAGAATAAAAGTCATTAAATTAACATCTTTTTTATTCTTATTTTTATAATTAAATAAACTATAAGGAGTCGATTTAATTTTATATTGATTAGGTGTTTTAATTTTATTAGATACATTATATTTGCTTATATTAAATTTGATATTAGTTTTAGTAATTAATGCATTATTTTTTTTATAACTATTGGGTTCATAATTACTATTAGACAAGTTAATAATTTCCCTATTTTCGTTACATATTTTTAAAAGTTTTATAGTTTGTTTGCGTTCAATATCTAATGCCGAATGATAACTTGTATTTACATCTTTTTCTACTAAAGAATAATAAACACCATCTTTAAGTAAAACAAATACAACTTTTCTATATTTTTCTTTATCTTTTTCACTTGTCATCATACATTTAAACGTATTATATGTATTATCAACATTTATGATTATAACCTTAGTTTTTTCATTATCAAATACTTCAAATAATTTGAGTAAATCTAATCTAAATTCTTTTTCAGGATTTTCTAAATAATCTCTATTTTTTTGTAATATAGAATTATTAGAAGAGTTAGTATTATTTTTATCGAAAAATGTAGAATAATACATATTTAATTTATTTGATTCTTTTTTTTCTTCTGCTCTATAATATTTAGATGCTAATCTACTTCTATATTCTTCAATAATATTTTTTTTTTCGATATCATTATTTTTTTTTTGATAATCATTTTTATTCATCGAAAAAAAAATAGCATGAAGTAAAGAAGATTTGTCTTGTATAATTTCTTTTGGAACAAAATCTTGATCATCAAATGCAGTATCTTTTAATACATCAGGTAATTTTTTTTCGGTCATTATTTATATTATAATTAAATAATATTAATTTCGACATCAAAAATATTTTTTTTAGCAAAGTTTTTTAATTTATTATCTAATATTTTTAAGAATAAATTTAATTTCGAATTATTATTATCAACTAAATGTGTTTTAATTGTAAAATTATATTCGAATATATCATTATAGATAAAACCATTTTTAAAATACCATTTATCTATAAAATTTGGACTATATTCAGTCTGAATTAATTCTTCAATATTTTTAAGAATATTAGAATCATTATTAATTGATTTATTAAAATAACCTGCAATACAAATATTATATAATTCCATTAAAAAATTTATAGCTGTTATAAAATTATTATAAATACTTATATTTTTTTTATTTTTATTAAATCAAATTTTAATTTATAAGTCAATTTTTATTAAATTATAAAACTAAATTTATTGATATAATACATATTAAATTTTACTTTTAGCGTTAAATTTTTTATCCTTCTAAAATAAAAATGGAAAAAAGTTTTTATGATATAAATACATTAGCTAAATTTATTTTTATTGATAATAGTAATAATCATCCTATTGATTTAGTAATTGATGAGGGTTGTTCTAATACTAAAGAATTATTTTATATTTGTGTTGAACTATTAACAACTGGACTTAAATTACTTTATGGTAATGAATATGGTAAAGTTTCATTACAAGATTTAACAATAGAACAATTAAAAGTAATAAAAAAAAAATTATTATTAGCAAAAATTGATTTTGAAATAGATATGATAGATAATAAAGAAATTTTAAATGATTTAGAAACATATTTAAATTCGAAAGAAAATTTATCAGACGATAAAAATACAGAAAGTAATGATAGAATGATACAAAATTTACTATTTTCTGTAGATGATTTAGAAGATAATTTACCTTTAAATGAATATTGTTTTAAAATAGAATTAGAGGATAGAATTTATTTTGTTAATTTCAATTTACTTAATAGAAATTAATCTAAATGTAAATTAAAAGATTTTCTATGATATTTAGTAGGTCCAAATTCTTTTAGTGCTTTATAATGAATAGCTGTTCCGTAACCTTGATTATTTCTTAAACCATAATTATCTAATTCTGGATTTTTATCACATAAATCTCTGATATATTCATCATGATACTCTTTTGATAAAATACTAGCTGCTGCAATTGGTAAATAAATATTATCTCCTTTTAATACACAAGTATGAGGTACAAAACCAGTCTTTTTATGAATATACGTCTGAAATTTATTTCCATCTACAATTAATCTATTAAAATTTATTTTGATATTTTTCTTTTCTAAATTATCTATTAAATTATTTACTGCTAAATGCATTGCTTTTATTGAAGCATTTAAAATATTTATTTCATCTATTTCTTCATTTTCAATATATCCTATACCATAAGCTATAGCATTTGTTTCTATAAATTCTCTTAATATTGCTCTTTTTTTTCTCGATATTTTTTTAGAATCTTTAATGTTTTCTATTTGACTATCAATACAATTTTCATCCCATAATACAGCACTTGCATATACTCTTCCTATTAAAGTTCCTTTACCTGCTTCATCACATCCCAATACCACATCATTAGGATGATCATCATGTCTTAGTTTAAGAACCATTTAATAAAATTTGATTTTAATTTATTTAAATTATTATAATTATTTTTAAGTCAATTATTTTATTTAAATGGATAATATCAATTACATTAAATTTAAATTATATAATGAAATAGTTAGTTATATTATTGATGATTTTTATGGTGCAATGCTAATAAATAATCAATTATTTGATAATGACACACAAACTATTCTTATTGATAAAATTATTGATTATAAATATGATATGAAAAAAACACTAGAAAATATGATTTGTTATAGATTTAAAAAAAGAAAATTATCAAAATATAATCTTTATTTATCAAAAAAAATTAATGAAATTAAATTAAAGTACCCAGAAATAGAACCAATTTATAGATTTTCTATTGCTACACAAATGTGGCAATATGAAAAAAATTTAATTTAAAATATAAATTACTTAAAGACAAGATAACTATTATTAATATAAAAATTATGGAGTCTGTCTTAAAAAAAGGAATGATTAAACAATTCGAAGTTATTTCTATGTCTATCTTAAATGATTTTCTAAATAAAGTAAAAACTGATGAATCTATTGAAGAAAAATATAAAGAATTATTTGTAGAAAAAATTCAAAATTATCAAGTAGAACTTAAAGATTCTATTAAAAATGATAATAAAAGAAAAAAGAAAGAAAAAGGTACAAGAAAGCCAACTAGATACAATAAATATATGGCAAAAAAAATGGCAGAACTAAAAGAATCTCACCCTGAACTTTCTAATAATGATAAATTTGCTAAGATTGCTGCTCAATGGAAAGTTGAAAAAGATACTTGGCAAGATACCGATTAAAAGTTTTTTTTATTCGATAAAATGATAATATTTAATGATAATATTTTGCTTATAAATGACTAGATTTAAGTCTAGATTTAGGTCTAGGTTTAGGATAAGATGTAAGACTAGATTTAGGATAAGATTTAGGATAAGGTGTAAGACGAGATTTTGGTTGAGATTTTGGTTGAGATTTTGGTTGAGATTTTGGTTGAGATTTTGGTTGAGATTTTGGTTGAGATTTTGGTTGAGATTTTGGTTGAGATTTTGGTTGAGATTTTGGTTGAGATTTTGG
>JACCEE011752799.1_pt1 | contig 13329 bp, 8 predicted proteins | sample 7449931 | NCBI WGS metagenome assembly JACCEE01 (sample SAMN15323457, study PRJNA562643) | freshwater metagenome | isolation source: river surface water | place: USA:Blue River Watershed | collected 2017-08-19 | reverse complement strand
GTCTATTCATACAATTCGTTAATGGTTATTAATTTCTTTAAATAATATTTGGATCAGAGCGCATCTAACAAAACGGATCAAGGGATTCCACATATCAATCTCCTAATAAAGAGAGATCACTATTTACCTTGAAGAAACTAATAAAAACACATATAACCAAAGTCAAAACAGAGAGGAACCCTGTTTATCTATCATGGAGGAGAAGGCCAACCAACGCAAGATGAGATACCCTTTTGTTGATCGATCGCAAAGACATGATGTTTTATGCCATTGGTTATTGCGATATAGGAGGCCTTTAAAGAGATATTATACCTAACCGCCTGTTCAAGAACTTCGGCACTCAGGTTAACCTCTGGGGCTTTGCACTCAACCAGCAGCCAAGGATTTCCGAGAGTTGTCCAGGCCACCAAGTCAGTTCTAAAGACTCTCCGATTAATTCTTATCTGCTGTTCAACCCCTAATAGCCCCGCCGAATAACCCATTGAGTAGACTAAGAAATTAATAACATGCTGCCTGACGTTCTCTTCAGGGGTCCATGCTACCCATCTCTTCCGTAAAGGGTCAAAAACAGTAACCTTGCCAGAGTCTTCCGAGAAGCTAAGATTGGTCGGAGGAAAGTTGAGTGAATCCATAATCATTGGTTACGAGTGCAAAGGTAATCAGATAATTTACAAAAAATACCCTACCTTTGCTTACTGAGTCAATATAAACCTTTGACCAGCCTGCATAAATAAATCCAAACCATTGCGACCAAAAGCATTTGGATAGAAGACTTAACATAAGACAAAAGGAAACAGATTAAGTTTTAAAGGCAATAGTTGTCGGTGAAAGACAAGGAACAAGAAGATGAAAGCTCCTGTCTGATAGAGGAGATCACAATGACGACTAACAAAAAGTTTAATTCACATGAAGACGAAGAAAGAGATTGTAGAAAACTGGCTACCAAGGTATACTGGAGTACCCCTTGACCAATTTGGAGAGTATATTCTACTAACAAATTTCCAGCGTTATATAGATCTTTTTGCTCAGTGGCATAATGTTCCTATTAAAGGCCTAAACCGAAGTATGTCGAGTGCTACCAGTGAAAACATAACCATTATCAATTTCGGGATGGGCAGTGCCAATGCAGCAACCATCATAGACTTGCTATCTAGCATCAGACCTAAAGCCATCCTATTTTTGGGTAAATGTGGAGGACTCAAGAAAAAGAACAATCTTGGAGATCTTATATTACCTATTGCAGCGATTAGAGGAGATGGAACCTCTAATGACTATCTTCCTGCAGAAGTACCGGCATTACCTGCTTTTGCTCTTCAGAAAGCAGTATCGACAACCATTAGAGATAACAATTTAGATTACTGGACTGGCACGGTATATACTACGAACCGTAGAGTATGGGAGCACGATGAAAAATTTAAGGATTATCTAAGATCTATTCGAGCCATGGCCATCGATATGGAGACGGCTACACTCTTTACCGTTGGTTTTGCCAACCACATTCCCACTGGAGCATTACTTTTGGTTAGCGATCAACCGATGGTTCCCGACGGAGTAAAAACGGAGGCTAGCGACAAGAAGGTAGATGAGTCTTTCGTAGAATCCCACTTAAAGATAGGCATTGGGTCTCTTCATCAGTTAATCAATCATGGGCAAACCGTACGCCATCTAAAATTTGATATTGATTAAAACAACAGTCTCTTTTATCATAGTTTAAAATAATACGATCGAGCGATTCTCCATCTCATAAAACCAGATCAATGTCATACGAACAGATACTGACTGATATTAAGAACAAGAGTTTTAAACCCCTTTACCTACTTCACGGTGAGGAGTCCTATTTTATTGATGAGATATCAAATGCTCTGGAGACCTCTGTCTTAAATGAAACAGAGAGAGAGTTTGACCAAATGGTTTTTTACGGACGAGATGCCAGTCCTAATGAGATTATTAACGCCATCAGGAGAGCTCCAATGATCGGCCGATATATGGTGGTTGTGGTAAGAGAGGCGCAAGACATGAAGAAGATTGAGGAGTTGGAGCTCTATTTCAACAAACCCTCTCCTTATGGGATCTTAGTCATAGCTCATAAACACAAAAAAGCTGATTCCAGGAGATCATGGGTTAAGACAATACAAAAAGCAGGAGTTGTCTTTGAATCAAAAAGACTATACGATAATCAAGTCCCCGACTGGATCAGAAATTATATAAAAAACAAAGGATATTCCATTACGCCTCAAGCCTGCATGCTCCTAGCCGAGAGTATAGGCTCAGATCTACAAAGGGTGACTAATGAAATAGGAAAGCTCTTAATCAACTTAAGTCAAGGAGCCCAGATAGATGAGAACCTCATTGAACAGAACATTGGCATAAGCAAAGATTTTAACGTATTTGAGTTAAATAAAGCCATTGGAACAAAAAACCATGTAAAAGCCAATCAAATCGTTAATTACTTCGCAGCAAATCCGGGAGATAACCCTATCGTCTTAACCATTGGAGCCATAAACCAGCACTTTACCAGAATACTACTTACCCATTCCAACCTCGCTGAAAAAAAAGGCCCCCAAGCCCTAACCTCTGAATTAGGGATCCCTTTTACATTTACCAAAGAGTATTACGATGCCGCCGGGCTATACCCTCTACACAAAGTAAAAGAGATCTTTGCCCTTTTAAGAGAGTATGACCTAAAAAGCAAAGGTTTAGGCAACGAATCGATCACTCATGGAGACCTCGTGCGTGAGTTAGTGTTTAAAATAATGCATAACCTTCCACAAAGCTAAAGTCAGACTTATCTTTCAGGCTTTATCAAGGAGTCAGGTAACAAAACAATTGATTTAGGTTTTAAGAAGAACTCTTTCCAGTGATTGAACTCCTTTCTGTATGACAACCCTATTCCTTGAGTATACTGTGATGAGTTATACAAGAGATCAAGATTATTTGATCGATTAAAAGCTCTGGCGTAAAAGTTCCCCTCTTTTTTCAGCTTCCACATGAGCATAACATCCCCTACCAGTTGGCTTTGATTCTTCTGATCTTGATTATTTCTAACCCCGAGGTTCCCGTCTATCGTCAAACGGTCATCAAAGAGTTGGGCATTAAGTGCTAACTCAAGTTCCTGGGCTGATACATCGTCACTAGGGCGATAGTTGACCCCTATTCCAAACCCGGGAGTCAACTGAGAGATCAACTTATTTACTTGATTTGACAATAACTCAAAAGAGCTAACACTGATTGAACTAGCCAATGAAGAGTTACCCAGATCGAAACTAAAGCTATTCAAGACCAGTAAGGAGAGGATTTGTTGAGTCATTACCACCTCGTTTAGCGTATCTAACTTAGAAAAGATCATCTGCTTAATATCATTATCGAGCTTAGGAAACTCTATACTGAAAGCAATCTTTGGATCAATTAAACGATTACTGAGACTAATAACACTATTAACAGGGATTCTGGTCTGTAAGATGGTTGAATCAAGAGAGAGACCTAGTCCGTTCAAGGTAGTACGATTATGGTAAACCGCACGAAGATCAATCTCAGAGGACAAAGGATCACCAACAAATCTGATTCTACTACCCTTTCTTATCTCTAATTGCCGCGTAAAAAGGTTTCTAAATTTAAACAGGAAAGTACCATTTGAAATCTCATATTCTCCCGTCACCCCCATATCGCCATGTGAGTTGATGGTGAAATTGACATTCCCTGCACCTTTACTCTCAATAGAACCGGTTTGGTATGGGAGGTCAATATTGACAAGAGCTTCAGGCTTAAAAGTAAGATCAATATTCACATTAAAACCATTCAAACCTACACTATACCCCTTTGCAGGCAACAGTGACTCCTCTTTACTATTCTGATTAAGAAAGATAATAAAATCATTATCAGCAACAGAGACCGATGAGCTCATAGGAATATTGATATTTGTTCCTTTTTCGAGCGAGGTCTTCGATTGAACCTGCATATTAGATAAAGGCCCCTTGAGTTTCATATCTCCTGAAACAATAAGATCACCATAGAATAATCGATTATGATGAGGTTCAGTAGAGAGTACAGTAAATCTATCTTGCATCAAACTTAAGTCAAAATAGAGATCCTTAAAACTTTTATGTGAAAGAGACCCTGACAGAATAGCTCGCCTACCTAAAGTATCATTTAGGGTTAGACCAGGTATAACAATCTTATCGGGATATACTTTTATTTCGTCGGCAAAAGAGTAGCGAGTATTAAGATACTTTACCCGAAACTCAGATCTAAGAAACTTAACTGTGCCTGATAACTCTGGTTTGTCATTAGAACCCTCTATGTTGATACGTGACGAGACAAAGCCATTTATATCAGACAAATAATCCTTAAGAAAGGGAGTTAGAATCCTTAGACTAACATTATTCACTGTAGCCAGGATATCAAAATTTCGCTTTTCTTCAAAGGGGAAATAGCGCCCCTTTATAGTGATCGGTTGGTAGTCATATCCTTCACCTTTCAACCTAGAAGAGGCATCCAGGTCTATGGCTCTCGTATCTGCTGAATAGTTCGAAATAAGCTTAAAATCGCCGAGTTGCTCATTATTCACAACCAGTGAGGGAATATCAAGATGAGCCGTCATCATTAGATTGCCAAACAACCCGGTTAAATCGGCCTGCCCATCAAGCTTTCCCTTTAGAGTCATCTCGTACTCTTCTAGTAATTCATTAAAGTTAGCCAGGTCAAATTGGCTAAAGTAAAAAGATAACATTTTGGTGGAGTCTTCAGACAGCACTCCATCTACCTTAAAGGCCTGCCCTGGTGCACTTGCCCCAAAATTCGAAAAATGAATTCCGGTAGAGTCGTACAGAACCTCATTCAGAGGAAGAAAACTCCAATCTGTTTTAGCAAGATGAATTTTTGACTCGGTGATCTTACCTAAAATAGACGGGAAATTTGCGAAAGAGACAAAACCAGCTAAAGATCCCGTACTCTCATTTAAATTGCTAAAATCATTCCATCCAGTAGAAAACCATACACTATCATTGGCAATATTAGCCACAAAGTTTAAGCTATCTAATCCTAAAAGGGTCGAGTCTTTTTTATCCTCCAGGAAGATAGTGCGACGAGCACCGGTAACCAGCACTACCCGATCTAGCTGAGATAGACCTTTAAGATACCAATCTTCAAATCTCACAGAGCCCAACGAGATGCCCGGTGAGTTTGTTTGAAGGAAAAATTGACCCTTTTCAGAATTAAAGTTACCCTCGATTAAAGAGTTATGAGCAATTTTAACAGACGGACTAAATAATGCAGTAATGGCATCCAGGTTTTTAAGTTTGATTGAGAAATCAATGTTTTGGGGAGCAGAGAGCTGACTAGTATCTATACCCTGATTTCTAAGATTAGCCAGGTAGTTATTAGCAAAAGAGAGGAAAGAGGCTCCAATTTTGTTAAAGGAGAAGACCCCTTTTACATCGGCATCTACAAAATCAGATCTAATTTTAAGATTTCGGCCTGTGATGGAGTCAAAAGCTGTCACCAAATGAAGATCCTTTAGTAGGTATATGCTTCCCTTTTCTTTGTATTTCAGGCTATCCACTTCAATACTGCCGGATAAGTCATCGAGAGATGATGCTTTGACATCAGAATATAGCATAAAGCTAACGTTCATCGTGGAATCATCTCTCTCGGTCAGCTTAAGTTTATCAAGGTAAGCATCTTTGACTGAGAGGAAGAAGTTGTACTCAGGTATTGTTTCGGATAAGTTGACACTTCCATTAAAGGCGAGCTTCAGATTAGGGTCGTCAATGCCAAGGATTCCACCTGCACGTCCCTTACTCAACTGACCGGTGATATCGATGTTTTTGTAAGAATATCCGCTAACCTCAATCTCTTTAACCTGGCTCTTAAGATCAACAAGGGCATCAGACAAAGAGACGCCATAACCTTCGAGATCTGCCGACAGAGTCACCGGGCCGAGTAAAGAGTTATCTAGTATTTTGCCAAGATCGAGAGCCCAAGTACTAAGGTGCCCACCATAAGCAAATTTATGAGCCTGATCCTGGCGCAAAAGCATATCAGTTACCATTGAACCATATCTGGTTGTAAAGGTGGCATCAGCAACAAAATCATACCAGAAGCCAGTGAAGTTTCCATTTATGCTAATATATCCCAGTCGATCAACGGCTTCAGGAATATCGACCATTGAGCCAAGGTAACCCCATTGACCGAGATTGATTTGTTTAATATCATCGGCACTAGTAACAAACTCATTAAATTTTAATCGAATAAAAGTCTCTTCAATATTTGGCAAGCCCATCATTGAAATAGCACCATCCAAACGACTGGCCTCACCAAAAGTCACCGAGAAAGGGTCTCCTTTAAGGTTATCGACGGTACCACTAACCGCACCCGCAAAGCTCATTTCCAAATCCATTCCCTCCAATTCATCAGAAAAAGGGGAAAGCTCCTCAAGGTTAATCGTTGACCAACGAGCATACCCATCGGTATGAACCTTCTGTATAAAATCTATATAGTCTGACCACCCAGAATAGGACAACGTAAAATCGACATCAATATCTGACTTGGGAGTTTTAAGCCGAAGCTCAGATATGCGAGCTCCTAAAGAAGAAACGGCAATATTACCTTGAAGATGATCAACAACCAACCCCGATCTCTCGCGAGCGCTCAAAGCTGAAATGTTCGCCTCAATGGTATCACTATACATCACCAGGGAGGTAGCATTTAAGTCGATCTTTCGCACCTCGATGCAATCATAATCCATTCCTTTAGGTTTAACAGGAGTATTCTGGTCGAAATACTTAAAATTTGAGTTAGTTATTTTTATCTGATCTACTCTAACCCTCCAACCATCTGGAGCAAAAACGAAACGAGCTGAGGTATCAGTGACCGACTTACCTGAGCTAAAAGCACGAATAATAAAATCATAATTAAATGTGCGCTCGCCCTTATGTTTAAATAAGAAGAATGAGGCCGAGTCAAGCTCTAAAGAGGCTATCTTAATTCGTTTAGCGTTCGGGCTTAACCGGGAAGGAACCAGATGAAGGTTTCTAAAACAACCTAGGGTATCCCCTTTATCATCGGCTATAAAGACATCTTGCAGCGTCACATCCATCATATAACCAACCTTTATGGTTCCGATTGAGACCTCCGTCTTTAATTTTTGGCTCAACCAATCAGCAAGTTTATGACCAAGCCAAACCTGCACCTCATTGCTTCTCAACAGAGAGAAGAAGAGGGTATGAATGGTCAATAACACAAAAATGACCCAGAGTGCAACCTGCGATGATCTCTTAATCAATTACTTCTCGATTTACTTCATTCTTACTTGTTTCTGTGATCGCTGATGAAGGAGAGTTATCAAGACTCTTTAACTCCTTTTGTGCCCGTCTTAGTCGTAACGCAATTCCTACTGCTAAAATAAGAGAAACCAATTTAAGGCTTAAAATTATAATAAAAATAACCCTCTCCTGGCTAAAATAGAGCGTAGCCGCCGGTAAATCCTTTATAATAGCGATAGTCATTATCAACAATATCCATTTATAGAGGTTGAAGGAGGTACCAAGAGAGAGCCCTGCTAAAAGGACATAAATAGTTGGGTATATCAGTAGTACAAACAGGAAAGGAATAGAGTACTGCATCTTCAGCTCAACCATACCACTCGCTGTAATCAAAGGAAGAACGGTAGCCGCTTCAGCTAAAGCCAGGAGGAGAAGGACAACAAATAAGATAGAACGCCTAACCCGCTCCTTTCGTAGTGCCTCAAGACCAATCGCTTTACCCACCACATGGGTAAGAAAGTTTAGCCCCTTTTCGCCATCGGAAGAAATAACACTAAACTCCTGCTCGAGCACATCGAGCACCTGCTGAAAACTCAAGCCTGTTCTAAGCTCCTTTCGAGCCTTCTGTTGCAGTTTCCGTTTCCTTCTAAAATTGCTCAAAAATGGCATAACCATCAGGTTTTAAGTGTATCGCATAAGGCAATCTGCAAAGGTCGCAATTTTTCCTAATTTTGCAGTACATTAATCCTATTTACATACCAATAAGTCATGTCTGACAATCTATACATTTTGGGGATTGAGTCATCTTGTGACGACACTTCTGCAGCGGTTTTAAATGGTAATAGAATTCTATCAAACATCATTGCTAACCAGAAGGTGCATGAAAAGTTCGGAGGTGTAGTTCCTGAACTGGCAAGTCGGGCACATCAACAAAACATTATCCCTGTAGTGCATCAAGCATTAGCAGAAGCAGGGATCACTAAACAGCAACTCAATGCCATCTCGTTCACTCGTGGTCCGGGTCTTCTTGGATCGCTTCTGGTCGGTATTTCATTTGCTAAGACGCTATCGCTTGGATTAGATATCCCTCTGATTGAAGCCGATCACCTTCAAGGCCATATATTAGCCCACTTCATTCAACCTAAAGAGGGTGAGATTACCACTCCCTCCTTCCCCTTTTTATGTTTAACTGTATCAGGTGGCCATACACAGATTGTCTTAGTTAAAAACCATTTTGATATGCAGATCATTGGTCAAACCATAGACGATGCCGCCGGTGAAGCATTTGATAAAGCGGCTAAAATCATGGGGCTGGGGTATCCTGGGGGACCAATCATCGATAAACTGGCCAAAGTAGGAGACTTTTCCGCTTATAAATTTGCTAAACCTAACATCCCAAACCTCGATTTCAGCTTTAGCGGACTAAAAACCTCATTTTTATACTTCCTTAGAGATGAATTGAAAAAGGATGATACTTTTATTGAGAAAAACCAAGCTGACCTTTGTGCATCTCTGCAACATACCATCGTCGAGATTCTTTTAGATAAGCTTATTAAAGCGGCTAAAGAGACCGGCATCAAAGAGATTGCAGTAGCCGGAGGGGTGTCGGCCAACTCTGGACTAAGAAATGCACTTAGGGAGAAGGCCAGGAAATTTAAATGGAACCTGTACATCCCTGAATTTGTCTATACCACAGACAACGCAGCAATGATCGCAATAAGTGGTTATTACAAATATCTTAACCAAGACTTTGCTGCTCAAGATGCCACCCCTTACGCCAGAAGTCAATTCTAATTCAGACCTCTATCCCATCAATAATAGAATTGGACTCTAAATAAATCCAACCTATAAAGGAAGACCCCAATCGTTGCTTCAGCAAAGATTAGGGTCTTTCTTTTTCTTCCTGTACAACCTTTAAAAATCTGTAAAAAGAGAGTATACCTCCCGGTTACCGGGTCTACACCACCATTCCATCTTCTTTATTGGAACGATACGCTTCCCATTATTCCAGATAAACACTTTGAGGATACTATTCTCAGGCAGGTGGGGAATGTCAGAAAGCTTAAGGCTTACAACCAATCGAACAAATCGTTCCTTCTTAGAAGTGTTAAGATCGCTTTGGGTACTATCGTGAGAGGTCTCCTCTAAAACCAGAAAATCATCTCCTCCCACGCCCTGCCAAACTATTGCTTTTCCATCTGCCTCAATAGTTGCTACTAAGATCACTCCCTTCAACGAATCGACAACAGCAACCTCAGCCACAGCATCAATAAAATCAAATTTACTCCTGACTTTACTACTAATCGTATCGTTAAAACCAGGCCCATATTCATTATCTCTTCCCATCCAGAAATATGGAGAAGAAGATCCGACAGGCATTAACTCCACTCTACCCTCCGGCTTACCCCAACGTAATGAATGAACCTCATAGGGCGCAGCGTATCGATCTGAAACACCCTCCCTTTTGAAAACCCAGAATGTACCCCCAAAATAATCAACCTTCTTCTGCACAACCGGATATTCACTATAGATCAAAGGCCATATCATAGGATTGGTTTGACTTAAAGCCCCATATGCAACTGATACATAATTACCGGAATGAATCCTCGATTCAAGGCCAAACGGAACCTTCTCCTCGTCCAACATAACAAAAGCGGTATCTAAAGACTCCATTTTATTCAACTGACGGAGTATGACTCTGTGACCATCAAAAAGCTTTAGGGATTGCTCACCAACTCCAGCCAACTCTTTAGGAATCTCAGAATAGACTGATTTATAAAAAATCCTGTAATAGTGCCTAGAACCTATAAGACTTTGACAACCCATTACCAATACCAATAAGATCAAACCAACATTTAACAACCTCCTCTTAGGAGTTAATCCAGCAAAAAGAGCAAGCAATAACGTAGGAAAAGCAAATATTAAAACTGAAAATTGCAATACAGCATTCCCAAGCCTTGAATAATAGAACCCGGTTAGAAAAAGGATCAAAAACCAACCTATGGCACAAAGATTAATAAGTACTCTCTGCTTATTGGTTAGCCCCGATTCTGATATCATCGCTTCCCTTTCCCCGAAATCCTTCTGCGTATCCAGACCTATCAGATCCGCTTCAGACTTACGACGAGTTAAAAGTCCGAATAGACTAAAAATCACAAGACCTAAAAAAAGTCCCAGAAAGAGATAAGAATAGTGAAAAATCCATCTAAAGTATTCAACGATAAAGGTGTTTTCAGGTTTTGCCAACCAGGACTCGACACCACCTACCTGTAGATGATGTTTAAAAACACTAAGGTGAGGAATATAGAGAACCCCTATAATAAAACCTGATAACAGATAACCCTTATAGGTCTCTCTTTTCAGAAAAAACAAACCAGTTAGTCCGACAACTCCGGCAAAAAACATGGAGAAATAATGGGTATAAGCCAAGATAACCCCAGAAACAATAAATGCGATATAATCGAACCATCGGTTGTTTTTATAAAGGAATAGTATTCTAGACCAATAGAGAACGAGCAAGGGGGCAAAGAGAAGTCCAACAGCATAGGGACGAGCCATTTGGCTATACATGATCCCGTATTGTGTCACAGCGAGGATAGCGGCAGCAAAAAGGCCAGCAGTTGAATTTCCCCAACTTTTCCCTAAGTACCAGGTAACCCACACTGCCGATAAACCCATTAGTAAAAAAGGGAGTTTTACAACCATCGCACCCTGACCAAACAGGGCAACATAATACCACAGAAAAACCTGAACCCCAGCCGGATGGCCATCGCCAAGCACGCCAAGTCTAATTAAATCAGAGAATGAATCAAAGCGGGTTCTATATAAAGCACTAAACTCATCATGAGTATAGGGTATCTCTGTTAGGTTCCAGAACCTTAAAATAGCAGCGACTAAAAGTATTACATAGATGCCATATCGATCCAGAAACCATTTTAAAGTGCTGTGCTCTTCTGTATGATTCATATCCCATATTTTTAACCACAAATGTAAAAGATTCCTTTTTAGGAGCCCCCATTTTCTCTTCAACGATCATTTTGCTGATCTCTTCGCTTCCCCTTCGCTTCCTCTCCATATATCATTCGAATTTAAGCGGTCAAAACCGAAGAGGGTAAATTGCAATTTGAAAAACTATATGGAGAAAGAGCGAAGAGGATACGCAGAGAGCACGTACCGAACAAGAAAAATAGTGTTCTAACGCAATCTTGCCATCATAAAGAACGATAAAAGCATAAATAAAATATTTCACCCGAATAATTTGACTAAATTATTCAACTTAAATCTTTGCTCGGTAATTTTCCTGTAAATAAACCGAATAATTTAATAAATTTGCTGCCGCCTATGCAGCAGAAAATAGTGGAGACCAAGAACAAACTTCTTCTCATAAACCCGGCAAATCAATACAGAAAAGGGTTTCTCAAGCGAATTCAGAGTAAGCAATCGCCTCTAGGTTTGGGTATTATTGCAGCGCTGACTCCAGATGATTTCAGGATTAAAATATGGGATGAGAATTTCAGACCTTTTCGTGAGGTTGAGGCAGATTTAGTTGGAATCACAACCTTCACAAGTACTGCGGCAAGAGCGTATGAAATCGCTGACCTTTACAGAGCGAAAGGAATCCCAGTGGTTATGGGAGGCATTCATGTCTCCTCTCTTCCTGAAGAGGCTCTTGAACATGCCGATGCCGTTGTGATTGGCGAAGCAGAAGAGATTTGGCATCAAGTCATCAGTGATTTCAAGCAGAATAAATTAAAAGGTATCTATCGAGGTGGATTAACTGATATGCTTCAATCTCCGATTCCTCGGCATGATCTGTTTCATCCGGGATATATCTTTGGGAGTATACAGACCAGTAGAGGCTGTCCTATGGATTGTGAGTTTTGTTCAGTTCCCGCCTTTAACGGTCATAAATATCGGTTAAGGAGTGTAGAATCTATTATTTCAGAGATGAAATTGATTCCACAGAAGCTTATTTATTTTGTTGATGACAACATTATAGGGTATGGGCACGAGGCAGAACAACATGCCGAAAAGCTCTTTAGAGCTATGATTGACAACAACTTAAATAAAGAGTGGTTTGCGCAGGCATCCCTTAACATTGCAGAGAAACCAAGGCTTTTGAAGTTGGCATCAGAAGCAGGGTGCCGTATGTTACTTATAGGAATAGAAGCAGAAAAAGAGGAGCAGCTGAAAGAGTCAAATAAGAGACTCAATTTAAAGAAAGGGGTTAGCAGTTATAAAGGGGCATTTAGAACTATTCATAAAGCCGGGATAGCCGTATTAGGGGCATTTATCTTTGGGATGGATAGTGACAAGCCCCAAGATTTATACAACAGAGCTAAATTCATAATGAGAAGTGCGGTCGATGTAACCCAGGCCAGCATACTAACACCATTACCAGGAACAAGATTATTTGACAAGCTTAAGGGAGAAGGAAGGCTTCACACGCCTGAAGGAGTCTCAAAATGGCAATACTTCCATTTTGGGGATGTGGTTTTTTCACCAAAACAGATGACATCTGACGAGTTAGCGATGCATATGCAAAGAATTTATAAAAGAATAACATCGCTACACAACCTTCGCCTCCATTTTATCAGGACTCTCTGGAATACAAAAAATATTAGAACAGCAATTTGGGCATGGAACAGTAATATAAATTACAGGTATGCCCTAAGGGAAAAGCCGGTAAAGTCAAACTTACAAACCAATGAACAAGAAAAAGACACTACTTCTAGTCTATCCGGCTAACCATCTTCGTGCAGGCTTTCTAATCAACAGAGACACCCGATTTCAACCGTTGGCATTAGGGATCCTTGCGGCATTGACGCCTTCAGACTGGAAGATAAAACTAATAGATGAAAACTTCCGTACGTTTAAATTCTATGAGGCCGATCTGGTAGCTATCACTGGTTTTACAGCCACCATCACCAGAGCTTACCAGATTGCTGATCTATATAAGGCTAAGGGCATCCCTGTTGTTATGGGGGGCATCCATGTATCGATGTGCCCTGAAGAGGCATTACAACACGCCCACACCATTGTAACAGGCGAAGCAGAGACGATATGGCCT
>JACCEE011075928.1_pt1 | contig 13332 bp, 11 predicted proteins | sample 7449931 | NCBI WGS metagenome assembly JACCEE01 (sample SAMN15323457, study PRJNA562643) | freshwater metagenome | isolation source: river surface water | place: USA:Blue River Watershed | collected 2017-08-19 | reverse complement strand
CGGTATTCTGCCGCAGCACTCCGATGGCGGTCATCACGTATAACGGAACCGGAGGCGCGTGGTCGACGAAGACCGCGAAGATTCTACTCGGGACGAAGTACATTATGCTTCGCTTGTATTTCGGCGCATCCGGTCTGCAACTGAGTGATCTGAAGTTTGTCTACGAAAGAGACATCGGCCCGGATCTTGATCTTCACGGTTACATCATCTAAGATCCGGTACATAGAACCATAGAATTGTCAAAACGCTCCTGTCGCGGGAAGTCCGGCGACAGGAGCGTTTGTTTTCTGTTGCGAATCCAGAGGTTTCTCATTCGTCGTCGTTTATAAAATCCATGATATCCGTCGACTCGTCGCCGGTAACGTTGATTTCGAAGGGATCACCGATGTACGAGAAATGATATATCGGATCATGATCGTACACGTAGGTTTGTTCGAGTCGTCCAAAAGGAGTGGCGGCAGACGTCACAAGCCCTTGTTCCGCGGCAAGTGTGTAGGGATCCTCGATGTCATATTCAACGGTGACCGAGAACTTCGAAGGGCCATTATTCCCAAGATAGTATGCCTTGTATTGTTCAAAATACTCGGAAGATGCCTGGCCGATCGTAGGGGTCAGATATACATTTATCGCTACATAGTCTCCGGGAAGCAACTGCGGGACCGTAACCCGGACCGATTCATAATACTTCACGAGAGACCTTGTCTCGGAGCGATACGAGGCATAGAGGGTGCCGGGAGCGCTCACCTCGTCGGAGAAGTTTTGTACGAATACCGTGATGTAACCCGGTGAATATTGATACCATGTCGCAGGACGTAAATAATCGACACCGAGTGGATTAGCATGATTCATTGTCATGAGCTCTTCAAATTTTGCGGTCATCTCAGAGGTTACTTGATCTCGCACATCTTCCGGCAGTTCATCTAGTGGAACTCCATACGTCGCGCAAGCTTCATTGATCGCAACCTCTATACAGTAATCGAGACCATCTGCAGCAAGTTGCTCGAAATCGGGGAGATCCGGCGGCAATCCGATGGCGGCGAGACCGACCTTAATGACGGACTTAATGGCAGATCGGACGACATCTCTGGCCGCATCACCGATCAAAGGAATATTGTCGGCGACAAAGTCGGCAAACTCACCTTGCAATCCATTGTATGCATCGCGTATGGCGCCATAGATCTCGCTCAGAAGATTGACAAATTCATCATACCAATGCGTTTTAATTGTCAGATGAAAAGATGCTCCGACCGGGAGGTATTTGTCGAGAAGCGCTTGATATTCGTCTGTTGTTATTCCGGTCTTCTGGTAGTGAAGCACATAAGGGTAGAGGACGCCGTCAGGTGTTGTCAACGTCATTCCCATCTCGTTCCATAGAATACGGCGGGTTACTTCATAATACTCTTCTGCGTTCGGATGTTCGAATTCTGCCGGGAAAAAGGCCATGAACGTGGTATACGGAACGTGCGATTTGACCTCGACACTCTGGGTTTGGATGAAGCTTAAAGTGGAGCTGTCCGAAGGAGGGCCGTCGCGGTTACAATAGATCGTCTGAATCTCCGACGATTGTGGAATTCGTGCACTCGGATCATTTTCTGCTTCTGTAAGGTAGACGGCGCGGACGTAAAAAGCCGCCGTGTTGTCGCCGATCTCTTCGTACGAAGGAAGAAACTCGTATAAAGGAAGAGCGAGTGAGAATGTGTTATTTGTATAGGAGAACTCTTCACCGGAAATGTGGGTATATACCAGTCCGGGAACAGTGTCGAATGCATTTAGTTCCGTCGGGAAAGGCATGCTGGAGACTTGAATTGTGATGCTGCGTGTTTCTTTCGGAGTATTTACGAAGGTGATATCCCGGTACAAATCTTTGGGAAGAACATAGATGGGTGTATACGGATCATGTACCATATTCCGATATTGGTTTGCGATATCTGAACTCTCGTTGCTGATCCAAAGCTCAACCAAAGGAATCGGCATCTCGGGAAGAAGATCTGATACTTGTGATACGAGCGGAAATCCACACGGAGTGATCAAGCCTTTGTCCGGATCTCCGATGATATTCCCGTTCGCATCCAGAACAAGAACACGAAGATACAGGTTGTATTGCTCCTGCGGCAACAACACGGCATCTTCAGCCAAGATGAAATCCGAACCGTGATTCTCGTACGGTTCCTTGTTAATCGCATGGATGATCGCGGTATAGTCGACGGCAAACTCCAGTTCGATCGTGCCGGCAGCGCCTGTAGTATCAAAAGCAAGATCTCCGGTGGCAAGAAGTGCATTCGGATGAAGTGGATCTTGTTCCACTGTGGAAAACGGCGCCTTAGAAAGCTGCCAGATCACTCGCGCGGCAAGATCGGTATCGATGCTTGCCAGAAACCAACGCGTGCCATCCTGCTCAATGTTGATGAATCCATCCGTCCCGATCTGATAGGCAACATCAGGTGAGGGTGTAAACGGAATAAAGCTGGGAGGTATGACGGTCGGTGTCGGCGTTGGTAGAGGTGTTGGCGTCGGAGGAAGCGTAATAGAGAACCGTCCGGAGTCGGCAGACGTATAAAGAACTGATTCTACATAGGTGTCGACACGTATGAAGATATCATTGCCGGCAACCTGAGGAATCACCCACTCGAAAGAGGAGGAAGTTAGTTCATTAGCGATGGTCTCAAATGTCGCACCGCCGTCGACAGACAGAAGAACAGTAAAGATACCGGCTCGACGGGAGGAGAACGTCCAGGAGATGGTTTGCATGCTTCCTGCGACATAGGAATCTCCGGCTTTCGGGTTCGTGATGACAAGCATCGGCTCCGTAACCTCCGGGGTACTCTCAGAGGTCGAACTATTGGGGATCGTGATCTTGGGCAAGGTCATGCTGACGCTTGGAAGGATCAGTGATGGATTAATTGTCTCGGAAGGGGAAGTCGACCCCGTCTCCTGGGTTGCTGGCGTTGTCTGGCTAGGTTCCAGCGAGGTTTCCGAGCTCGTTGCAAATGTTGTCTCTGAGCCCTGAGATTCGGTAGACGATTCCGCCGTTGTTTCGACGGGAGGCGTCGGCGATGTAGTCGGATTCCCGCCAAGAAGCGGATCAGATTGAATTTGTGTAGAAGAAGGTTTCCCCGGTCCGTTTGCCATCCGGAGAGTTACGACAGAGTCAATATCCGGGAAAAGGTACGGATCTGTCGGAGCGGTATCCATGCGATCCTCATAGGAGAGCGGGTTCAGGTCACAGCCGGCTTCCGCATCCGGCTCAGCCATGGTAGCAAGGCTGGTTGTTTCTGCAGAATCCGTTGTCTTCTTCGGCGCGTTCAAAATAAATATGAGGTAGAAGAGCGGAATGAATAGAAGAGCCAACAGAATGGACAAGAGGACAATTCTACGTTTCTGTTCCATTTTCATAAGTAAACCTCCGCACCAGATGAGATCAAGCGAAAGTCGGAAGCAGGATCGGACAAAAATGTTTGTCATCTATATTCTATCACGTCAGAAATTTCTGTCATCTCCTATAGAATTCCAGGAAAATCCGCTAAAATGAATCATAAACGGAGGGGCAACATGTTCACAATTATTCTCTATATCTCGGCCGCCGTCCTGCTATGTATATCATTCCTGCGAGATCGAGGGAAGACAGGGAAGGCCCTCCTCAAAGCGTGGCGTGCGTTCGAGAATATTCTTCCCCAGTTTCTTGTCGTTCTCCTTTTGATCGGTATGACACTCGCCATAATGGATGATGAATTGATCAGTCAGATTCTCGGTAAAGAATCTGGCGCGCTGGGCCTTGTCATCGCTGCCGCTGCAGGTTCAATCACTCTCATCCCGGGTTTTGTCGCTTTCCCTCTTGCGGCAAATCTCCTGGCTGCCGGTGCGGGATATGCGCAGATCACGATGTTTCTTACGACACTGATGATGGTTGGTTTCGTTACCTTGCCGATGGAGACGAAGTTTTTTGGCAAGAGAACCGCCATTCTTCGCAATGTCCTGGCACTACTCTATGCGATCGGTATCTCTCTTGTGATCGGAGGTTTGCTCCAATGAGTAAGAGTCCCAAACCCGACAAGGTGAGACCTTCTGGCTCACGGTTTCTCGAAAAGCTTCGCCCGTATCGGTTTTTCCTTCTTCTGTTAGCGATCAACCTGATCCTTGTGGTGGTTTTCCCTGCCGTCGGCCGGGACTCCTTTCGGATCTCCGGTGAGAATCTACTCGAGATGCTTCTCGTACTGCCGCCGATTTTCGTGATCCTCGGTCTGGCCGATGTATGGATTGAGCGCGACACGATGATGCGTTTTCTCGGAGAGAAATCCGGTCTCAAGGGTGTTCTCGTTTCTTTTCTCATGGGCGCATTTGCCGCCGGTCCCCTATATGCCGCCTTTCCCGTCGCGCGAATCATGCTAAAGAAGGGGGCCAAATTATCGAATGTCTTTGTATTCGTCGGCGCATGGTCCTGCACGAAATTGCCTCAGCTACTTTTCGAGACATCGAATCTCGGCTGGCGATATACACTGATTCGATTTGCGGGTAATATCGTCGGAATTCTGCTGATCGCGCTTGTTCTGGATCGGTTGACTCCGGCCGCTGAGCGCGAAGCCATCGCGAGAATGAACGAGGAAGGATCCTCGTGATTTGCGTCCGCTATTAGGAACTCAAGTGAATGCCTCGGTTATGGGAATTTCTTCGGATCCTGTGTAAGTCCCAAGGATGGCGAGTATTCTTTTTCGTGAGGCCTCAACCTCCTGTGCGGTAGCAAGGTAATCCTCCGGGCGCAGTGTGGCTTCCGACACTGGGACAATCAAGTGTACCATGTGGCCGTTTTCGTTCACCCGGACGACATAGGTTGGAATGAATTCTGCTTTCTCAATACGAACTGTCTTGCCGTCCGAATAGAGAGTGACGCGCGCGATCGCGCTGTCCTGCGCTTTGCCGGCAGTTCCTAAGGTTCCGAAGTTCATATTGTGAAGGATGTTGCCAAGCGAATAGAACACGACGGTCTCATGTGTCCCGTCGGCAGAGGTGAGAATCGCAGCCTCCTGAAGAACATGAGGATGATGCCCGAAAATAATGTCAACGCCTGCATCACAAAGGCGCTGCGCCAGATCCTGCTGCCATAATGCGCTGTGTGTCTGATATTCCTCACCCCAATGAACCGAAAGACAAATGAAGTCGGCTCCCTGATCTCGCAATTTTTCGGCGCGGGCCGTCATCTCGAGAATATCCTTGTCGATTTCCTCTTTGCGGTACGGATTAAAGGAGTTGATATAGTCCTCCGCTCCTTTGGGAACCGGAATGCCGTTGATTGTCGAAGAGAATTCGGACCCGATGGTTTCAAATGTATAACACATAACGCCGATCTTGATCCCCTCTTTGTCAACCAAAGCATCGGTTCCGTAGATCGGATCTTCCCGTGTGCCGACGACGTCTAGATCACGGGAACGAAAGACCGAAGCGGTTCTTGTAAGACCGTCAAATCCTTTGTCGATACAGTGATTGTTTGCGGTTCCTACAATATCGAATCCGGCATTGAATATCGCGTCGGCGATCTCATCCGGCGCGCTGAAGGAAGGAAATCCCGAATAGGGCGGTCCGGCCAGCGTTCCCTCGAAGTTACATATCGCCAGATCGGCCTCGGAAATGATCGGCGAAATGAACTCGAAATCCCGTGTGAAGTCATATTGAGCCGGAGAATCCGTGCCCGCGACAAGACCTCCGTCAATGACTGCCTTGTGCATCAGAATGTCACCGACGCCGACGAGAGTAACACGGACCTCTCGAGGTTCCCCTGCAGCATCACCGGAGATGTGTCCCTCCGGTAGTTGCGACGGGGTTTGTTCGACCAGGGTAAAGGGCGGCTCGGTTTCATCTGTCCGGGTCGGCAGAGCAGCGTAGATGTTTTCCGGGGAGAGTGAATCGGAGGGGAGCGTTGAAGCCAAAACGGTTTCCGTTGAATCCGCCCCGAAGCCCGGGTATGCACCGGAGAGCGGAACGACAAGCGTCACCAGAAGGATTGCGATACAGAGGGGAACACACAGAAGCCAGAGCGCCCGAAAGCGCTGCCGTGATGGTGTTCTCGACGAATCTCTTGTACGCGTCATCCGGATTACAATGCCCTCATTAATGATGAATTTGGCCTGTGCTCGCGGGAGTTGTTTATAACAGGAATTATACCTCATCCTTCCATGCAAACGGAGTTTTATTAAAACCGTACTTGCATTGCGCAAGGACTTGTTGGTATCTTTTGACACTCTTGGGTGAATCCGCCCAGGCAAAGACGGCGCCGGCATAGTAGCTGTATCCGAATTCGTCCCAGGAGGAGAACTTCTCTTTAACCAACGCGCCTGCAGCACGAAGATTCTCCAGCGCTTCTTCCTTGGTAAGCATTCCTTCGCTAAAAGCGACACGTGTCAGGTACGCATATGTCCCGTAGTCAAAAGCGAGGATGCTGTTCTTCGAGAGCTTGGAACAAGTCTCTCTAACAAAGCCAAGCTTCTTCGCATTACACTGTTCTTTGGCTGCGATCTCCTCGTCGGAGAGACCCGAATTGTTCATGATCAACTCGACATAGCCATCGTATCGCCTGCAACGATCGCCCGACTTGTACTCATTCATCAGCTTTTCGAAATCATCACGATTGGAAATGCCCCAGGATCTCTTCAACTGACCGGAATTTTTCCCTGTATAGGGCCATACTGTCAACGTATTCTCGTAATTACCGTTCAGTACGCTTAAGAAACAAGAAAGTCTGACGCACCACATCTCGAATTTTGTGAGGTTCGGTCGACCTTTACTTCGCTTGATGTACTTGGCTGCGGAAACTATGATTGCCACCACACAGATTGCGACAAACGCAAACAGCATATACAGGGTGGATTCACTAATCTCTTCCATTACTCAAATCTCCTCATCGCTCACTTGGTATTTTTCGCCCATCGGCTCTCAGGGCGCCCTCAAAAAGATAAGGGAATATTTACAATATGGAAGTATACTATTTGTTAACCTGTATAGCAAGAATGCTTGATTTTCCCGGTTTGGAGAAACTCCGCATCGCGGCGCACTATACAATCTACGTCGGCGTTGGAGCTCCTACATTTTTCAACCGCTCTTCATTTCGATCTGTGTCATCACGTTTTAGAATGCGATATAATTGGAGAGAATCCGCCTTTGTCGCGGAAAGAAGACAAGGAGATAGGAAAGCGGAGGAATTTGTGATGGATATGGAACAGAGTACAGAATGGAAGAAATTGATCGAGAAGCAGAACCGTTTGATTCGGTTTCAGTCTGCGGTACAATCCCTGATATTGATCCTGCTGATCGGAGTTACCGTCTTTGGCGCATTCTTGTATTTTCGCGTACAGGATACAATGATCACGGTCGAGGCGAAGCTGAGTGAAGTGGATACCGAGTCTCTGAATCGATCCATCGCGGCACTCGATGTGGCCTCGGCAAATCTTGAAGGTCTGGATGCAGATGCGATCAATGAGGCGGTTACCTCCTTGAACGAGGCTTCGAATAACCTCGCTGCGATCGACACGGAGAAGATGAATGAGATGACAGATTCACTCAATAAATCAGCCGAAAACCTCGAGACGGTATCGGAAGCCCTGGCTTCCATCTTCGGTTGACAGAAAAGCAAATGTACGGATGTAGCGATCCGAATATGCTCTCATGCAGGTGAAACATTACCAAATCATCACCAAGCCAAGGAGAGAAAAAAATAGTCAAGGAAAAGTAGAAAGAATCACGATACTTTTGGGCACGTTAGGTGGATTAATTGCGTTCAATCCGCCTCGTCTTTATGGTATAAATGAGAAGGAGCGCAAATATTTTTTGTGCAATTTCTACAATAACACGGGAAGACTTACGGCAAGTGTCGCGAAGGTCCCGACAGTTGATGGAGGAAACAAGATGATTAAGAATCCGGTACTTACGGGATTTCACCCGGACCCGTCGATGATCTGTGTCGATGGTACATTCTATGTTGCGAATTCGACCTTCGAATACTTCCCCGGCGTTCGCATCAGCTCGTCGAAGGACCTGGCGAACTGGGAGTGTGTGAGCACACCTCTTACCGAGACCCGGTATCTCAACATGGCGGGCAACGTCTTCTCCGGCGGCATCTGGGCGCCCTGTCTGTCGTATTCTGACGGAATCTTCTATCTCGTATATACCGATGTGAAGGCGTGGAAGTTCTACCCGTTCAAGGATACCCACAACTATATCATTACCGCGCGTGATATCAACGGACCCTGGACGGAGCCTGTTTACATGAACAGCATCGGCTTCGATACGTCGCTCTTCCATGATGATGACGGACGCAAGTACTTTATTAACATGGAATGGGATTATCGTCGTCCCGGCCAGGAGACATTTGCCGGAATTCTTGTTACGGAAGTTGATCCGGTTTCTCTTGAACTGATCGGAGAGCCGAAGAAGATTTTCGAGGGCACGGATCGCGGACTCGTCGAAGGCCCGCATATCTATAAGAAGGATGGATGGTACTACCTTCTGACCGCGGAAGGCGGTACCTTCTATGAGCATGCGGCGACGGTTTGCCGTTCACGCGATATTTTCGGACCGTATGAAGTGCATCCGAACAAGCATCTTTGCTCGGCGATGGGACATCCGGATCACCCGATTCAGAAGACCGGTCACACCTCCTGGTGCCAAGGCCCTGACGGACGCTGGTTTTTAGCCTTCCTGTGCGGTCGTCCCGTCGACGGCAAGAACTGCATTCTGGGACGCGAGACAGGCATTAACGAGATCGTCTGGATTGAGGATTGGCCGTACCTTAAGAACGGCACACTTCTGGTGGATGAGTATTTCGAGGGTTACGGCGAGAAGAAGGATCCGGAATTTGTGCCGACCACCTTCGGAACACCTGCGTTCTACCGTGACTACAATAATCTGCGTGTAGCGACCCCGCATACACTCGGTCCGGACAACACTTTGCGTATTTACGGTGGGGAATCCTTGTATTCCAACCAGGATCAGGCGATGTTCGTACGTCGTCAGACGGATTTCGCTTTCGAGGCGACGACCTGTATGACGCTGCCGTTCGATAGATACCAGCAGTTTGCCGGATTGATCTACCGTTACGATGAGGACCATCAGTATCTGCTGAAGCTCGCGTATGATGAGAAGATCGGCAAGAAGAGCCTGGGAATCATGAAGGTCGATGCCGGAGAGTATTCAGCACCGCTGGATGGTCGCGAGATCGCGATCGACGGTGATACGGTCTGGCTGCGTCTTACGGCAAACGGACCGACAGCCAAGTTCTCTTATTCGGTCGACGGGGAGACGTTTACCGAGATCGATTATGTCGTTGATGCGACGATTCTTTCCGACGATAACAATTATGGATTCACCGGAGCATTTGTCGGAATGGCGGCGTTCGATCTATATGATCATACGAGCTACGCGGATTTCTCGTATTTCCTGTATAAAGCCTTGGTATAACCGACGTTTTCTCCTGATTCATAGGGTTTAATATTGGGGCTGTCTCAAAACGAAAGTGGAGAGACAGCCCTATTTCTATGCCCAAATTCGACATAAGAAAGGCTTACTTATCCGACTTGCTGTCAAGTCGTTTAAGACAGCCCCGCCTGATTTGATTGTGTTTATAGATAGGGAAGACATTTTTGTCAATGATTACGTACGTAGTCACAAAATCTCGAATTCTCATACGTAATCAATGACAAATAACCGCTTCAGAACCGCTGGCGCACATACGAAAACCCATGAAGTAGCCTGTTTCGTATGTGCATCAATGATAAATAACCGCTCAGGGATGGCCGGCGCACATACGAAAACCCGCAAAGGAGCCTGTTTCGTATGTGCATCAATGATAAATAACCGCTCAGGGATGGCCGGCGCACATACGAAAACCCGTGAGGGAGCCTGTTTCGTATGTGCATCAATGATAAATAACCGCTCTAGGATGGCTGGCGCACATACGAAACCCTGTGAGGGAGCCTGTTTCGTATGTGCCTCATTGATAAATAACCGCTTCAGAACTGCCGGCGCACATACGAAAACCCGTGAAAGAGCCCTTTTCGTATGTGCCTCAATGACAAATAACCACACATAGGCTCCCGGAAGCAGTGCATAAACGAAAGACCCATCGAAACATGACGATAATCATTGACAAATTAACATCAGTGGCGTGCGCCTCCTTTTTCGGACGAAGCTAATCTTCTCTTAAGCAAGCGCTAAGAATTCCAACCGGCGTTGTTAATATGTGTCGATTATTCTGGCGGCAATAGCAAGGAGGATCTAATCATGGTTATTGCTGATATTCTTCTATATGTTCTGGTCATTGCGGTGTTGATCTTTGCGGTTGTCGCAAGAATTCGTTCATTCACGTTTCGCGGTGATATTTTCGTATATCTATTGCCGACTGCGGGTATACTTTTGCATCTTGCGTTCTGCGGAGTCAATCTGTTACTACTTCCGCTGATTCTGACGGCGATTTTGCTGCTGCTACTATATCTGACGCGAAAACGCAAAGTGCTTTTCGCCATTCTCGTTCTATTAGCCGTCATTCCGATCGGCGCTTCGATCATCTACCCACGGATGGAGGGTGTCTCGCAGAATTTCGCGTCACTGTCGTATACCCAGGCATTCTCGCAGGTCAATGACTATTTATCCCGGGTTTATCCGCTGGCCTCCCACAAATCCATCGACTTTGAACAGAAGTACGAGGAGTTCTACCCGTTGTTCGTTGAGGCGGAGAAGACACAGGATAAGATGGCTTTCTACGACGCGATGAATACGTATCTTGCCTCGTTTCATGATGGGCACATCAGCGTTTTTCCGGCGGATGCCTTTGTGGATCTTCCCTTTGGAACCAATGAACTCATCAAGCACAGAATCGAGACCATTGGCGGCGATTTGGGATTTGGAGCGATGAGAACGGATGACGGACGTATTCTTGCCGTCGTAATCGACGAGAAGGGCGCGGCATTTGAGGCGGGCCTTCGGACGGGCGACGAGCTGCTGCTTCTGGATGGACAAGAAGCGGCGGATGCAGCGGACGAGATTCCTCTGAATTTGGCGCCGCAGGGTTCGGCGGATGAGAATAATCGGATGTTCCTTCGCTTCCTGATGCTCGGGCGCTGTCCGGTATCGACTTCGATGGATTTGCGTTTCGTTGACGCAGAGGGGATAGTGAAGGATATAACACTCATTGCGCGTGAGAATTCTTTTGACACACTCGACGAGATGTTCAACCTCGCATTGACACCGGAAGCGTCCGCGACGGAGGAAGATTATCAGTTTCAAACCATCAATAATGAGACCGCGGTCATGCGCATCGAGACGATGATGTACGACAATGAGACGGTGATACTGGAGAGAATAAAGTCTGATCTAACGACTTTCTCGGCAGCGGGTGGCCGTAACCTTATTATCGACCTTCGTCAGAACGGCGGTGGAGAGGACCGCTTCGGAGCGGCTCTCAAGGCGCTTTTCACGGATGAAGAGGATTTCTATCTTGCCGAGTGTGTTAAGAATAGTGGTACAGACGAGCTTGTCTTGCAGGACAAGATTCTTGTTGATCCGCAGGGACCTTTATTTGACGGCGAGATTGTGATTCTTGTAAATGCAAGAACCGCCAGCGCGGCGGAGGGATTTGCGTATAATATGGCGGAGCTTCCTAATGTAAGCATCGCCGGGATGAATGGATCGGATGGAAGTTTCGGGGCGCTTTATGATGGATTTGTCCTGTTGCCGGGAAATTTCCTACTCATGTTTCCCAATATTGCCTGTACCGACGAGAACTTGACTGTCATTGTAGACGCTGACGAGAACGGTTTCGGAGGTGTTCTTCCGGACATAGATATTCCGATGGATACGAATTCGGTCCAGGCACTTTTTGTCCGTCACGAGGACTATGAACTTAACTATGTTCTCGATTATCTGGCGCAACCGAATCAGTAAGAGTAACTCAAATCGAGTATCGGCCAATGTAGGAGAAACGTCGATAAGCTTTAGAGGAAAAACATCGAGAAGAGGACGGTAAAGATTCCCGTAAGTCCGATCGCCGCACCGGAAGCCGCTCCCTCTGTCTCTCCAATCTCCAAAGCCCTGGCGGTTCCGGAAGCGTGGCTCGCAACACCGATACCGATTCCTGCGGCGATGCTGTCCCGGACGCGAAAAATCTTCAAGAGGAGCGGCGCGACGGTCGATCCGAAGATCCCGGTAAATACAACCGCTGCGACGGAGATGGACGGATCGCCCCCGAGGCTCTCAGACACGGCGATCGCAAACGGCGTGGTAACGGACTTCGGGAGAAGGGATGCGGTCATTGCGGGATCCAGCCCGAAGAGTCGGCACAGAACGAAGACACTGCCCATCGCGACGGCGGCTCCAACCGCCGTGCCGCAGAGAATCGGGATAGCGAATTTGCGCAAGAGGGGGAGCCGGTCATACATCGCAACCGCAAGACAGGCTGTCGCCGGACCGAGGAAGACGAGAATCACATTTCCTCCGACCTGATAGTTCTCGATCGGCACACGGAATACAAGAAGCAGTGCCATACACATCAGAACGGCAGTGAGAAGCGGATTCAGGATCGAGATCCGCTTCTTGTCGTAGAAGAAACAAGCGATCATGTATGTCACCAAAGAGAGCGCAATTCCGAACAATGGAGAAGATGTGAAAGAAGTCATTCTTGCGCCTCCTTCTTATCGGAGATAAATCGCTTCTGCAATCGGATCAGAGCTTGAACGGTCCAGGCCGCCGACGCGAACGCGAGGATCGTCGATACGAGTACGATGACGATGAATGCGAAAAAATTCTTCTGCAAAACATCCAGGCTGCGGAGAATGCCGACACCCGGTGGAATGAGAAAAAATGCCATGTTCTGTGTCAGGAAATCGGAAGCCGGACGAATCTTGTCGGCCTTTACGAGTTTTGTCGCGAAAAGCACGAACAGAAGGATCATGCTGAGCACGGTCCCCGGAAATGAGAAGGGAAGAAAGGAAGAAATGGCTTCGCCCAGAAGGCAGACAGAAAAGATGAGAGCCAGCTGTGTTATGTTCTTCATATCATTATCCTTTGCGTCATGATTTGTTGTGAATCATCTCGAATCGGTCACGCCCCTTTGCCTTGGCGTCATACATGGCAAGATCAGCGTTCTTCAACAATTCCTGTATATCAGTGCCATCGGACGGATACATAGCAATGCCGATGGAGAGCGAGATCTTGTGCTCCCCGATCCCCTTCATCACAAAAGGTTCGCGAAAAGCCGTCAGCGTCTTGCCTGCGACAATCGCCGCTGCTTCCCGGTCGCCGATCTCGCAAAGAAGGACGACGAATTCATCACCGCCGAAACGGCAGACAAGGTCT
>JACCEE010061974.1_pt1 | contig 13332 bp, 7 predicted proteins | sample 7449931 | NCBI WGS metagenome assembly JACCEE01 (sample SAMN15323457, study PRJNA562643) | freshwater metagenome | isolation source: river surface water | place: USA:Blue River Watershed | collected 2017-08-19 | reverse complement strand
TTCAAATCCAGAGAAAAGTACAAAGTTCGCATCTGAATCGATTACCTGCAAACCCAGATCTTTGAGCTCTGAAATAAGCGAATCACGATTAACTTTAAGTTGCTCCACCTCACGCTGCAAACTCTTTCTATTTAGCAGAGCGGCTCTGGCAGCAGCCTGAGTTAAATCACTTAAGTGATACGGCAATCTAACCAGCAACATGGCTTCTACTAGAGTTTTTGAAGCGATCATGTACCCAAGACGGGCGCCGGCAAAGGCAAAAGCTTTGCTCATAGTTCTCGAAATAATCAAGTTTGGATGATGATTTAAAAGTGTCACCGCTGATGCCTTATTTGAAAACTCGGCATAAGCCTCATCGACAATCACTAGGGCTCCAACATTCAAAGCGACTTGCGCAACTTGAGCAATCTCTTGAAGCGATATTGAATCGCCGGTGGGATTATTTGGCGTCGTAAGAAAAACTAATCCAGGACGCTGTTCCTTAATTGCGGCAATGGCTGTGTCAAGGTTGAATGAAAAGTCTTTCGATCTTGGAATTGGAATCCATTTTTTTCCTACTGATTTAGAGATCAGCGGATGCATGGAATATGAAGGCTCGAAACCCATGGCATCGCCTTGAAATGCCAAAGCGATACTTTGCAATATTTCATTGCTGCCATTAGCTGCCCAAATATTCTCAACTGAAAAACTCGTGGCAGAACGCTCGTTAATGAACTGCGCCAACAACTCCCTTAATTCGACCGCATCGCGATCCGGATATCTATTGAGATGGGAAACTTGATCAGAAAGCTCTTTCAAAATTGCTCGCTGCAAGTCTGAATCAAGTGAGAATGGATTCTCGTTAGTGTTTAATCTGATTGCGACGGGTATTTGCGGGGCGCCGTAAGGCGATAAATCCTTCAAATTCTCATTTACGGATAGCCATTCAGGCCAACGACTGCTCATCACTTATTCCCTGATTTATAACTAGGAAGCTCACCTGTTGATTCAAACCTGGCGGCCACAGCTTCGCCGTGCGCTGGCAGATCTTCAGAGTTTGCGAAGGCGATAACTCCTGAGGCAATCTCCCGTAAAGCTCGCTCGTTGTAACTTACAAAGTGCAAGCCACGTAGAAAAGTTTGAACCGATAAGCCACTTGAGTGACAGGCGCATCCCCCGGTAGGTAAAACGTGATTTGAACCTGCCAAGTAATCTCCTAATGAAACTGGAGTGAATCTTCCAAGGAAAACCGCGCCGGCGTTTCTTATCTCTTGACTGGCTTTTCGAGGATCTGCAACTTGCAACTCTAAATGCTCTGCCGCGTATGCATTAGCTATTGCTAGAGATTGCTGCAAATCATCAGTCAAAACAATCGCAGATTGGATTCCACTCAGCGCTTCAGTTATGCGGGCTGCATGTTTTGTTTTAGCAGCGCGAAGCGAAACCTCTCTTTGAACCTCGGTGACCAATTCCAGCGAATCAGTAATCAAAATGGCTGCCGCGATTGTGTCGTGTTCTGCCTGACTAATCAGATCTGCAGCAACTTCATGGGCGTGTGCTGTTTCATCAGCAACGATTGCAATTTCAGTAGGACCAGCTTCTGAATCAATTCCAATCTTGCCGCGCAAAGCTCTTTTAGCCGCAGCGACATAAATATTTCCAGGTCCTGTTACTAAATCAACTGGCTCCAAAACTTGAGTTGAACCTTCATTAACGCTGCTCTTTATGCCGAATGCAAAAGCTGCAATCGCTTGAGCTCCCCCCATGGCATAAACCTCTGTAATGCCAAGTAGCGCACAGGTCGCCAAGATAGTTTTATTTGGCCAGCCATCATTTTCTATTTGAGCCGGCGATGCCAGGGCGATGCTTTTAACGCCCGCTATCTGAGCTGGAACCGCGTTCATGATTACCGAACTCGGATAAACCGCTTTTCCGCCCGGCACATAAAGTCCAACTCGATCGACTGGAATCCAACGTTCTTCAACCTCTCCGCCATCAACAACTTTGGTGTTAGTAATTCCTCGACGCTGATCGGAATGCACAGTTCGCACTCTGCGGATTGATTCCAAAATGACCGCCTTGAGGGCTGGAGCTAACTCCTGCAAAGCAGAATCGATAACCGCCTGCGGAACTCTGATTGATTCAGGCGCAACGCCATCAAATTTCAAACTTAATTGCTTGAGCGTATTTTCGTCACCATTTTGTACCGCATCCAAAATTGGTGTGATTTGTTCTAGCGCACTTGCGATATCCATTTCGGCGCGTGGCAGGAGGGATTGATACTCTGATTTTGAGAGATGTTTGCCTCTTAAATCCAGCTCGCGCATTAAGGAAGGTGTCGCCACCGCCCTAGTCTAAAGCCGGCAGATGTTTTGCGTCTGCTAATTAATCTAAAGGGACTAAACCAAGCAATCTGGGCCCAAAATTGATTTTAAATCAGCGCTTAAACTCGGAGAGGCGGTCACCTTTAAGCCATCATCTAGTCTCAAAACCGTATTTTTACTACCGCCTTCTATTTTGAGATGAACCTCGCGGGTTCCTGGATGTGAACGCAAAATCTCTTTCATGCGATCAACTACCGGCGGGGTGCAGCGTTCGGCCTCTAGTCGAATGATGAATGGGCCAATCGGGGCTTGATTGATATCTGGAATCGATAAATCCAAAGCGGTAACTTGTGGCGTTTCTTCCTTCTTATCAACACGTCCGCGAACTACAACAATCCGATCCTCAATGAGATTCAATGCATGCTGTTGATAGGTATTTGAGAAGAAGCGCACATCAATCGCGCCCTCCAAGTCTTCAATCGTAACTATGGCCCATGACTGTCCTTGGCGACTTACTTTGCGCTGGACGCTGGTGATCAAACCAGCGATAGTCACGACCTGTTCATGTCCGACACCATCATCAAAAATCTGACTAACTGAAATATCAGTTGCGGATTTCAAAACATGTTCCACACCAAGCAAAGGATGATCTGAAACATAAAGACCTAACATCTCCCGTTCGTAGGAGAGCAATAACGCCTTCTCCCACTCTGCGTCATCAATATCTAGGGCTATACCTGCGATTCCAGAAGTTGTTGCGCTGGCCCCCCCACCGAACAAATCAAATTGCCCGATTGACTCGGCTCGCTTGGTTTCCATCACGGAGTCAATAGCTTCGAGATAAATATTCATCAAGCCTTTGCGGGAATGTCCCATCGAATCAAAGGCACCTGCCTTAATGAGCGACTCAATTGTTTTCTTATTACAAACTTGAACATCAACCTTGGCCAAGAAATCACCAAATGACTGGTATCTACCCTTCTCATCTCTATTTCTAGATATTGAAGCGACCACGTTTTCTCCAACGTTGCGAATCGCTGCTAATCCAAAACGAATATCAACACCGGTTGGGGTGTATTCACCATTTGAATCGTTGACATCGGGAGGCAAAACCTTAATTCCCATGCGGCGGCATTCATTCAAATAGAGAGCCGACTTGTCCTTGTCATCTCTAACGCTGGTTAATAAAGCCGCCATGTATTCAGTTGGGTAATTCGCCTTTAAATATGCGGTCCAGAAAGAAACCACTCCATAGCCGGCGCTGTGCGCCCGATTAAACGCGTAATCAGAGAATGGAATAAGAGTTTTCCATAACTCCTCAATCGCAACGCTGGAAAATCCATTGGCCTTCATGCCTGCTTCAAAGTGAACGTACTCTTTATCTAGAATCTCTTTATTTTTCTTACCCATTGCCTTGCGCAATAAATCTGCGCGTCCTAATGAGAATCCCGCCAATTTTTGGGCGATTGCCATAACTTGCTCTTGGTAAACGATTAATCCATAGGTGTCATCAAGAATGTCTTTCAGCGCTTCACTTAACTCCGGATGAATGGGCTCAATTCGTTTGCGTTTGTTTTTTCGATCCGCATAATCATTGTGTGCGTTAACACCCATCGGACCTGGGCGATATAACGCAATAACCGCGGAAATATCCTCGAAAGAGTCTGGGACCATCGAACGCAGCAACGCTCTAATTGGCGCGCTATCTAATTGAAAGACTCCCAAGGTGTCACCACGTGAAAGTAGTTCAAAAGTTTTCTGGTCTGATAAAGGCAAATCTTCCAAAACAATGGTTTTGCCCTGATTGTTTTTAATGTTAATTAAGCAGTCATCTAGAACGGAGAGATTTCGCAGTCCCAAGAAATCCATTTTAAGAAGACCGGTTGATTCACAGGCACCCATATCAAATTGAGTGATAATCGCACCATCAGCTTCGCGACGATGAACTGGGATGACATCTATTAGCGGCTCGCGACTCAAGATAACTCCTGCCGCGTGAACTCCCCATTGACGCTTTAGTCCCTCTAATCCCCGAGCCATATCAACGATGGTCTTGGCATCTGGATCGGTTTCAAATAAATTTCTAAACTCCTGTGCCTCGGCATATCGATCATTTTCTTTATCGAAAACCCCGGAAAGTGAGATGTCTTTACCCATAATTGCTGGAGGCAAAGCTTTTGTTAACTTCTCACCAATCGCATACGGATAGCCCAAGACACGAGTTGAATCCTTAATTGCCTGCTTTGATTTAATGGTTCCGTAAGTGATGATTTGAGCAACACGATCATCGCCATACTTATTGGTTGCGTAGCGAATCATTTCGCCACGGCGGCGCTCATCGAAATCTAAATCAATATCCGGCATTGAAATTCGCTCTGGATTTAGGAAACGCTCAAAGAGTAAGCCGTGCTTTATTGGATCTAGCGCTGTAATTCCTAGTGAATAGGAAACTAAAGATCCCGCAGCAGAGCCACGCCCGGGACCTACACGAATACCCTCTTTAGTTGCATGAGAAACCAGGTCGGCGACCACAAGGAAGTAGCCGGGAAATCCCATTTTGGTCATAACCTCTAGCTCATAATCAAGTCGCTCTACATAACCTTCAGGAACTTCATCATTAAATCTTTTCTTAAGTCCGCGATGTGCTTCTTTAATTAACCAGCTGTCCTCAGTTTCGCCCGATGGGACCGGAAATTTAGGCATTAAGTTCTCATTTTCACGAAGCGTGGTATTGCAACGCTCCGCGATAAGCAGGGTGTTGTCGCAAGCAGACTCAATTTCGCTGAAAATGCGACGCATGGTTGCGGCATCTTTCAAATAAAACTCACCATTTTCAAACTTAAATCGCTTTGGATCTGCCAAAGTGGAACCCGATTGAATACAGAGCAATGCCTCATGATGCTTTGCATCATCGGCGTAGGTGTAGTGCAGATCATTTGTTGCGAGTAAAGGAAGGCCAAGCTCTTTTGCCAACTTAAGTAAATCCTCTTTAACGCGTCTTTCAATTTCAATGCCGTGATCCATAATCTCGACAAAGTAATTATCGGCACCGAAAATATCGCGATAGGCAGCGGCAGCAGCCCGAGCTTCTTTATATGCACCCATTCGAATTCGGGTTTGAATCTCACCGCCTGGACAGCCTGTTGTGGCAATCAGGCCTTGTGAATACTGGGCCAAAATTTCGCGGTCCATTCTTGGTTTGTAATAAAAACCTTCCAAGGATGCTAGTGAGGACAATTTAAAAAGATTTGCCAGTCCGATGTTGTCCTCTGCCAGCAAGGTCATGTGGGTATAAGCACCGCCACCTGAAACATCATCCTCTCCACCCTCTGCCCACTTCACACGTTTCTTATCAAAACGGGACTCTGGTGCAACATAAGCCTCGATACCGATAATCGGCTTAACACCAGCTTTTTTCATGGTTTTATAAAAATCAAAAGCACCAAAAACATTGCCGTGATCCGTCATCGCAATCGCACCATCGCCGGTGCGTGCCACCTCTGCGGCTAAAGTTTCAATCCGAGCAGCACCATCCAACATCGAATATTCGGTGTGTACATGTAGATGGACGAAACCCTTGCTCACGGGCGGTGAGATTACTCCCTTGCACTCACTTAACAGTCAATAGCTCTAAGGCGCGTTGCAGATCTGCCGGTAGCGGTGCGTGAAGTGTGATGCGCTCATCAGTCGATGGTTGCGCGAAGGTCAATTCGATGGCATGCAACCAGGGACGCTTAAGCTCTACGCGCGCAGCCAGCACTGGGTCGGCTCCATATGCCAAATCTCCAACCAGAGGATGGCGCAGCGCATTGAAGTGAACTCGGATTTGGTGGGTGCGTCCAGTCTCTAACTCCACCCTCAATAAAGAAGCGCTGGTGTAGTACTCCAATACGTTGTAGTGGGTGATGCTTGGTTTTCCATCAGCGACAACCGCAAAACGATAATCCTCTCTTGGGTGTCGACCAATCGGAGCATCAATGGTTCCTTCACTTGGATCAATATGACCTTGTACTAACGTGTGATAAACCTTTTTTACGGTTCGGTTTCGAAATTGATTTTTCATTGCTGTGTATGAATTTTCATTTTTTGCCAGCAACATCAAACCAGAGGTTCCGGCATCAAGTCTTTGAACTATTCCTTGTCGTTCTTGCGGGCCAGAGGTTGAAATGCGATAGCCACGTGAAATCAATGCGCCGACCACAGTTGGACCGGTCCAGCCTGGGCTTGCGTGCGCGGCACAGCCAACTGGTTTGTTAACTACAACGACATCTTCATCATCGTAAACAATTTCTAGTTCTTCCATTGGGGTTGGACGTAACTCAAGTGGGTCATATGGAAGTGGCATGGTTACCACCAATCGATCTCCAACTCGAACCCGATCTGATTTTGATAAAGGCTTTTTGCCCTGCAAGACATCGCCCGCATTCAATAAATCTGCGACATTACTTCGGGAAAGCTCGAGTAGTTTAGAAAGTGCTGAATCTACTCGTTCGCCATCTAACTCTTGCGGTACCAGGATGGTCCGGCGTTCTCGCTCTGTGCTCAAGATGCATCCTTTGGCTGAATATTTTTCATGGATAAGAAGGTTAAGAGTAAGCCGGCACAAACAATTGCAGAATCTGCGATGTTAAAAATGGGCCAATTAGGTAATTGAATCCAATCAACAACCTCGCCACGCCAAACCCCTGGAGGTCTTGTGATTCGATCCCACAAATTTCCGATTACCCCGCCGAGCAGCAAGGCTAAGCCAATTGCCCATCCCCTATTAGTTACTTTTCGCATGTAATAAATGATGAATGCTGCAACGCAAAGCTTTAAAGATGAAAGCAATGCCGTTGCATCGGTGGCAAAACTGAAGCCTGCGCCGGGGTTTGTTCCATAAGTTAGCTTTAAAAAATCACCTATCAACTTGATTGGCTCACGAAACTGCAAATAACTTGCGGCCCAATTCTTAGTTGCTAAATCTGTAGCAAAAACCAGACAGGAAATTGCTATAAATAGTCGTCGCGCGCTCAATGCACGTGACGACTCTATCGGCGCTCTTCCTTCTGTTTGCATAACATGCAGAGAGTTGCGCGAGGGAATACTTGTAGTCGCGCTTTTCCAATTGCATTTCCGCAATCTTCACAACGACCATATGTTTTTGTATCGATTCTTTCCAATGCTCTCTCGGTCTGCAGCACCATGTCACGAGCGTTGTAGACCAAAGAAATCTCATGCTCTCGCTCGAACGTCTTTGCTCCGGCATCGGCTTGATCATCGCCAGCTCCAACACCTGAAGCCTCGATCAGATCATCCATTTCGCTTTCAATTTCCGCTAACTCTTTTTTCAAACGAATTAAGTCCTTGGCTAATTCAGCGCGAATTGCCTTTAGTTCAGTTGCAGTCCAGTTCTCTTCACCTTCAATTACAAATGGAGCTGGCGCAGCTTTGATTGGCTTTAATGATGGTGCCTTTTTTCCAGGCTTTGGTTTACGAATCGGCGGCGGAAGCACTAAACGTTTTTCTTCAACAACGACTACATCGCTTGCCTCAACCTCAGGTTTGTAAACTGAAATTGTGGTTGCGCCACCTTTAGCGGTGCTACTTGTCAAAGCTGTTTTGTGGGCGCCTTTAATAATTTCGGCCTCAGGTTTTTTTGCTGGCGCCTTCTTGACTGGCGGTTTTGCCAGTGTTGGTTTTGCCAGTGTTGGCCTTACCGGTGCCTTCTTGACTGATTCCTTTTTTGCTGGCGCCTTCTTAACTGGTGCTTTTTTTGCCGGTGCCTTCTTAGCAGGTGCTTTTTTGGCAGGCAGCTTCTTAGCGGGTGCTTTTTTCGCAGGTGCTTTTTTGGCTGGTGCCTTTTTGGCTGGAACAGGTTTAGCTGGTGACTTCTTTAACTTCGCCACCGCTGAAGACAATTTGTTTTTCAATGCCACAACGGCGAAGGCTAAAGGTTTCAATCGATAAAAGCCACTCGCCTCGCGATGAGCTAGACTTCGACCCTGCAAAACCGTTTTAAAGCTTGCATAAACATTCGCATAGAACAGGCCATCACCTGCGAGCGAGTTGGAAGAAATGAGCCGAAAGCTGATTTTGGCCTCATCTAGAACCAACGGCAAGATCAAGAAAAGTGGTGAACCAAAGAACTTTTTGAAAGTTCTTCCCCGGTTCGCAAGGCGGGTGGTACCGCGGTCATAGATCGCCCCTCCAAATCTGAGTAAGTGCAAAGCGCACTAGCTTGTTGGTTTTTGGAAGGGAACACATGAGTAACACATCCCCATTTAAATCTCTCGCACCTTCCATCGATTTGCCTGCCATCGAACATGAAGTTCTCTCCTTCTGGCAGACCCAAGATGTTTTTCATCAAAGTGTGCGTGCTCGCTCGGGCGGGGAATCTTGGACTTTTTTCGAAGGTCCACCAACTGCAAATGGTTTACCGGGTACCCACCACATTGAGGCTCGAGTTTTCAAAGATGTTTTCCCCCGCTTTCACACCATGAAGGGCAAACATGTAATTCGCAAAGCTGGATGGGATTGTCATGGATTGCCAGTAGAAATCGCGGTTGAAAAAGAGTTGGGCTTTTCGGGTAAGGGCGACATAGAGAAATATGGAATCGCGGCCTTCAACGATAAGTGTCGCGAATCAGTTCAGCGACATGTGAATGCCTTCACCACCATGACTGAGCGAATGGGATTTTGGGTTGATTTCGATGAGGCTTACTGGACTATGTCTAATGAGTACATCGAAAGTGTTTGGTGGTCGCTGTCTCAAATTCACAAAAAGGGATTACTGGTTCAAGATCATCGCGTCGCTCCTTATTGCCCGCGCTGCGGAACTGGTTTATCTGATCATGAGTTAGCTCAGGGTTATGAAACTGTTAAAGATCCTTCGGTCTACGTTCGTTTCCCAATTACTTCAGGGCCGCTGAAAGATTTAAAAGCTTCTCTTCTGGTCTGGACCACAACCCCATGGACCTTAGTTTCCAATACCGCAATTGCAGTTCATCCAGATGTTGATTACATCGCGGTGAAAACTGCAGGAACTGAAGAAATGCCAAGTGAGGTATTGGTTGTTGCCGAGCCTTTGTTATCTGTGGCCGGCGAGGGCGCTGAGATTTTGAAGAAGTTATCTGGCAAAGAGCTAGAACGAACCAGCTATTCCCGCCCCTTTGATTTCATTGAAATTCCTGATGCTCACTTTGTCATTCTTGCCGATTATGTAACTACTGAAGATGGAACCGGTTTAGTACATCAAGCTCCAGCTTTTGGAGCCGATGATTTACAAAGCTGCAGAAAATATGAGCTTCCTGTGGTGAATCCTGTTTTACCTAACGGACATTTCGCTGATGAAACAACCCTTGTGGGCGGATTGTTTTTCAAGGATGCAGACAAACCTTTAGTTAAAGAGCTAAAGAGCAAAGGTGTCTTATTCAAACATCAGCAATATGAACACTCTTATCCGCACTGCTGGCGCTGCCACACTCCCCTTATTTATTACGCGCAACCATCTTGGTACATCCGCACCACAAAAATTAAAGAGGCCTTGCTGCGGGAAAATGCTGCAACTGATTGGCACCCAGAAACCATCAAGACTGGAAGATTTGGCGATTGGTTGAATAACAACATTGATTGGGCGTTATCACGCAATCGATATTGGGGAACTCCACTTCCAATCTGGCGCTGTGAAAACGATCATGAAGAATCATTCGGCTCCTTAAAAGAGCTATCAACTAGAGCTGGTCGAGATCTAAATGGATTAGAGCTACATCGTCCTTACGTCGATGACATTTCATTTAACTGCAATCAATGCTCTGCGGTGATGGAGCGCACCCCTGAGGTTATTGATTGTTGGTATGACTCTGGCGCTATGCCATTTGCACAATGGGGGTACCCGCATAAGCCGGGATCAGTAGAGAAATTCAATGAGGCCTACCCTGCAGATTTTATCTGCGAGGCGATTGATCAAACCCGTGGATGGTTCTACACACTTATGGCGATTGGAACATTGGTTTTTGATAAATCTTCCTACAAAACGGTGCTCTGTCTTGGACACATTCTTGATAAAGATGGTCGCAAGATGAGTAAGCATTTGGGGAATGTTTTAGAGCCAATGGCACTGATGGATCAACATGGTGCCGATGCGGTGCGTTGGTACATGTTGGCGGCAGGCTCTCCTTGGAGTGCGAGACGGGTTGGACATGATGCAATCACTGAGGTTGTTAGAAAGACTTTACTCACATATTGGAACACCGTCTCGTTCCTATCGCTATATGCCTCAGCATCAAATTACCAACCGACCGCATTTTCCTCGAATCTCAATCTCTCAACGATGGACCGATGGATTGTTAGCGAGCTAAATCAACTAATCGCTGAGATAGATGATGCGCTTTCAAACTTTGATTCTCAAAGAGCTGGAAATGCTTTGGCCACATTTATCGATGATCTCTCCAACTGGTATGTGCGCCGCTCTAGACGCAGGTTCTGGGATGGTGACACAGCAGCGCTTGCTACTTTGCAGCACTGCTTAACGACTCTCACAATGTTGATGGCTCCTTTAGTTCCCTTTATAACCGAACATGTCTGGCAGAAATTAGTCCGTCCCATCAACCCAGAAGCTCCGAGCTCGGTTCATCTTGCAGACTTCCCTGTTTCTGATTCTGCATTGATCGACAAGCAGCTTTCAAAAGATGTTGCGCTAACGAGAAGGCTGGTGGAGCTGGGACGTGCTGCAAGGGCACAATCTCAGGTCAAAATTAGGCAACCACTTTCAAGGGCATTGATTGCAGCATCTGGTTGGAAATCCCTCTCCCAAGAGTTGCGCGACCAGATTGCCGATGAGTTAAATGTTGAGCAGCTCGATGATCTTTCAGCAGCTGGTTCCGATTTAGTTGATGTATCCATCAAGGCGAACTTTCGGACCTTGGGCGCCAAATTTGGCGGCGAGGTTCAAGTAATTGCAAAAGCATTGGCTGGAACGGATGCTGCTGCTCTAGTTTCAAAGGTGCGCAAAGATGGCAAAGCAGAGATTAAGTTTGGCGCTGATCAAGTGGCCGAGATTCTCGAAGAGGATTTGGTTATTACTGAAACTCCAAGATCGGGCTGGGCTGTTGCTTCACACTCCGGAGAGAGTTTGGCGCTAGATCTTGAACTTTCATCAGAGTTGATTGCAAAGGGAATTGTCCGCGAAGCTATTCGTGCAATTCAGGATGCCAGAAAATCTTCCGGCTTTGATATCAGCGATCGCATTCACGTTACCTGGAACAGCTCGCAAGAGTTCGCTTCGGCAATTGATTCTGGTGCGCAGTGGATCAGCGAAGAGGTCTTAGCTTTGTCTTTCAATAGAGATGAATCTCTCGGAACTAGCGAGGATGAACTGGGTCTAAAGCTTTCGCTGCAAAAGGCCTAGAACTGGCTTCTGATCTCCCATAGATCAGGAAATACTGGATTAAATAGAGTGGAGGCCAAGTATTTGGCTCCACTCGATCCTCCAGTACCTATCTTCTGACCAATAGTTCGCTCAACCATCTTTACGTGACGATATCTCCACTCCTGCAATCCTTCATCAATATCAACCAAGCGCTCGCAAATCATGGAGGCTTCAGGATCATTCCGGTGCAATTTAAGAAGTGAATCCTGCACCTCAGTTGATGGTGCATAGCTTTGGGTGAAATCCCGTTCCAAGATATTTTTCGGAATATCAAATCCTCGGCCAGAAAAATACTTTAATGCGCTATCCCAAATGGACGGCCCGGACATAAGTTTTTCAACTCTGGTTTTGTCATGAGCTAAGAGATGAGATGCGGTCTTTGGATCGCGCCGACCCAAGATTGCTTCTACCTCCCTAAACTGAGCAGACTGGAAACCACTTGAGGCACCAAGTCGATCTCGGAATGAATTGAATTGAAGTGGAGTCATGGTTTCCAAAATATCAATTTGCGCAACACAGATTTTCAGAATAGTTCTAATTCGCCCAAGCAACCCAAGTGCGTAATGTGTTTCGCCATTTTCTAGCGCACGCTGCGCCGCAATGAATTCATGGATTAGCTGCTTAAACCAGAGTTCGTAGGTTTGATGAATAACGATGAAAAGCAATTCATCATGCTCTGGTCCGCTGGATAATGGCTTTTGCAACTCAAGCAACTCATCAACCTTCAAATAGTTGCTATAGGTCAATGCGGCATCATTGTTTTCTGTCATGTAACTCGAGAGCCTCCAGCTTTAACCTTTTTGTACTCACCTGAGCTAACCAAATCACGCAATCTTTCAAAGCCGTCAAACACCTCAACATACGAGGTTGCCAAAGGTGAGATGGCTACTCGAATTGAATTTGGAACCCGATAATCTGGAATTACATTGGAATGCTCTCGCATCGCTACGGCAATTTGCTCTGCTTCTGGATGAACCAGTGAAATATGTCCACCTCTATTCTTTGCATTTCTTGGCGTATTCAAGGTAAAACCAAGCGGCTTTAGCCAGGCCTCATAAAGCTCAATCATCATTTCAGTGCCTCGAGCGGCCTTTTCTTCAATCGCATCAATGCCCGCCTTTTCAATCATTTCAAAGGCAGACTTAATGCAACGCAAACCCATCAAAGATGGACTAGCAATTTGAAATCCTCTTATGCTCGAATCTTTTTCAAATTCCGGTCCCATAGCAAACTGATCTCGCTGTGCAAACCATCCCTGAATTGGAACTTGTAATTCATTTTGCATCCCTTTAGCGACGTACAGCCAAGCTGGAGCACCCGGTCCTGAGTTTCCATACTTGTAGGTGCAGCCAACCGCTAAATCAACTCCGTTTTGATCAAAATTCAGCGCAACCGAACCAACTGCGTGCGCTGCATCCCACAGCAACAATGCTCCATAACTTCTTACTAAATCTGTTAGCGCCTTTATATCCTGCCTTGCTCCCGATCGATACTGCACCACCTCTAAGCTCACTAAGGCGACATCATCACTTAAGTATTTTTCTAAAATCTCTGGAGTAATCAATTCGTTTTCTGCTATGGCTGGATCTTCATTATCGATTACAACTAAATTCAATCCGT
>JACCEE012699792.1_pt1 | contig 13334 bp, 10 predicted proteins | sample 7449931 | NCBI WGS metagenome assembly JACCEE01 (sample SAMN15323457, study PRJNA562643) | freshwater metagenome | isolation source: river surface water | place: USA:Blue River Watershed | collected 2017-08-19 | reverse complement strand
ACATAATTAACGCTTGGACCAAATATATATAACAAAATGTAAACAAATAATATAACAAATAAAATCATTATTGTTGAGGGTGTATTTTGATAATCTTTTTTAAGATAATCAATTGTATCCGATAATAAACAAGGAATATATAAAATAATGTTTTTAATCAAATTTACATATTTATTATTGATAGAATATTTACCAGTATATTGATTTAAAATAGATAAAATAATAACAATAAGACCAAATGTATACCAAAATGAATAATTTAATAAAAATTTAATAAACTTTTTAAATCCAGACATTATTAGATATAGCACTAGAGATATTGCTAAAAATATACCTAATACGATTAATAGTTTTAAACTATGATTTGAAAAAGATTTTATAAAATCCAAAAATCCATTATTATGCCCTTTTGTAACATATACAATAATATATATCAAAATGATAAATGTAATAAATAAATAAAAAATAGTAAATGGAATATAAGTGTATTTTAATAATTTTGTTGGATAAATAAAAAAGATAATTAATCCTAAAAATAATACAATTAACAAAAAAATATAAATAAATAAATTTGACATAGTAAAAAAAGATGTAGTTACAGATGGATTAGTTGAAATAGGTGAATTAGTTGAATTTGATTGTTTTTGTTTTACTTTTTTTAGTTCTTCACTAGACATATTTATGTTATAGTAAAGATAGATTTAAAAATTTTCCATTGACGTTTTTTCTCCGTGACAATTTCTACATAAAGCAACAAGATTGGATATATCATTTGTACCGCCTTGGTCTAAACGTTTTGTATGGTCTACTTCAAACCAAGCAGTTAATTGTTGTTGACATTTACCACATTTCCAGTTTTGTTGTGCAGCCACATATTTTTTTTTAGTTTCACTAACACTTCGTTTAGAAGAAGTTTTTCCAGAACTTTGAATTCTCTGAACTGATTTTTCAATCGGGTCTGTATATAAAAATGGCTGTAGTATATTTTTAGAAGTTCTATCAATGGGAGAAACTGCTAAAAAACGATTTGCTACATTTATTGCGTTTGCAGCATTATGCGGATTTTTATTAGCCATCACATAAAATCCTAAACCAAATAATGCAATCATTCCAATTTTATAATATTTTTTATGACTTTGAAAACTCTTAAATAAGAAATTTTCGTGATAAGTATTATAAATTAATCCAGCAGTAACTAAAATAATGATTAAATTTGTATTCATTAATAAATATTTATTTTTTAATTTCTTTTTATTTTTTTAAATTTAAATTTGATGAACAAATGCATAAAAAAAGAAAAAATATTTTGTTTTATTATATGAGCTCATTTTTTTATAAAAATCCCAATATTGAACAATACAAAATGCATCATCAAAAATATGGTACAAAAAGACCATATACAAGAGAAAACTATGAACCGTTACCTTCTACTACACCAAAAAATTTACAATATTTATTAGATAATCCTATAGATATAAGCAATGAAAAGTCTTGGACAACATCTAAACCAAAATTAGACCCAATTGAATATGATAATAGTGTATATGTTCTAACATCGAATGAATATAGAAATAAAATTAGATTATTAACTTCAAATGACTTATCTAGAATAAATGAAGGAATATATTGTTGGATTATTGGATATGATGAAAATAGAAAACCTCAACTCTTTTTTAAAGAAACATTTTCTCATCACGAAATAGATACAAAACATCATATTATTGTAAAAGAAGCAAAAGTATATCGACACGATAAATTATTAAATTCACACAGAACTAATTCAAATAATGGCTATACATCTAATAACGAACATAAAAAAACAAGAGGTTCAACACATAAATATCTGAATCAAAAATTAGCTCATTCCAGTAATTCAACCCTTGATGAATTTGGAGTTAAACCTATTAAAAGTTTATTATTTGCAGGAGAGTTTATGTTTAAAGATGGTAAACTAATAATAAATATTGGTTCAGGTACATTTATGACAGGTAGAATAGACCCTGTATATGTTCCATTAGATGTTCAAGATTATTTAAAACAAATTTTTAAAACAAGATTAAAACGTTTAGAAGTAAATGTTTCAATGAATAATGTAAAGGCAATAAGAACAAATAATAATGATGTTCAATATTCATCCTTAATAAAACCATCTAGTTTTGATAAAAGAAGAGTAATAGAAAGATTATTGGGTCTTGGAATTAATTTATTAAAATTTAGAAATATGCAAGAATATGAAAAATATAGTCGTAAATTAAAAAACTTCAACGGGATTCGTTCTATAAATAATAACTATACAGTTTCTAGACCAAATCAAGAATTGAGACAAAAATCTACATCTACAAAAAAAAGTAGACCATCTCTCTTTTCCTTTTCTTCATATGAAAATGAATCAAATGAAAGAGCAAATGAAAGAGCAAATGAAAATGCAAGACCACCACGACTTAGCTTTGGAGAGAATGAAGAAAATAACGGGGAAGGGTTTTTAAGAAGATCACCTTCATCACCTTCATCACCTTCTAGTAATGAAAATTTTCTTAGAATTCCTCAAAGAGTTTCATATAGAGAAATGAATAAAAATGCAAAAAGGTCAAGAAGCAATACCCCTAGACGCGGATTGTTTCAAAATGAAAATGAAAATGAATAATAAATTATTGAGAATTTAATGTTTTATATAATAAATAAAGTAGAATAATTAGAAAAACAGCGAATAAAATATGATGGGTTCTTTTTCGTTTATATTCAAAATCATTATAAGGACGATTTAATTCATTGATATATTCCGGATATTCTTTGATTCTCTGTTTAAATCTAGAATCATTCTCTTTTTGTGTTTGAATATGAAACTCTTTATAAATAATATAACCATATTCATTCATTGCTTTGGTAGAATCCCAATAACTATGAATTGGATTAGTATGAATAATATCAAATAAAATAGATTGATATTCTTCTTTTACAAAATAAGGAATCGCATAAATTAATTCCTTAATCTTTTTACGGTTTGGTTTAGATGGTATATAATAAAAACAAGCATATCTTAGATAATCAAAAATAACCTCATTATTCATTATGATATAAAGATAATTTAAAATACAAAATATACTACATTGATATGAATGATTATAAAAAAATATATTTGTGCAATAACTGTGGCGTTTATGGTCATCTCTTTTATAATTGTAGAAAACCAATTACAAGCTTTGGAATTTTATGTTATAGAGTCACTCCTGAAAGAAAGCACGAATATTTATTAGTACAGAGAAAAGATAGTTTAGGATATGTTGATTTTCTTAGAGGTAAGTTCTCTGAAACAAATGAATATCAACTTAGAAATATCATTCGAGAAATTACAATTCAAGAAAAAGAAAATATATTAAACTATTCCTATAAAGAACTATGGAATAAATTATGGAATCGTGTATCAGAAACCTACGAAATTAAAAATGAAGATAAATTCAATTATATTAAAAATAATAAAAAAGAATTATTGGATGAATTATGTATTTGGGGAGAGCCTGAATGGGGATTTCCAAAAGGAAGAAGAGAGAAAAAGGAAAAAGATTTAGATTGTGCGATTCGTGAATTTCAAGAAGAAACAGGATATTCTAGAGACACCATTAGATTAATTAAAAATCTAAATTCATTTGAAGAAATATTCACAGGGTCTAATTTGAAATCTTATAAACATAAATATTTTTTAGCAAGAATTAATTATGAAGAATCATTAAATGATAAAAATTATCAAAAAAGTGAAATAGGTGATATGAAATGGTTTTCTTATGAAGAATGTTTAAAAAAAATCAGGCCATATAATGCTGAAAAATTAGAATTATTAAAAAATGTTCAATCATTGTTAGATGAAACTTTGATTTTTTAAACTAAATATATATTAATACATATGGAAAATAAGGAAGATATGGAGGACAGAACATTAGGAATATACCCTCATTTAAACAATAAACAATTTCAAAAAAAAATTACACTAAAAAAAGAGTTTCGTTTTAAATACGATGATACATTGGAACCTGTTGCAAAAAAAGCAGACATTCTCTGTAAAAAAACAAAAGAATTTGAACTAGCGCCTCATCAAGAATTTGTAAGAAGATTTATATCTATTGATAATCCGTATAATAGTGTTTTGCTATATCACGGATTAGGTAGTGGTAAAACCTGTTCTGCTATAAGTATTACAGAATCTCTTCGAATGTATTCTAGTTTAATTCCAAATTTTAAAAAAATATTGATTGTGGCATCTCCAAATGTACAAGAAAATTTTAAATTGCAATTATTTGATAAAAATAAATTAACAAAAGACAATGGAATATGGAATTTATCTGGTTGTGTTGGAAATGCTTTATTACAAGAATTATATAAATTTGATATTAATAAATTAAGTAAGGAAGATTTAATTCAAAAAATAGAAAAAATCATAAAAGAGAATTATAAATTCATAGGATATATTGGTTTAGCAAATTTAATAAAAAAACTTATCGATAAAAAGGAATTTAGACAATTAAAAAATCAATTTGAAGGAAGAATTATTGTGATTGATGAGATACATAATATTCGTCTTACAGGAGATACTGAAAGTAAATTAGTAGCAACTAGTTTATATGATTTAGTTAAAATAGTAAAAGGTATGAAACTGATTTGTTTAACAGGAACACCTATGTATAATGACCCAAGAGAAATAACCTTTTTATTAAATTTAATGAATTTAAATGATAGAAGACCGGCAGTTAATATAAAAGATATTTTTGATAAAAATGGTGAAATTATTAATAAAGAAAAATTAATACAAAGTTCAAATGGTTATATTTCTTATGTTAGAGGAGAGAATCCTTATGTATTTCCATATATGATTACTCCTAAAATGTATAATGACGAAAACAGTGTTGATTTAAAAAAATATCCAAAGTTTCAATTCAATGGTAAAGAAATTTCAAGCCCAATTCAACATTTAGATTTATATAAAACAACTCTTTCTGAGTTTCAAGAAGAATCTTATCAACATATTATACAAAACATTATAGATCAATATGAAGAACAAGGTAAAATGGATCATTTTGAAGAAATGGATTCTTTAAGATATACTGAATTATTAAGCCCAATACAATCATTAAATATATGTTATCCAAGTAATAACCCAAGAGACCCTTATTTATATGGTAAAGATGGATTATCTAGAGCAATGAAATACAATTCAAGTACAAAATCGAATTATGAATATTATCCTGGAGAATTAAATGGTATGTTTACATATGAAAAAATAGGTAGATATAGTTCAAAAATCAAAAGCATTATGGACCATATTATGAATTCAAAAGGAATTGTGTTAATTTATTCACAATATTTAGATGCTGGATTAGTTCCTCTTGCTTTGGCATTAGAAGAATTAGGATTTAAACGATATGGAGAAGATAAACATTCTCTCTTTAGGCCTGGTTCTAAAACAAATAACGAAAAATTAAATGTATATTCTTTACCTGGATTTGAAAACAGAGAAAATAAATCAAAGAATTCTCAAGCTTGTTATTCAATCATTAGTGGAGATAAATCATTAAGTCCAGATAATAATAAAGAAATCGAAGCATTGACCAATAATAATTTAAATGGAAATAGAATAAAAGTAGTTCTTATCTCTCAAGCAGGAACTGAAGGCATTGATTTAAAAAATTTAAGACAAGTTCATATATTAGAACCTTGGTATAATTTGAATCGTATTGAACAAATTATAGGAAGAGCAAGAAGAAATTGTAGTCATTCGCAATTAGATTTAAAAGATAGAAATTTTCAATTATTTATGCACGTATCTGAATTAAATGACCCAGATATAGAATCTTTAGATATGTTTTTGTATAGAAATGCTGAGAAAAAATCTATTAAAATAGGAAAAGTTACAAGAGTCTTAAAATCTGTATCCATAGATTGTTTATTGAATATTGGACAACAAAAATTTGCTGATGCAGAAGAAGAAGTAGATATAGTTACAAGTGAAGGAAAAGCAATATCCTATTCTATCAAAGATAGACCATTCTCTAGTTTATGTGATTATATGGAGAACTGTAGTTATAGTTGTTATAATAAACTAACTTCAGAAGAAGAAGGAAAAATAGACGTATCAACTTATAAATATAAATTTACAAAAAACAATACATTAATTCATAAAATAAAAGATTTATTTTTAAAAAGACACGTTTATAAAAAGAAGGAAATTGTTCATTTGTTAAAAGTAAATAAAAACGTAACTAAATTAGAAATAGAACGTGCTCTTTATGATTTAATTGAAGATAGAGTTCCAGTAGTAGATAAATTTTTTAAAATTGGTAGAATTATTAATATCTCTGATTTGTTTTTATTTCAGCCAGTTGAAAGCAATGATAAAAGATTATTAATGTATGATCGTCAAGTTCCAATTACAAGTAAAATTACTGAGGTTCCGATTACATTAAATCCTATGAGAAAACCAATTATAAATAGAGAAACAAATGAACCAATAGAACCAAGAGAAGAAATATTAAATAATAATTCAGAAAATGAAAACAACAAAGAAGCCAAAGAAGCAGACAAAGGTGCAGAAGAAAAACCAAAAGTTGCTAAAATAGATAAAATCACTAAATTAGCAAATAAAAAAGTGAAAATTCCTAAAAAAAGTGAAGCATTAGAATTAATACAAGGTAGATATGAAGAATGTATCTCAGAAAATGAAGAAGTAGATAAACAAGATTTTAGTTGGTATACATTGTTTTATAAATCTAAACAAGAATTAAGTTCAAGAGGTTTTGATATCGATGAAAATGATTTAAATCGATATGCACTAGAACATATTTGTCAAGAATTAAACAAAGAACAAGAACTCGAAATATTAAATTATTTATATAGTAAAGAAGTCAGTCAATTTACCGAATTTGAAAAATTAGTCTATGATTATTATGAAAAACTTATGATGATAAAACAAGTTGAAAATGAAGAATTAGTAGGAATATTTTTAATTGATATTGTAGATAAAATAGATACAAAAGAAGAATTATATATCAAAGACCCTATTACAAATCAATGGAGAATTGCAAACTATACAGAATACAATGCCTTTTTCAAACCAAACAAAAGTGGAAAGGTGAATTTAAAACAAATGTATTTGAAAGATATGAAATATAATAAAAAAGTTGGATTTATTGGAGTTCTTAATAAACTATATGAATTCAAAGAAAAAGATACATCCGATAACGCACGTGCTTCTAAGGGTGCGTCTGTATTCAGTAAAACAAAAGATTTAATACTTAAATTTATAAACAATGATATATTAGATGGTGAAGAAGTATTTACAAAATTAAATACAAAGAAGATTGATAAATTGATATTAACTATTATAGCAGAATTATTAATGAGAAATTTTGATGAAACCGACCAAACAAAACGTTATTTCTTGAATAAATTTGAAATGTCTCTATATACATCAAAAGATGCAAAAAAATAAATAAAAAAATAAAAATATTTATAATAAAATTGATTTAAAATTGATTTAAAATTGATTTAAAACTAATTATAAATATATTTAAGTAAATCAAATATGGAAGTGTTCTCTAGTGCAATTATTGAAGAAGAAATTGTTGTACCTTTTGTTTGTTTGAATAAAAAATTAGATGATTATTTCCTTGAATATTCTAGAAAATATATTGAAGGAAAATGTAGAAAGGAAGGATATATTCGTCCAAATAGTGTAACTATTTTAAATATAACAAGCGGACTATTAAAAGAAAATGATGTAACTTATAAAGTAACTTTTAAGGTAGATGCTTGTTTTCCAGATAAAGGAATGTTGATTAATGCAAAAATTAAAAATATTACAAAGATTGGAATTAGAGCTGTAGTAAGCGATGTAGATAATCCAATTATTTTGTTTGTGAGTGGAGAACATAATCCTCATAAAAATATGGAAAGTTATATCATTGGACAGAGAATTCTTTTAAAGGTAATTGATTATAGATTTGAATTGTATGATGATTTTATTAGTGTTATCGCAGAAATTGTATAAAATATAATTAATATCATTTAATTAAGTTAAAAAACATATATAAAGTTTTTTAATTAAATGTATTTAATGTCTTCAAAAGAATTAGAAAAAATATGTGAAATCATTGAAACATTTTCAAAAGAAGACCATATTAAAATATTAAAAATTATTAATGAATCTGATAATAGTAGTTCTATCAGTGAAAATAATAATGGAACATTCATTCATATGGAGGATTTAAATGAAAATACAATTCAAAATATTAAAAACTATATTGAATATGTTGTTTTAAAAGAAGGAGCAATTAAAGAAGTAGAAGATACAAAAGATAAACTAAAAAATGATATAAACGCATATATGAAAGAATAATAAGAATAGACAATCGACAATAGACAATATGCTTAAGATTAGTGAGTTTGCGCCATATTTCTCTAAAAGTAGTTTTGACATAAAACCTGATGAAAAAGAATTTCCAAAAATAAAACCTAATAAAAAAAAAGAGGATTATGATTATTTATTTCATATTTTTTTTACAAATTTAAAACAGATTGAAATGAAAGACATATTAAATGTTTATAATGAGAGAGATGAAAAAATTAAAATTGCTGAGAAATTAGAACAAATGAAATTTAAAAATAAAGATGAAATTGTGAATAATCTTATTTATGAAAAACGAATTAAATTATCAACATTAAATATCATTTGTAAATTAATGAATGCAAATGTAATTTATATATTTGATAAAATATATGTTAATATGAAATATAATGAAACCAAACCAATTGTGATTAATTATAATTGTAGATTATTAGATAATTTTGATTTAGAAAAATTAAATGATATGTATGAAATAATTCTAGAGAAACCGATTAAAGCAGTATCTGCTTATAAATTAGGTGAGTTACAAGAGATTTCAAAAAAATTAGATATTTCTATAGAAAAAAAGAAAAAACAAGAATTATACGATGAAATTAAATCCTATTTATCGAAACGTAATTTTTAATTTTATTAAGTGTATGTTTTATTATTTTGTTTTTTGTTTTCTTATTTTATTATTTTGTTTATTTTTGTTTATTATAAAATAATAAAATTGAATTAATAATAAATACATATAATATATTACATTATGGAACAAGGAATGAATCTAAGAACTGCTTTCTCTGTTTATGAAAAAATATTAAAAACAAAGTTTGATAGTCGTTCTCAAAATTTAATGGATGAATATGATATTCGTTCTAGTAAATCAAATGTTGAATTTGAAATACGTTTTAAAGATATTAAAAAACTAGAATTTGAAAGAGTTTATAAATATTTATTATCGAAAGGATTTATTGTAAAAAATGAACAATATCAATTAAAAATAAGTCATACCTTAGGTGGTGAAAATAGTAATGATTCTAAAATTCGTTGTCAAATCAATGATTTAAGTGAAATTAAAGAATTTTGTAAGAAAAATGTATTACCAGAAACAACTGAATATTTATTCAAAGAAAGATTTATGAAAGAGTACCCAAAGTATTATGATAACACTGATTTTGGATTTAGAGTATCCATTCAAAAGGAATATAATCTAACAGTAAATGACCCTAATGTAGTTGAATTAAATAGTCAATGGAAAAATCTAGATAAAATGTTTCGATATATGAATCGTGTTTCTTTAACACATCCTCAAATGCCTTCGGTTGTTGTAGATTTTAGTACTGTGAAATCTATTAAAAAAGATGGTCAAATTGTAAAAGAGAGAACATTTTCGTCTAGTCGTTTATTCGAAGAAGAAGAAGATTATGAATTAGAAATTGAGTTAATTGACCTTGAATATATTTATTCACATTTTCCAGAAGTTTTCTCTAATTTAAATAAAACAATTAAATATGTATCCTGTGGAATTCAAGACAGTCATTTTCCAATTCCATTCTCTGAACAATTGAAAATTTCATCTGAATACAAAAAAATAATTTCAAAGAAAGAATCAGATAAATCCGAAGGTATGAATCTACAAAGATTATTACCTACTAGTTTATTTATTGGACCATCTTCTTACACTCTTCAAAAAATTAATTTAATTGATGACCCTTCTAATAAAGAACCTTGTATTATGAAAGATTTCTCTGTTACAGATAAAGCAGATGGAGAGAGAAAAATGTGTTATATTGCTTCAAATGGTAGAATCTATTTTATAACCAATAATATGGAAATACAATATACAGGAACTATATGTCAAGAACCTAAATTATATAATACCTTGATGGATGGTGAGTTTATCAAAGAAAATAAATTACACGAAAGAATTGATTGGTATATGGTGTTTGATTTATATTACTATAGAAGTGCAGATATTCGAAGTATACCTTTTATAAATAATACTGAAAAGTGTCGTTATAAATTATTGGAAATTGTGATAAATGGATTAAAAGAAAAATATGAAACCAATAAAGATAATATTAAATTTATGGTAAAAAACTTTCACCAATCAGATGAAAGTATAAATATTATGCAATGTTGCTCGGAAGTATTCAGAGACATTGAAAAAGCAAGTGTTTATAATACAGATGGATTAATTTTCACATCGAATTCACTAGGAGTTGGATTAGAACCAGAGAAAAATAAAAAAGAAGACCTTAAAAATTACCGCATTACTTGGCGTTATAGTTTTAAATGGAAACCTCCAGAATACAATACAATCGATTTCTTAGTAAAAATTAAACAAACTGATTTAAAAGATGATATTTCTTACATTATTTCAACAAATAATCAAACTTGTATTCCTTATAAATGTTTATATTTATATGTGGGTTATAATGAACAAAAATATGGATTAATTAATCCGCAAAAAATGTTAATGGAAGATTTTGATATGAAACCTATAAAAGAAGGTGCACCTGATGATGAATATAAACCTGTTTTATTCTCTCCTACGAATCCAACTGATTCCCAAGCACATATTTGTTATCTTCCTTTGATGGATGAATCAAAACTTTTAACTAAAGAAAATGAATTGATTGAAACAGAAATGGTAGTTGAATTTGCATATGAATTTAACGAAGATAAACGATTTAGATGGGTACCATTAAGAGTTCGATATGATAAAACAGCGGAATATAGAAAATATCATAAAAAATTTGGTAATGATTTTATTGTAGCAAATAGTAATTGGTTATCGATTCATAATCCTATTTCAAAGGAAATGATTACTGATAAAAATTTAAAATTAACAATGGATGATGTTGAAATCAAGGATTTATATTACAATCGAGGTTCTGGAAAAATTTATACCAATAATTTACGTAAATTTCATAATCAAAAAGTAAAGAAATTATTATTTGATTCTACTATTACACCAGATAGTTTACTCATTGATTATGCGGTTGGTAAAGGAGGAGATTTAAATAAATGGATGAAAAATAAACCAAAATTTATTTTTGGAATTGATATTTCAAAAGACAATATTCATAATAGCAAAGATGGAGCTTGTGCAAGATATTTGGGTTTAAAACGTGAAACCAAAACGATTTACAAAGGAATGTTTATTCGAGGAGATTCTTCAAAATTAATTACAAATGGTGAATTTGTTAATATTGATGATGATGAAGAAGAAGAAAAAGTAAGTCGAGGTGTAATGGAACAAGTCTTTGGATTAAAAGAGAAAACAAATCATTTTGGAAATTATGTTGGAAGTTTACATAATATTGCAGTTCGTTTATTTGATGTAGGTTCTATACAATTTGCTTTACATTATATGTTTAAAAATGAAGAATCTATTCAATCCTTTATGAAGAATTTAAGTGATACCATTAAAGTAGGTGGTCATTTTGTTGGAACTTGTTATGATGGACATAAAATATTTGATATGTTAAGTAAAACACAACAAAATGAAAGCATTGATATTTATAATAAAGAGAAAACAACAAAAATCTGGTCTATTACTAAAAAATATTATCAAGATGAATTTCCAGATGATGAAGATTCATTGGGTATGACTATTTCAGTATATCAAGACAGTATTAATCAAGATATAGAAGAATATTTGGTAAATTTCAGATATTTCTCTAAATGTATGATGATGTATGGCTTCGAAGAAGAACAATATATGCCTGGAACAAAAGATTTACCTGGTTGTGGAGAATTTAAATTAATTTATGATAGATATGGAGGAGATTCTAAATTTGGAGAAGATGCTCTCACTGATAAAGAGAAATCAATTTCCTTTCTTAATAAGTATTTTGTATATAAAAAAGTAAGAAATGTAAATTCTTCAATGGTTTATGATAAGTTGTTACATAAATTAGATGAAGAAGTTCCATATTTAAATAAGATTGGAATTCCAATTAAATTGAATGAAGAGATTATATTAAGAATGTAAATTTAAAAATAATTTAAAAATAAGTAATTAATATTTTTAATGCCAATTAAATTTATATCACTTAATGAAGAATTTACACAAAAAATTAAATTATACGGATTTGAAGCATATACTATGAAAATAGAAGAATATATTCCAGATAAAATTAAACAAACATATTATGTTTCACCTGCAAATAGTTTATGTTTTATGGATGGAGGAATAGATTATGCACTAAGTCGTATTATTTTTCCAGAGATAGAAAAGGAAATAAAAAATATTTTAAAACAAATTGGTAAAAAAAATTTATTAGGTAGAAATTATTTACCAATAGGTAGTTCCGTTATTATTGATAAAAATGATAATAAATCTATTGTTATATCGCCAACAATGTTGTTACCACAAAATGTATCAAATACTAAAAATGCTTATTATTGTACAATGTCAGTATTATATAATTTATTAATAAATCAACAAAAAAATATGAATGAAATTGATATTATATTTACATCTTTTTGTTGTGGTTATGGAAAGATGAGTAATGATGAATCTATAAGACAAATTATAAAAGGTATAGATGAATATATGTATTATAATCCAATTATTTATAATAATAATATAATTATAAATGAACCAAATTTAAAAGAGCAACCTAAATATTATCAAAATACTGAATTTTTAGAAATAGATGTAAAAGATATTATTACTTGTTAAATTATAATATAAAATATAAAATAGAGATAAGTTCATATTATTAAAATAGTGAATACTAAATAATATGAATAGTTATAGTATCAATGAAACCATACATTCAATTACAGAAGAAAATATAAATTTTTTATTAGATAAACAAATGGATTATTATAATATTACTCTTAGAAGCTATATTCATAATATTAAATTAGAGATTGATAAATTAACTGAACAATGGGATAAAAATAAAAAATATTTAAATCAATATGAATTTATTAATACGCAATT
>JACCEE011254984.1_pt1 | contig 13340 bp, 9 predicted proteins | sample 7449931 | NCBI WGS metagenome assembly JACCEE01 (sample SAMN15323457, study PRJNA562643) | freshwater metagenome | isolation source: river surface water | place: USA:Blue River Watershed | collected 2017-08-19 | reverse complement strand
GCAAAAGACTCTAAAAGCTTAAGAGATAAAACAATATGCAATTAAATCCATCTGAAATCAGTGATCTTATTAAGAAAAAGATCGAGAATTTCGATACAAATGTCGAAGTTCATGCAGAAGGTACCGTAGTCAGCGTGACTGACGGTATTGTCAGAATACATGGTCTGTCCGATGCTATGCAGGGGGAAATGTTAGAATTTTCTGGCGGCAGTTACGGAATGGCTTTGAACCTAGAAAGAGATTCAGTAGGCGCGGTCATTTTAGGCGCGTACCAACATATTTCTGAAGGCGATACCGTTAAATGTACCGGTAAAATTTTAGAAGTACCTGTTGGTGAAGCTTTATTAGGTCGTGTAGTTGATGCTTTAGGAAACCCTATCGATGGCAAAGGCGCGATTAATACGACTCTGACTTCTCCTGTTGAAAAAATCGCTCCCGGTGTTATTGCCCGTCAATCCGTTGATCAACCTGTGCAATTAGGTTTGAAATCGATTGATGCGATGATTCCTGTCGGACGTGGTCAACGTGAATTAATCATTGGCGACCGTCAAACCGGTAAAACTGCAATTGCGATTGATGCGATTATCAATCAAAAAGGTACAGGCATTAAATGTATCTATGTCGCGATTGGACAAAAACGTTCTTCGATTGCTAACGTAGTCCGCAAATTAGAAGAACATGGTGCGATGGCTCATACCATTATCGTTGTGGCTTCGGCATCAGAATCTGCGGCACTGCAATTTATTGCCCCGTACACCGGTTGCTCTATGGGTGAATACTTCAGAGATAACGGCGAAGACGCGCTGATTATTTATGACGATTTAACCAAACAAGCTTGGGCGTATCGTCAAGTGTCGTTGTTATTACGTCGTCCACCGGGTCGTGAAGCGTATCCTGGCGACGTGTTCTATCTGCATTCCCGTTTGCTGGAAAGAGCGGCGCGTATCAATGCGGATGAAGTTGAGAAATTAACCAACGGACGTGTAAAAGGTAAAACCGGTTCTTTGACGGCATTGCCGATCATCGAAACTCAAGGCGGTGACGTATCAGCTTTCGTACCGACTAACGTAATTTCTATTACCGATGGGCAGATTTTCCTAGAATCCAACCTATTTAACTCTGGTATTCGTCCTGCGGTGAACGCGGGTCTGTCAGTATCACGGGTAGGCGGCGCGGCACAAACCAAGATTATTAAAAAGCTCGGCGGCGGTACTCGTTTGGACTTAGCGCAATATCGTGAATTGGCAGCATTTGCACAGTTCGCTTCGGATTTGGACGAAAGCACTCGCAAGCAAATTGAACGCGGTCAACGTGTCACTGAGTTGATGAAGCAAAACCAATACTCGCCCATGTCGGTTGCACAAATGGCAGTCTCTTTGTTTGCAGCAAACGAAGGCTATCTCGACAAAGTTGAAGTTAAGAAAGTGTTGGACTTCGAAGCCGCATTGCAATCGTACATGAAAGCAGAACACTCTGAGTTAATGGCTAAAATTAATGATACGGGTGATTTTAACGATGAAGTCAAGCAGGGTATGAAAACTGCAATAGAGACTTTCGTTAATACGCATAGCTGGTAGGGGGTGTGTGTGGCTGTTGGTAAAGAAATACGAACTAAAATTAGCAGTATTAAAAATACGCAAAAGATTACACGCGCTATGGAAATGGTAGCGGCGAGCAAAATGCGTAAAACGAAAGACAGAATGCAGGCCACTCGCCCTTATTCCAAAAAAATCAGTCAGATTATTAAACACCTAGCACATGCTAACCCAGAATATAAACACCCATTTTTGATTAAACGTGAGGTGAAACGGGTTGGTATTATTGTAATAACATCCGATCGTGGTTTATGCGGTGGCTTAAACTCTAACTTGTTTCGAAAAACCTTAGCCCAATTAAGTCAATGGAAGAAAGAAGGTATTGAAGTTGATGTATGTGCCATAGGCGGCAAAGGAGCAAGTTTTTTCGCTCATTTAGATGTTAACTTGGTTGCACAAAAAACCAAATTAAGCGAAACGGCACATCAAGACGAAATATTTGGTATTGTAAAAGTGATGCTGGATGCGTATGACAGCAATACCATTGATGAATTGTATGTGGTAAGTAACGAGTTTGTAAACACCATGACGCAAAAACCTACTATTCATAAAGTGTTGCCGGTTGCTGCGGCTGAATTGGAACCTGATTTAAGCGGACATTGGGATTATCTTTATGAACCTGATGCAAAAGAAGTGCTAGATAATTTACTGACCCGCTATATTGAGTCGATTGTTTACCAAGGTCTGGTAGAAAATAATGCTTGTGAACAGGCGGCGCGAATGGTAGCGATGAAAAGTGCTTCGGATAATGCCGGAAATCTTATTAAAGAATTGCAATTGGTTTATAACAAAGCCAGACAAGCGGCTATCACGCAGGAAATTTCAGAAATTGTTGCAGGTGCCGCAGCCGTTTAACCCCTAAAGCTAAAGAAAAAATTTAAGAGGACGAAACAATGAGTTTGGGAAAAATCGTTCAGATTATTGGTGCGGTTGTGGACGTGGAATTTCCACGCGAAGAATTGCCAAAAGTATATGACGCATTACATGTAGAAGGGAAAGGACTGGTACTGGAAGTACAACAACAATTAGGCGATGGTGTCGTACGTTCTATCGCGATGGGAACAACCGACGGTTTGAGTCGTGGTCTGGAAGTGAGCAATACCGGCGCAGCGATTTCTGTACCGGTAGGCAAAGAAACTTTAGGGCGGATTATGAACGTACTGGGAGAGCCAATTGATGAAAAAGGGCCAATTGGAGAGGAAACCCAGTGGGGAATTCACCGCGAAGCTCCTAGCTATGCAGAACAAGCAGCGAGTAACGAACTGTTAGAAACCGGCATCAAAGTTATTGATTTGGTTTGTCCATTCGCGAAAGGCGGTAAAGTGGGTCTGTTTGGTGGCGCGGGTGTAGGTAAAACCGTCAACATGATGGAATTGATCCGTAACATCGCTATTGAACACAGTGGTTATTCCGTGTTCGCGGGTGTGGGAGAGAGAACGCGTGAAGGTAACGACTTCTATCACGAAATGACCGATTCTAACGTTATCGACAAAGTATCGCTGGTTTACGGTCAAATGAATGAGCCGCCCGGCAACCGTTTGCGCGTGGCGTTGACAGGTTTGACGATGGCGGAATACTTCCGTGATGAAGGTCGTGACGTGTTGTTCTTTGTGGACAATATTTACCGCTACACGTTGGCGGGTACTGAAGTATCCGCTCTGTTAGGTCGTATGCCGTCTGCGGTAGGTTATCAGCCTACACTGGCTGAAGAGATGGGCGTATTACAAGAGCGTATCACTTCAACTAAAACGGGTTCTATTACCTCAATTCAAGCGGTTTACGTTCCTGCGGACGACTTGACTGACCCATCACCTGCTACCACTTTCGCGCATTTGGACGCAACGGTAGTATTGTCACGGCAAATTGCGGAGTTAGGTATTTATCCTGCGATTGACCCACTCGATTCAACTAGTCGTCAATTAGACCCCTTGGTTATCGGTCAAGAGCATTATGAAGTTGCGCGAAGCGTCCAAGGTACGTTGCAACGTTATAAAGAATTGCGTGATATTATCGCAATTTTGGGGATGGATGAGTTATCTGAAGAAGATAAACTGATTGTTGCTAGAGCACGGAAAATACAGCGTTTCTTATCGCAACCATTCTTCGTAGCCGAAGTCTTTACCGGATCACCCGGTAAATATGTATCACTAAAAGATACCATCGCAGGTTTTAAAGGTATTATTGCAGGTGACTATGATCATATCCCTGAACAAGCATTTTATATGGTCGGCACCATTGATGAAGTGTTGGAAAAAGCAAAAGGTATGCAATAAGCCACAACTTAAGGTAACATTGAAATGACAATGACCATACATGTAGACATCGTAAGCGCGGAACGAGAAATTTTTTCTGGTTTAGCACAGATGGTATTTGCGCCTGCTGAACTGGGTGAAGTCGGAATTACCCCTCGTCATGCTCCTTTTATTTCCAGTCTGAAACCGGGTGAAGTACGGGTTAAGATTAGTGATAAAGAAAGCCACCCTTTTTATGTATCGGGGGGAATTTTAGAGGTTCAACCGCATCTGGTTACAGTGTTAGCAGATACTGCAATTAGAGCAAAAGACATTGATGAAGCAGCTGCCTTGGATGCAAAAGCTAAGGCGGAAGAAGCACTGGCGGATAAATCTGGAAAAATTGATTATGCAACTGCACAGGCGCAATTATTGCAAGCAATGATGCAATTACAAACTATTGAAAGGCTTAGAAAACGCAGTTCCTAATGCGCGTAACAGACAAAAACCCGGTAGCGAATTTATTCGTTATCGGGTTTTTTGTGTTTTAAAGAGTTAACCTAATTCAAAACTTGTGATGCCATATAATCGCGGAAATGCCAAATCAGGAAATTTTTGGTTGTACATTCTGGCTGTTTCAAATACCATCGACATTTGATGCCGCTCAACCAACGCTAACGCATCAGGATTATGTTCAGGAATATCTAAAAATACTGGTTGCCCAATTGTCACACTTGCCTTTAGTGCTGAAAATAAAATATCCGCCAACTCAAGCGTGTTAGCAAACAATGGTGCAATTTTATAGCCGCGATGACAAGAACGGATTACACCATAAGCTACTAATTGATTTTTCTCAAGTATTCCTAAAGCAATGCTTTCAGGCTGATTAATCCATGCTTGTAAAAATGCGCTGCGGGTGGTAGGAAAAAATGCCCGGTCATAACAATTAATTTCGCTAAACGCGACATCTGTCAGCTTAATCAAACGTAAATCATGAACTAATTTACCACCTGTTAAGCCTTGATAACGCATGTTTCGATGTGCAAATTGAAAACCCGATTTTTTATAATTATGCTGCTGCGCGATGACTCCGTCTAATCCAATATTACAGTTTTTAAGATAAGCTAACCCCGTATGCCAAATTTGCATACCATATCCCCGATTACGGTAAGCTTGCTTAACGATATACAACCCAATAAAGCCAAAAGAATCACTGTATTTAACTGCTGACAAACAAGCAATTGGCTCGCCATTAAGCAAACCTATAAAAAAACCGCTGTTATCGGCGGCATAAAAACAATCTCTGTCATGCAAACCTGGATTCCAACCTTCTAAAGTAGCCAATTCAATAGCAAAATCTAACTCCGTTTTGTGCATAGCTTTTATGATGTAATTATTCATTGTTATTCCTTGGGTAAGCAGCAGTTCATGTTCTTAAATCGATCTTACAAACTACTAATTAAAACAAAAAGTTAGTTTACACTGTTAGGGTTATTCATCTTGTATTTGTTTTCTTTAGCGAGAGAAATATTGGAAATATAGGTTTTTTTTATTAAAATTTCATCAATTTCGAGTTAATCACGAACAACGCATCAGCAGTTGACAATGCTGGACAGGTGCAAAACATGTCTAAGACGCATCTATTTTGCTACAGCAATAAACTTTGAAGCGTTTAAAGTAACAAGTCTTATCTTCTACAAAAATCGCAACTATCATGTCAGACATTGTAATCAGTCAACTATACGGTGGTCCAAGCTCTATTGGTGCAACCTACAAAGATGATTTTATTGAACTTTTTAATCGCGGCACGACAGCGGTTAATTTAAACGGTTGGAAGCTGCAATATGCGTCAGCGACAAATAATTCTGCTGTAACGAATTGGGTAAAAAAAACGATTTTACCTGATTTTAATTTACAACCTGGGCAATATTATTTAATTCAAGAAACTATTCATTCGATAAATGGCGTTGAGCTTCCTGTTAATGCTGACTTAAAAACAATTGATGCTGAAATTGATTTAAATACAACTAAGGGAAAACTTGCGCTATTGAATGCAAGTTTGCAATCAGTTGATTCTATTGGTTATGGCACAAATTCCGGTGCAACACCCGATACAGGAGCCGCCCCCGCCTTATCAGCCACCACCGCCGCGCTGCGTAAAGAAGGCGGTTTTGTTGATACCGACAACAATGCTGCCGATTTTACAACTGGCACACCCAATCCGCACAATTCCAGTCAATTTGAACACCGACCCACCGCAAGCGACAAAACCCTTTCGCTACTTGAAGATAACACTTACACCTTCCGTGAAGCGGATTTTGGCTATCAGGATGCGGACGGCGATTCGCTGGTGAGTGTCAAAATTACTGGTTTGCCAACAGCCGGAACACTCAAGTTAAATAATACTCCTGTTCAAGCCGGTGACATAATTTCTGTCGCTACACTGGATAATTTAAAATTTACCCCAGCGGCTAATGTTTATGGCAATGACTATGCGGCTATCCACTTTACGGTTAATGATGGAATAGCCAATAGCGAATCAGATAATCAATTGATTTTTAATGTAAATTCAGTAAACGATGCGCCAGTTAGTTCAGATAAAACCGTCAGTTTAACAGAAGATAGCCATTGGACATTTGCAATAGCTGACTTTGTTTTTCAAGATTTAGCTGACAATCCTAGTAACTCGCTAAAAAATGTTATTTTAATCCGCTTACCTAACGCGGGTGTGTTGCAATTAAATGGCGTGACGTTGACGGCGGCAGATTTACCGAACAAAGCCATTTCTGTCACCGATCTCAGCAATGGAAAATTGACTTTTCAGCCTGCGGCGGACGGAAACGGCGACAGTTATGCCAATTTTGATTTTAAAGTGCAAGATGACGGCGGCACAGCGGACGGCGGGATGGATATTTCGACCAATACCGCCACGATGACGTTTGCCGTGACTGCTGTCAATGACGCGCCCGTTGCCAGTGGCACAGCCACCTTAGCCGCCATTGCAGCTAACACCAGTAATCCCGTTGGCGACACGGTAAGCAATTTATTCGGCAGTTGTTTTTCGGATGCAAAAGACCAGGTTAGCGGCGGCTCCTCCGCGAATACCTTAACGGGTATTGCCATTAGCAACTATACCTGTGATGCGTCTAAAGGTTTATGGCAATATCACTACGATGGGCTTTGGACGACCTTAGATAATGCGTCCAGCACGGAAGCCATCTTACTCAACGCTAACGATAAACTGCGTTTTGTTCCCGCGACTCATTACAACGGCGTAGCAACTTCGTTAAGTGCCAATCTCATTGAATCTGATGAAATTATCAGTGGTCAAACCGTTGATTTAACTGAGGCTACCGGTGGCATGACACATATTTCCAGCGCAACCGTTGCTTTAAATGCCACGATTAATCCACCGCCTGCACCACCGCCACCTGTTCCTGTTAATCATGCGCCGACTGGCAGTGTCACAATTTCTGGAACAACTGAAGTCGGGCAAGTGTTAGTGGCTGAAAATACTTTAATGGATGCTGATGGTTTGGGAAACATGAGTTATCAATGGAAAGTTGGTGATACCCTTATTCCTTTAAAATCAAATAATTATAGGCTTATTGCCGCCGATATTGGCAAAACTGTTACCGTCATCGCAAGTTATACCGATGGACTGGGCAAAGCCGAAAGTATGGACAGTTCCGCAACCGCTGCTGTGACTGCCGCACCGATTGTGACTCCATCGACTCCTGCACCTATTGAACAAACACCTACGCCCACACCACCCCCCGTGTCTGCACCGATTGTGGACACGCCGACTGCGCCCACCCCTGTGTATGAAGAACCTGCCGCTGTCGTGGTTGCGCCTGTTACGCCAGTGATTCCATCAAGTTTTACAGTGGATGGCGTGACCGTACAGCAAAATTTCACCCGCGTGTATGGCGCGGAAGTCGGACATTTCAGCACACCACCGATTTTATCAACGCGCATCGAAGATGTCCGCACCGCGCATCCTAATGCCGCCGATATTTCGCTTGGCAGTGTCAATGGCCGCGCGGGTCTGTCTTTAGCATTACCAACTGGCGTAGGTTTTCAAGCGGATGGCGTAACCAGTCCACAATCCTTGTACACGGAATTTAGCCAGCTCAGCGATGACATTCAAACAGTGCTGGGGATGGATAGTCCCGCTATCGCAGACGGGCAGCAATTTTTGCTGCAATTAACTTCACCCAATCAGCCCTTTTTTGAGCAAAAAATCGTATTGTCATACGACCATAAAACCACGATAAATCAACCTGTTATTATAGACGGTACACATACGGGTTCATCGGCAGTGTTAAATACCTTTGTGATTGACGCGAGTGCTTTGCCAACAAGTAGCGTTTTAGAATTGAAACATGTTGATTTTGCGGTAATTACAGGTGAGGTGAACGTGAAATTAGATGCAAGCACGAATGTTGTACATTTAGCTAGCACACAAACGCAACAAACCGTATTTAGCTATACGGGGAATGACACCATACAAGTAGGCAGCGGAGCGCGTTTGTTTCATGGTGGACTGGGAACGGATACCGTTAAAGTCGCAGGCAAATTAGGCGATTATCAAGTAAACCAAGTATTTGCAAAAATCACCCTTACTTCCAAAACCAATCCAGCCGACATGCAAACATTGGTGAATGTCGAAAAAATTCAATTCACTGACCAAACCCAAACGTTTAGTTTTGATGACAGCATTAAAGCTATCGCCGGAACATATTTACAAATGTTTGGGCGAAACGCGGATTTAATCGGTGAACAATATTGGGCAGATGCCATTAAAAACAAGAGTTTATCGTTGGGGAAAATGGCATTATTTTTTATGCACTCGGCTGAACAGTTGCAAAAAATCGGTTTTGATATTAGCAAAGCGGATATTCCAACCCAAGTTGAACAATTTTACCAAAGCTTTTTAGGACGAGAATTTGACCCCGTTGGCAAGGCGTTTTGGGTCGATAAACTCACCACAGGTGAACTCAATTTGGAAAATTTAGCCACGACCGTAATGGAATCCGCAGAAATGCAAAGCCATTATGCTACGCCGACACAATGGGATTTTTCTATATAGCAGCACAGTTAAGACTCCAATTCGCGCACAATTTGTGTTGTAGCGACTAATCGATTTGCCAATCCAGACCCCAAACCACGCAATAACTTAATCGCCACCATGGGTGATTCAATACATAATCGCTCAAATGCACCATGTGTTAACTCAAATACCATTGCAGGCGTGTCAGCAACAACATCAGCCGAGCGAATCCGCCCCGTAAATAAAGCCATTTCGCCAAAAATAATTCCCGCCCGATAAGTAATTAAGCGCAACGCCCGCCCTTTCACGGTTGCACACACGCTTGCTTGACCGTTAGCTAAAAAGAAAATGCCCTGATCATCACTACCGGCTTCAATAATGGCATCTCCGGGTTCAAAATAATGTGCATCGACCCAATAGCTTAACACCGCCAAATCTTCTTTACTCAAATCAGAAAGCAATTCAAATTGCGCTAACCCCATATCTTTGGCGGCCATTTTTGAAAAACCCAAATCTTCGAGCAACTCAGCTTCAGCCGTTGCCAGCGCGGTATCTGTATCTTCAAAAACTTGTCCTTTAGCTTCTAAATCATCAACCCCTAAATCACTTAAATCTTGCCGAATTTGGCTATCAATCGGTAAATACGCCAAAATCAACTTTTTATTGACTTTACTCATATTTGCGTTGAGCCTTTTTAGAGTCATTGCACCACTGGCATCAACTAAGCTATTACGCCTAAAATCTAAAATAATCCAGTCTGCAGTCACCATTTCGGCTTCAATTAATTGACTAACCGTTTCAGCCGCACCAAAAAACAATGGTCCTTGCAATTCAAACACCGCTACCCGATCGGCATACGCCATTAAAATATTTTTTTCTACAATCGGACGGTCAATACGCGACATAATTTGATTTAAATGTAGCACTTTACGCACTGCGGTATCTTTGGCTTGATACAAAAAAACCAAGAAAGACAAGGTCATACCGACACCTAACGCGGGTAATGCGCCTGTCGTCACGACCAGCAAGGTCACTAAAATCACGACAATTAGATTGGTTAATAATTCACTGCGATTAGAACGCGCGTGATGATGTAAATCGACTTTTTTTAATAGTTGCTGTGTCCATTTATCCATAGCACCCAAGGTGTTTAAAATCACGACACCGGCCATCACCGATAAAGGAATGTGCGCAATCACATCCCCCAATCCAAAAGATAAGGATAATAATACTGCTGCACTAACCAGGTTAGCACAATAAGTCCGTCCACCGTTGGCAACCATATTCTGCGTGACATTAGGTGAGCCACCGTTAGGTGTCCCGCCAAACAAAGCTGACAATAAATTAGCCGCCCCTTGTATCATTAATTCTTTATTACTGTTATGACGTGTGCCGAATAATTCGTCCGCACTGGAAATACTCAATAATGACTGGATAGATGAAATTAACGCTAGCGTCACGCCGGTAGTCAAAATCGAAAACCAATCACCTAAAAAGGAATAATTTGTTACAAGATGATAAATGTTCACAAACTGCGGAATGAAATAATTGCCTGTAGGCAACTGCCCAATCACAGGGCCAAAAGATATTGACAGATTCGCGTAATTTAATCCCATATACGCCAAAGTTCCGCCGGTTAAGCCGACCAGCGCGGAAGGTAAAAGCTTACTGATTCTTGAACAGACTGTCGCTAAAATACACGCAAACATCGCTAAGCATAGCGGATAGGGATTAAAACTTCTTTCGCCGAATAAGAGTGGTAGAAACTGATCAAACGAAGAAAGCCCTAATAAATTAGGTACTTGACCAATAATGATTTGTAACGCGAAACCATTGATAAATCCCGCTAACACCGGATGTGGAATAAATTTTACAATTGAGCCTAGTCCGGCTGCACCTAACAGCAATTGCGTTAAACCTGAAACCGACAACGTAATAATACAAATAGTGATTAATGCCTGCGGACCTGCTTCACCTGAAAAACTATTCGTAAACGTATGATGCGTGGCAATCCCTGCAATTAAGCTGGATAAAATAGCAGAATGCGAAGTTTTTGGACAATTGCCATGCAACGGCGGATAGCCACACATCCCAGCCATTAACGCGGCAAAAAATGCAGAAACGAATGCAGCAATAATGCCTGCGGAAACATATTCAGGCCCAAGACTTTGATAGGAAACGATACCGCAGCTTAAAATAATCGGCACAACCATTAACGAACCGACCACACCGCCTGTTACGTCTCCCCACAGTTGTTTAGCATTATTTGAAAAAATCAAGATAAGTTCCTCGTCTTACATAGCATACGCTAAGTGCTATAAAATTTAGCCGTTAATTTTCAACAACCAACCATCTTCCGTATTACATTTTGCAGTTTTGCCTTTCACTTTGACATGAATTCTTACTACCGCCGCCTTAAGTTCAGGTGGTAATGTTCCTTGCACCAACGTAAATGCTTCTTTTTCTTCAATTGTTACCGGAACAACCTGTTTTTTTACGCTCACTTCAATATGTTTAGGGTGATGTGCATCAAATACCATAAACGAAAAAGCCGCGCCGGGCGCAACCTCGGACAATGCAGCGGGTTTAAATTTAGATACCTTAGCTGCTTTACAACCTGTACCATCATTTTTTTCCCCCGTCCCTGCGTGTCTACTGTGATCCATACCTGCAAATACAGTGTTAGTGGTTAACAATAGCAGAAATCCGAACACTATTACTGTTACTCTTTTCATATTTTCCCCTTATTTTTGTGATGACCGTCACTAAGAATAATACACTTGCAATGTGCTATGACACGTTGCAAACATAGCGGTTATGTTTCATAAAGTACAACCATTACACATGAGCCATACTCTGATCACGACGCGGCATAAATTTCATCGCTACCAACGAGAACACCGCGATTGCCAGTAAACTACCGGCTAATAATGGGCGATACGCAATCCAAGCGACTGCAATCACAATCATAGTACAAGGTAACGCCAGTAAAAAAGCAAAAATCCCCGTTCCCATGGCAATTAAATCGCCTAAAAACGGCAAAACCGCCGCCAACACCGATAAAGGTTTTAAAATTTGCGTTAACCCCAACCACATAGCCAAAAAGCCTGCAATCCGAACTACCCAAGTCATAACAGTATTTTCGGTTTGCGCAGTGGCAAACATTGCATTCGCTGTCACCAAGCCCATCTCTAACAAATCAATTTCACTGCCGGCTTGTGTTGGATAAGCGGTAAAACTATTACCCTGTTGTTGCGCAACGACACTAACATTTACAGGCTTTAAAACTTTAAAACTGACCTGTAAATCACCAATATGCGGCTGAGTTGGATTATCGCCTAAATAAAATCCGGTTGCAGTAACCGTCACTTTTTTACCCGCCATCTTATTTGCAACTTCCACACCTTGAACACTAAAATCTTGTTCCCCAGATAACCGGCTAACTTGATCCGCATTTAAAGCAAACGCACCTAAACTAACGTGTTGTGCTTGAAAGGTTTGGCTTTTATATGGCATCGGTGGATTATCATGACCTGCACTTTGTTTAAATGTATCTGAACTAATCGCGCTATCACTCCAGCCTTCCGTATAAGTATATGTTTTTTTAGTGGTTTTACTACCCCCCACTTCCTCATGAGTTTCAGTTGTTTCGCTTTCTTTCCATTGATACATAGACACTGAACGCTGCAACTTAATCGCCGGGACAGCAACAGCAAACTGCGCATCTGTTAAAGTTTCCTGCGTTGTTGCCATACCTTGCGTATGAATCAATTTACCATTATTTGCAGGATTAACGTTCTCAACCGGCACAGAAAGAACAATCCCCTGCCCTTCTTTTAGGCTATTATAACGCTCAACCGAATGCCCTTCGTTCCACCACAACAACGGAAAGGCAACAATAAATAAGATAAAACCAAACAAAATACCTTTAATCGACTCACCGATCCGACTAAACCAAGATTGACTACTTAATTCGGTATAAGAATCATTACTCATTATGCACCCTCTGTCTTTTGGATTATCAAAAAAAACTATCTTAACTTAAGCCGACTCAGCGAATAAATACACTAACCGCTCCACGCAATTTTTAATCGACCGCTCTCTCAACAAACAACGCACTAGCGCAACAGCTCGCGGTCATTCTAACAAGATTTTGAGCTTACCATAAAGACATTTACGCTTATCTAAATTCCGAAAATGTAGATAAAAATGCTACAGACTTGGCATGAAAACCTGCTTTTATTCCGCCGATATTTCTAAGCCCCTTACACTCTTTGCTTTGTTTTAACCGCAGAACATGGGAAAATTCGCGTTAATTGTAGATTTTTTAGTCTTTTCAGGGACTTTTAGTATGAACGAACATTTTTTAACCGAGATTGACATAAAAGAATTCAAATGTTTTCACGATTTTAAAGCCTCCGGTTTTAAGCGGGTGAATTTAATTGGCGGGAAAAATAATAT
>JACCEE010335252.1_pt1 | contig 13344 bp, 12 predicted proteins | sample 7449931 | NCBI WGS metagenome assembly JACCEE01 (sample SAMN15323457, study PRJNA562643) | freshwater metagenome | isolation source: river surface water | place: USA:Blue River Watershed | collected 2017-08-19 | reverse complement strand
CGATGGGGCATTTCCGCGGCTGACTTCCTTCATGGCTGTTTAAACCTGAAAGGAATACTTATCAGCACTGCAGAACCACGTATCAATGATCGAATTCGCGTTGCGGAGATTCGTTTGATTGGTGCATCTGGAGAACAAGTTGGCGTTGTGTCTATAGATGAAGCGCTACGTATGGCCGATGAATACGGGTTGGATCTCGTAGAAATCGCGCCAGAAGCAAACCCTCCAGTTTGCAAAATCATGGATTTCGGAAAATACAAGTACGAGATCGCGCAAAAGGCACGCGAGGCCAGACAGAACCAAACCCACATTGTGGTTAAGGAAATCCGTATGGGCCTAAAGATTGAGAATCATGATTACGAAACCAAGAAAAACCATATTGAAAAGTTCTTACTTGGTGGCGATAAAGTGAAGGTAACTGTTCAATTTAAGGGACGTGAACAGACTAGACCAGAGATGGGGTTCAAGTTATTGCAACGCCTCGCAGAGGATGTGGCAGCAACTGGATTCGTTGAATTCGCTCCTAAACGTGAAGGTCGCAGCATGACAATGGTGCTGGGTCCGGTAAAGAAGAAGAGCGAAGCATTGGCCGAGGCAAAGCGCGCACGCGCAGCCAAGGCCAAACCGGAAGAGAATTAAAAGTAGAAAAAACGGAGGAAGATAATGCCAAAGATGAAAACACATAGTGGTGCGAAGAAGACTTTTCGCGTCACCGGAAGCGGAAAGATCGTGCATGAGCGCGCTGGCAAGCGTCACCTCCTAGAGCGCAAATCTTCACGCGTAACTCGCCGTCTATCTAAGGATCAGACCGCAAATGATCGCAACGCTTTCTCAGCTAAGCGTTTGCTTGGAATGAAGTAGGGGGATAGAAAATGGCTAGAGTAAAACGTGGTGTCCACGCAGCAAAGAAGCGTCGTACAACCCTCGAGCGTGCTAGCGGTTATCGCGGTCAGCGTTCCCGTCTATTCACAAAGGCAAAGGAGCAGGTAACTCACTCTCTCGTCTATGCCTTCAATGATCGTAAGGATAAGAAGGGTGATTTCCGCCAGCTTTGGATAACTCGCATCAATGCTGCGAGCAGAGCAAATGGAATGACTTACAACCGTTTCATCCAAGGCCTTAAGGCTGCTGGTGTTGAGGTTGATCGTCGCGTACTTTCCGATCTTGCGACCAATGATCCAGCTGCATTTACCGCATTGGTTGAGGTAGCACGCAAGAACGTAAAAGTTTCATAAACCCAATTCCATAAACCCAAGTCAGAGAATGATTACGAGCCTTCATTCGTCTCATGTAGAGACGGTGAAGGCTCTTTTGGGTTCTAGGGGAGCTAAAGCCAGAAAAGAATCTGGTTGCTATGTAATTGAAAGTCTTCAAAATATCGAATCAGTTTTAGATAACGCTGCTGATCAAGTTCAAACTCTGTATTACACCGCAGAGGGCTTAAATCGTTTAAGTGGCAAGCAACTGCATAACGTAGAGCTGATCGAGGTTTCTTCCGAGGTCATGAAGGCAATGGCCGATACGGTTACACCACAAGGCTTATTGGCTATCGCAAAAATTCCACATCATGAGTTAGAAGAGTTCAACTTCTACAACAAAGAGCGGTTAAAGATCGCCTATTTCTGGCAGATTCAAGATCCAGGCAATGCTGGAACAGTGGTCAGAGCCGCAGATGCTTTTGGATTTGATGCAGTGTGTTTCTCTCCTGAAAGTGTTGATGTGTACTCTCCGAAGGTAGTTAGATCTACAGCAGGATCGCTTTGGCAGATCCCCGTGTTTGAAGAGGTATCTGCCTCTCAGATGCAAAGCTTTGCAAATCAAAACAACTGCCAGTTGTTTGCCGCAGAGGGTCAAGGCGATGTTGAATTGAGAGATGCTGTTAATTCGGCAAAAGGTGGCAAGGCGGTTTGGGTGTTTGGAAATGAAGCCCGCGGTTTACCACACTCCTTAATCAGCGAGATGGGGGCGCAGGCGGTTCGCATACCAATCTCTGAACGGGTCGAGAGCCTGAATCTGGCAACCGCTGCAGCGGTAGTTATGTACGCGGTAAGCGACGCAGCAAAATAGCCACGATTCCAGCTCTCTTATTAGTAAGATTTCGAAGTGTCTTCTATGAATCAAGAAATTGAAGCGATAAAGAATCAGGCGCTGGCTGCCATCGATCAAGCAACTTCCCTAGATGAACTCAAAGAGGTAAAGATTGCTCACGTTGGAGATCGCTCTCCAATTGCCCGGGCAAATCAAGGCTTGGCACAGGCTCCAAATGAACAGAGAGCCGAGCTAGGCAAGTTAATCGGAACTGCGAAATCTACAATTAACCAAAGGTTTGAGGCGAGAGAACGTTTTCTTGTGGCCGAGCGAGATTCTCGGGTGCTACAAGAGGAAAAAGTAGATGTAACCCTTCCCACTGCAAGAAAACCAAAAGGTGCGCTACATCCGCTTACGATTTTGAGCAACGAAATCTCTGATCTATTCATCGGGCTGGGATATACAGTTCAAGAAGGTCCGGAGATGGAATCTTCATGGCTCAACTTCGATGCCTTGAACATTCCTGCAGATCATCCAGCGCGCACAATGCAAGACACTTTCTTCATTGACCCAATTGATTCAGGTCTTGTTATGCGAACCCATACCTCACCAGTACAAGCGCGAACTATGTTGGAAAATGAACCTCCTATCTACGTGATTTGTCCCGGACGCACTTACAGGGCGGATGAATTGGATGCGACACATACCCCTGTTTTCAATCAGGTAGAGGGTTTGGTGGTGGACAAAGGAATCACTATGGCTCATTTAAAAGGGACCTTAGATCACTTTGCCGCCAAGATTTTCGGTCCAGATGTAACTACCCGAATTAGACCTTCATTTTTCCCATTTACTGAACCTAGCGCTGAGGTTGATTTCTTCTATAACGGTCGATGGATCGAGTGGGGCGGATGCGGAATGGTCAATCCCAAGGTGCTTCAGGCTTGCGGAATTGATTCCAAGATTTACTCCGGCTTTGCATTTGGCATGGGATTAGAACGCACCCTGATGGTTAGACACGGAATTACCGACATGCATGACATCGTCGAGGGAGATGTTCGTTTCTCTCGTCAGTTTGGCTTAGGTGCGCGATGAAACTCCCACTTTCCTGGCTGTCTGAGTTCATCACCTTTCCAAAAAAGACAACACTTGACCAAATCGTCGAAGGATTTGTAAAGGTTGGTTTTGAGGTTGAAGGTGTAGAAAACCCAGCTGGCAACATCAAAGGGCCTTTAGTGATTGGCCAAGTTGTTTCAATAGAAGAGTTATCGGAGTTCAAAAAACCAATTCGCTATGTTGCTCTGAACTGCGGTGAAAAGAGCTTGCGATATGTGGTTTGTGGCGCAACCAATTTCAAAGAACATGATTTTGTCATTGTTGCGATGCCGGGAGCGGTTTTGCCTGGCGGGTTTGCGATTGCGACAAGAGAAACTTATGGCAAGACCAGTAATGGAATGATTTGTTCTGCCCGCGAACTAGGGATTGGTGATGATCACAGTGGCATCATGGTTTTGGATGCGAAAAAGGCCAAGCCAGGGGCTAATGCCATCACATATCTCGGTATTGACGATCCAGTTATCGATATCGCGGTAAACCCGGATCGTGGTTACGCAATGAGCATTCGAGGCGCAGCCCGCGAGTTGGCGATGGCCTTGAATCTGGAGTTTAAAGATGTAAACAGCAAATCCTTAATCAGCGCCTTAGATAGGAAAAAGAAGAGTGGCAAGCCAGTTTCAGCTTTGATCTCAGACCTCTCGGGTGCTTCCAGAATTTATCTGCGATCGCTAATTGATGTAGATCCGCTGCAGCCAACACCAGATTGGATGGCGCGTCGATTAGTGCAATGCGGTATGCGCTCCATTTCCTTAGCGGTCGACATTACAAATTACGTCATGCTAGAACTGGGACAGCCTCTTCATGCCTTTGACGCTGCAAAAATACAGGGTTCACTTCGGGTGCAGAGAGCGGGCAAATATAAAGAGTTTGTCACGCTAGATAATGTAAAGAGAAAACTAAATTCTGAAGATTTAGTCATCGCTGATGATAAAAAAGTTCTTGCGTTGGCGGGGACGATGGGCGGTCTTGATTCCGAGGTTTCCGAATTCACGTCAAGCATCGCTTTAGAGGCAGCGCATTTCACGCCTATGGCCGTAGCGCAGAACTCCCGACGTCATGTATTGAGCTCGGAAGCATCCAGGAGATTTGAGCGAGGTGTTGATCCGGAGCTAGCCGAAATTGCCTCGGCGCGGGCCGCTTTGTTGTTAATTGAATTTGCAGGTGCGAAATATGTTGGCAGTTCTAAGAAGGCCACCCCGATAAAGATTCGTACCGCCTCTTTCTCTTCACTAGAGATTTCAGAGCTGATCGGTTGTAGTTACTCCGATAAAGAGGTCCAACTAGCACTGGTAAAAATTGGTTGCAAGTTGAGGAAATCGGGCAAGAAGTGGATTGTTTCGATACCAAGCTGGCGCCCAGATCTGAACAATATGCCAGATTTTGCCGAAGAGGTTGCAAGATATTTTGGTTACCAACGAATTCCTTCAGTATTGCCAACCGTTAAGCCGGCGAAAAGCGGAGCCAGCGGTTTGACACCTATTCAACAACGTAAACGGAGCATGGCATTACAGTTAGCGGCTCGTGGACTGGTTGAAGTTCATAACTATCCCTTTGTTAGCGCCAAGCAGATGGAGTTGTTTGCTTTTACGGGGGATCGAGCAAAGACTTTCCGTATCGCCAATCCAATGTCCGAGGAAATGCCATTTCTACGCACTCACTTGACACCAGGTCTTCTCGCCACTGCAGCACGTAATTTGGCGCGTGGAGAAAAATCAGTAGCATTATTTGAAACAGGATTGGTCTTTAGAAATACTGAGAAACTCATTTCAGCTGGAAACATTCCAACCTCAAAGAGGCCGACTGCGGCACAGATCAAGAAGATCTATGAAAGTGTCCCAAAGCAAGCTTTACACATAGCTGGAGTCCTAGCAGGTGAGTTCGATCAAGCTGGATGGTGGGGAAGTGGCAGAAGCGCAGAATGGACCGATGCACTGGATGTTGTTTCTGAATTGATCTCATTGACAGGAAATGAGTTCAGCCTTCGTAATGTTGAGTTAGCACCATGGCATCCCGGTAGATGCGCTGAGTTCCTGGTAAATGGCAAAGCGGTCGCACATGCAGGAGAAATACATCCAAGAATTGTCTCCGAACTTGGCCTACCTGCCAGAACAGTGGCGTTTGCGTTGCTAATGGATGCGCTACCTTTTGCAGAGCCAGTAAGAGCGGTACCGGTTGTCACAATGCCTGCAGCAATTCAGGACATCTCTTTGTTTGTCCCTCAGGAGGTTTCTGCCGATCAAGTTAAGGCAGCGTTAGTTCAAGGAGCCGGGGAGTTGTTAGAGAGCATTCAATTATTTGATCGCTACCAGAAACCTGGAGAGCAGCAGGTATCTCTAGCCTTCACTTTGGTGTTCCGTGCCTCTGATCGGACTCTTACCTCTGATGAAGTATCGGCACTGCGCGTTGCTGCTGGCGAGCAGGCGGTAAAGAGCTGCCAGGCGGTGCTTCGAACCTAGTTGCATAAATATGCATTGTTTTGCATAAATATGCAGATGCCTGATACCCTTCCGCCATGCGTGCAGGGATAGTAGGAGCCAGCGGATATGCGGGTGGGGAGTTATTGCGTCTGCTTGAATCCCATCCAGTTTTTGCCGTGGAATACCTCGCCGCCGGCAGTAACGCAGGGGAGTTAATTACAGATGTCCACTCACATCTAATTGGCTATTCAAGTAAAAGATTCTCACAGACGGATATCAAAGAGATTAACAAATGCGAGTTAGTTTTCTTGGCTTTACCTCACGGTGAATCAGCCAAGCTGGTTAAAGAGATTTCAAGCTCAGTCAAAATAGTTGATCTCGGGGCAGATTATCGTTTACAAAATCCAGAGGCTTGGAAAAAGTACTATCAAATGGAACATGCAGGAACTTGGGTATATGGATTGCCTGAACTTCCCAACAAGAGAGAGCAGATCTTAAATTCGAATCGAGTAGCCAACCCGGGTTGCTACGCCACCGCGATTGCACTAGCAGCCGTTCCTGCTGTGCAAAGCGGCGAGGTTGATGCAGAGGATATTGTGGTGGTAGCCGCCAGTGGAACAACTGGCGCCGGTAGGTCGGCAAAGATAAATCTCAGTGCAAGTGAGATTATGAATTCAATGAGTTCCTACAAATTTGGTGGAGTACATCAACATACCCCTGAAATCGAAGAGAGTCTGCAGAGTTACAGTGCACAAAAAGTCAAGCTTTCCTTCAATCCGATGTTAGCTCCGATGCCGCGTGGAATCTTGGCCACGGTAACCATGAAAAGCAGCTTAAATGAAACTCAGGCCAGAGAGTTGTATTCGCGCTTTTATGAGAGTGAAACCTTTGTACATCTATTGGATGAGAAGAGAATGCCGGAGACATCATCTTTGATTGGATCTAATGGCGTACATCTCCAGGTTGCGGTTGATTCACACACCTCGCGCCTTCTTATTTCAGTGGCTATTGATAACTTGGGCAAAGGTGCTGCGGGGCAAGCCCTGCAAAATGCCAATCTAATGTGTGGTTTTGCCGAATCGACTGGATTAACAAGCACAGGGATCGGGCAATGAGCGCAGAAGCAAATGGGTTGCCAAAAGGTTTTGTCGGTGCAGGCGTAGCCGCTGGCATCAAGTCCTCTGGCGCTTCTGACCTGGCCTTAATCATTAATAAAGGACCGCAAAAATTCGGTACCGCTGTCTTCACCTCCAATCAAGTAGTTGCAGCACCTGTAGTTTGGAGTCGACAGGTTGTAAAGGATTCAACGGTTAGTGCTGTTGTTCTTAATAGCGGAGGCGCTAATGCGTGTACTGGTCCAGAAGGTTTTGCAGACACGCATAAAACCGCTGAGATGGTCGCTGAATTGAATGGCCTTTCCGCCAGCGACATAGTTGTTTGCTCGACCGGCTTGATAGGCGTTCGTCTTCCTATGGAAAAGATTTCCTCTGGTGTGCAAGTGGTGAGTAGTGGCTTAACCATGGACTCATTGCGTTCGGTTGCTGAAGCCATAATGACAACGGATTCAAAGCCGAAAATTTCGACTCTAACTCATGGACAAGTGCAATTCGCGGGCATTGCGAAAGGAGCAGGAATGTTGGCACCAGCGCTAGCCACCATGCTCTCTGTTGTCATGACCGATGCCGTAGTCAATCAAGCAGAGGCGAGAGAATGCTTTGCGGAGGCCGTGGAGAAGAGTTTTAACCGTATTGATTCGGATGGCTGTACATCCACCAATGACACAGTTCTTTTCATGGCTTCAGGCGCATCAGGTGTTGCCTTGAGTAAGACAGAGCTCCAGCAATGTTTAGCTCAAGTTACATCAGATTTAGCAGCACAATTGATAGCTGATGCAGAGGGTCACTCTAAAGTTATTTCCATTACGACGAAGAACGCAAAATCAGAGCGAGATGCGGTAGAAATTGGAAGAGCATGCGCTCGGAATAATCTTCTGAAATGTGCGTTGCACGGCGAAGACCCAAACTGGGGTCGGGTTTTAGCGGCGATAGGGACAACTAACGCAGTATTGGATCCCTTAAATATTGATGTGAGTCTTAATGGAGTTAAAGTTTGTCGCGCTAGCGCACCGGGCGAGGATCGCTCTCTAGTGAATATGTCAGCGGAGTTAATCGAGATTGAAATTGATTTACATATGGGCAATCAATCCGCAACTATCTGGACCAATGATCTAACCGCAGAGTATGTCCACGAGAACTCGGCTTACGCGACATGATTGTTATCAAGTTTGGCGGACATGCTATGGGCGAAAATGCATCACTATGGATGCAGGAGCTTGCCCATCGCTTTAAGGCGGGGGAGCGCTTCGTGATTGTTCACGGAGGTGGGCCTCAAATTGACCAAGAGCTCAAACTCCGCGGGATTGAAAAGAAGATGATTAATGGTTTTCGATTCACCGACAAGGAGACCATGCAGGTTGTAGAGATGGTTCTCACGGGAACTGTGCTGAGATCGGTGGTTAGATCTTTAGTCCAAGTGGGTTTGCCTGCGGTCGGGATAACTGGAAGTGATTCGAAGCTTCTGCAAGTTGATTACAAGGACAAAGAGAATCTTGGGCTCGTTGGGGTAGTAAAGAAGGTTAATAGCAAGATTCTTCACGATCTATTGGATATGGGTTACTTACCGGTTATCTCTCCGGTGGCAAATGACTCTAATGGAGTTGCCTTAAACATAAATGCAGATTTGGCGGCTGGCGCAATTGCCGGAGCCCTGCGTGCCAATCAAATGTTATTTTTGACTGATGTGCCTGGAATTTATGCAAACTGGCCGGACCAAGGCTCTCTCATTGATTCGATTGAAGTTAACGAACTCAAAAAAATCGCCTTTTCGGAAGGAATGATTCCCAAGGTGGAGGCTGCAATTAATGCGATTGAGGCTGGAGCGCTGTCTAGCAGGGTTTTAGATGGTAAATCGCTGGATAGTTTTGTTTCAGCTCTAAATGGAGAAGGTGGCACATGGGTGCACCCATAAGAAAACGAGCGAGTGAAATTGCAATTGATGTTCAAACTCGTTGGCAAAAATCTATGCAGCTCAATTATGGAACTCCAAACCTTCAGCTGGAACATGGCAAAGGTTTAGAGGTGTGGGACATAAGCGGGAAGAAGTATTTGGATTTCCTAGGTGGTATCGCTACCAACATAATGGGACATAACAACACAAAGGTAGTCAAAGCAATCTTAGATCAATCCAAAAAACTGTCACATGTCAGCAATTTTTATGCACATGCTCCGGGAATGGAATTGGCGGAGCAGTTAATCCAAATGACCGGCGTTGATTCTGCGCGAGTTTTCTTTTGCAACTCAGGGGCGGAGGCCAATGAAGCAGCCTTGAAATTGTCCAGACTAACTGGGCGAACCGGCGTGGTCGCAGCAAAAGGCGCTTTTCACGGCAGAACCATGGGAGCGCTGTCATTAACCGGCCAACCAAGTAAGAGAAACCCCTTTAAACCTTTGCTCCGCAACATAAAACATGTCGATTTCGGAGATACAAAAGCTTTGAAACGTTCGGTTTCAAGAAGAACCGCAATGGTGATTCTGGAACCAATAATGGGTGAGGCTGGCGTGGTTGTTCCACCCTCTGGATACTTGAAAGCTGCAAGAGAGATTTGTGATGCAAAAGGCGCCCTTCTGGTTATCGATGCAGTACAAACCGGGATGGGCAGAACGGGTAGTTGGTTTGGCTACGAAGATGAAGGAATAACTCCAGATGTCATAACAATTGCAAAAGGTATTGGAGGCGGACTTCCTTTAGGAGCAATGATTGCAATTGGTAAGAGTGCGCAATTAATGCAGCCTGGTATGCATGGAACAACCTTTGGGGGTAATCCAATTAGTTGCTCGGCAGCTTTGGCGGTAATTGATCAGATTCGTTCTGGAAATCATCTTCAGCTCAATAAGGTTAAAGGGGCATTGATTAGAAACCTGATATCGCCAATTGTTGGAGTCAAAGAGGTCCGTGGAAAAGGTTTGTTGATTGGCATTGTATTGCAATCCAACCAGGCAAAAATGGTTTCAGAAAAACTCCAACAGTTAGGGTTCCTGACAAATCCTGCTAGCGACAATGTAATTCGTATTGCGCCTGCATTCATTGTCAGTGAAGCTCAGATCATGAAGTTTGTGGCCGCATTTAATGATGTTTGTGAAGAGGTCTTCCATGGCTAAACGAGCAGCAATTTCATCCAATGCCAGACGCGCCTTGGTGATTTCGTATGTAGCAAAAGGACTCGTGCACTCACAAAGTGATTTGGTGGATTTATTGGCAGATGAGGGAGTCGAAGTTACGCAAGCAACTGCAAGTAGAGATCTCGAATTAGTAGGCGCCGTCAGAGGCAAAGATGATCAGGGCAGGATGCGATATCTGATCTTGGATCCAAATGCTTCGCCCGCAGGAGTCGGCGGTAGAGTTTCTGAAAACTTGATTTTGAGCATAACCGCAAGTGGCAACTTAGTGGTGGTGAAAACCCCTCCAGGGGGAGCACAGTTACTGGCTAGTTTGATTGATCGCGCTACAGCCAATGGGGAGCTTTCCTCTGCACTTGGAACAATTGCTGGAGATGACACCGTGTTGGTTGTTTCCAGATCTGCTACGGGCGGTAAGAATTTGATTTCAGATCTCAGGAAATACCTTGCCGGTAGTGAAAACCTTAAGAAAGCGAGACGCAGATGACTCTTTGGGGCGGCAGATTTAATTCAGGAGTTGATGCTGCAGTATTCAATCTCTCTCGAAGTATTCAATTTGATTGGCGACTAGCCCCTTACGATTTACGTAGCTCGTTGGCTCACATTCAGGTTTTGGAACAAAATGGGATTGTCACTAATGAGGTGGCGGCCCAGTTAAGAAAAGCGATCAAGCAGTTGCAAGCTGAAGTAAACGAGGGAAGCTTTTCCCCGTTACCTGAGGATGAAGATGTTCATTCCGCTTTAGAGCGAGGATTGAAAGAGAAGCTCGGCGATATCGGGGGTGCAATTAGGGCGGGACGATCTAGAAACGACCAGGTTGCCACTGATTTTCGCTTGTACTTGATTGACCACATGATTGAGTTGGCAGAGCAATTACTTGAACTAGAGAAAGCAATAATTGAACTAGCCCAACAGTATGTCGAAGATATCGCTCCCGGGTTTACCCACCTGCAACATGCTCAGCCCATCTCTTTCGCCCATGAAATAGCCAAGCATGCCCATGCTTTCGGACGTGATATTTCAAGAATCAAAGATTGGTTGAATCGAAGTAACTATTCACCTCTTGGATCTGGAGCGTTAGCTGGGTCCTCTTTGCCTTTAACGCCGGAGGTCTCTGCAAAAAATCTAGGCTTTGCTGGAGTAATCCCTAACAGTATTGACGCGGTATCTGATCGCGATTTTGCAGCCGAGGCATTATTCATAATGGCGACAATTGGCGTTCATCTTTCACGTATTGGAGAAGAGTGGTGCTTGTTAAGCAGTACCGAGTTTGGCTGGGCGGTAGTCGATGATGCGTTTGCTACCGGCTCATCAATAATGCCTCAGAAGAAAAATCCAGATGTTGCCGAATTGGCTCGTGGTAAGGCCGGAAGATTTATTGGGAATCTGACCGGTTTACTCGCGGTTTTAAAGGGAATGCCATTTGCCTACAACCGAGATTTACAGGAGGACAAGGAGTTCGTCTTTGATTCTGTGGAAAATCTTCTACTACTGATTCCTCCTGTGGCCGGAATGATTGCCACCACAAAATTCGACCGCGCGAAAATGAAGGCAGCTGCACCACTTGGATTTTCCCTAGCTACAGAGATTGCCGATTACTTAGTGAAGCAAGGTGTTCCATTCTCTGAGGCACATGAAGCCGCTGGGGCATGCGTGAAAATCTGTGAATCTCGTGGCATCGCTTTGCATGATTTAAGTGATCAGGAGTTGTTTAGCGCTCATCCAAAGTTAGACCCTTCAGTTCGTACAGCGCTGGATCTTGCAGGTGCGGTCAACGGACGAGCCTCTATTAATTCAGCCAGTCCAACAAGTGTCAGGAATCAGCTTTCGAATTTAGCTGAGAGCCTCAAGAAAGATATCGCTTGGAGTTCCAACGAGCGGCAACGATTTTCAGGCATGATGTCCCAATGACCAGCGCGTTACTTGAGGATCTGCAGTGGCGTAAGTCGATTGCTCAGACCACCGATCTAGGGGAGTTAGCTCAATACTTGGATGGTGGGTCCCGCTCCCTCTATCTCGGGTTTGATCCAACTGCACCTAGTTTGCACATTGGCAACCTGGTCGCATTGACGGTATTGCGTCGTTTCCAATTAGCAGGGCACAAGCCGATCGCTCTAGTGGGCGGAGCCACTGGATTGGTTGGAGACCCTAGTGGTCGGAACTCAGAACGCACTTTGAATGATGTAGAAGTGGTTAATGAATGGGTTGGAAAGATTAGAAAGCAACTAGAGGGCTTTCTGGATTTTTCAAGCTCAAATCCAGCGATTATGGCCAATAATCTAGATTGGACCGCGCCAGTTTCAGCTATTCAGTTCTTAAGGGATATCGGAAAACATTTTAGCGTTAATCAGATGCTGGCCCGCGAATCAGTTTCAGCACGTTTAGAAGCTGGTGGAATTTCATACACCGAATTTTCATATCAAGTTTTGCAAGCGTTTGATTTTCTTGAGTTAAATCGCCGAAATGATTGCCATTTACAAATTGGTGGCAGCGATCAATGGGGAAATATTGTTGCCGGCGTCGACTTGATTCGTAGGGTAGAAAGCAAATCTGCACATGCATTAACCATTCCCTTACTTGCCAAGGCGGATGGCACCAAGTTCGGCAAAACTGCGGATGGTTCTATCTGGCTAGATGCAAATATGACCTCTCCTTACGCATTTTTCCAATTCTTTTTAAACTCTGATGATCGAGATGTAGAGCAACTACTGCGCACTTTCTCCTTCAAATCGCATGAGGAATTGGATGTGCTCTTTGAATCTTTGCGCACAAATCCAGGAGCTAGAGAGGCGCATCGCGCTCTGGCCCGTGAAGTAACTACTTTGATTCATGGAGAAGAACAAACCGTCAATGTAGAGAATGCGGCAAGAGCGCTTTTCGGACAATCAGAGATTAGAGATCTTGATGAAGCAACTTTAGAGTCGGCATTGAAAGAGTTGCCACATACCTCCATAACTCGTGGGCAGGAGTTTCCATCTTGGGTAGATCTGCTCTGCGCTGCAGGGGTTGTTGATTCCAAATCAGCTGCGCGCCGTGTTGTAAAAGAGGGCGGCGCTTATTTAAACAATGAAAAAATCTCCGGCGAAGAGTTCAAGCCACAACAAAGTGATTTGCTGCACGGTAGGTTTTTGGTCTTAAGAAAAGGCAAAAGAGATCTAGCCGCGGTAGAGGTTGTTTCCTAGCGATTTTGGCTGGGTTTAGGGGATTTGCTTCGTAGGGAGCCTGTGGCTATCCTTTGCCCTCTCGTTACGAAATCGGACTTCAACACCAGGCCGAGTACCGAGAAAACTTCCCAAAAGAAGCTAAAAACCCTTATTTTTCAAGGTTTTTGAGCGTTTGCGCGTCTGCCGATAGGTGGCCGTGAGAGCGATTTGACCTTAGAGGAAAAGGCGTCTAGGTTTCTCCTTCTGCCCGTAAGGGCGGATTGGTTGTGCCCTGCCAACGGCTGTAAGGCCCGGAATCGGAGCGCACCCGTACCTTGAGAACTCAACAGCGTGCCATAAGTCAATGCCAATTACCTCGATGAGGTATGGCTTTATTGCCATGCCCGT
>JACCEE012000242.1_pt1 | contig 13347 bp, 11 predicted proteins | sample 7449931 | NCBI WGS metagenome assembly JACCEE01 (sample SAMN15323457, study PRJNA562643) | freshwater metagenome | isolation source: river surface water | place: USA:Blue River Watershed | collected 2017-08-19 | reverse complement strand
GTGACCAACATAGTTAATAATGCCAGTACCATTATTGATAAGGGTTGTAAGCTGCGATGCACTACCACCGTTTTGGTAGCAGTTGGTAATGGTGTAGCCATAGCCTTGCAGGTCGGTTTTAATGTTGCCCATGTGAACTTCGTCACTTTCGCCATCATCGCCACCTGTACCACCTTCGTTTGAAGCAATGCCAACGCCTTTAGAAATTAAGGCATCGCTAGAAGCCATGTCGCGTTCGTAGTAAATAGTACGATTAACTTGAGTGGTAACCTGAGCTTCTGTTTCTGCAGAGAAACGGCCAACGAAGATATCGAGGTAGTGGTCGCTACCAACAATGTAGCCGTAGTTGTTGTCGGAATCACCTGCCGAGGTAGAAGAAGTTGGAACCTGAGCATTATCGCCCACGAGCAAGAGGAAGGTTAGTCCATTTTGGTTGTAGTAGTTGGCTACATATGTTTTAAGAGCCGAAGCGCTGCCAATGGTAGCATAATCAACAACCTGTGTTTGAATGCCAATAGAGTTCTTCCAAGTTACGAATGGAGCAATCTCTTCCATATACGAAGCTGGGCAAATGATAAGCATCTTACCACCGGTCTCTCCAATTGGGGTGTAGCGGCTGTTGCTGTAGTTGATAAAGTGGTTTGCATACAAAGGAGCAAATGCACCATCAACACGGGAAGGAGCAGCAACCCTCTTCATTGCATTTACAGCAGAGGTTCCCTTTGCAACAAGCTTCACGGAAATGCTCTTGTAGATGCGAACGGTTTTGGTTACCGGGTTGTATTGAACAGGGTTGAACGTAATTGCTTGTCCTCGGAAATCCCTGATAATATAAGGCGAGGCAAGTGTTGCGAGTTCTCCAGGATAGAATCGATTCTCCTTATAGCTCTGGCCAAAGGTAAAAGGAATCTTTTGAGGGTCTTGGTCTCTCGTAATAACACCCTTTGACGGAGCAACAAGCACGTTCGTAAATTCTTCGAATTCGCCTGGAATAATCTCCATTACCATTTTTGCATTGTCGGGGATAATTACCGACCTGGTGTACTTTGGTAAATCCGGTGCCCCTTTTTCTTGCATTCTTGCGGCATGCTCAAAGGTGTAAAGAAATGCCTCCCCTTGCGAGGTGGCAACAGTTGTGTGGCGATAATCGCCCATGTTAAAGCCAACGTTGATAGCGTTGTCTGTAGAACTTTGCAGCCTAACTTGTGCGGCAAGAGGCTGAATTAATCCCGATACCATTATGGCAATCGCGGACATAAACGTAAAACGTTTAATCATTTGGTTAGATATTAGGTTTAAAATAGGTTTTTGGTGAGAGAAAGGTCTCCCTACTCTATATGCCTAAAATGCCAAAAACGTGACAAGCATTTTCTAAATATTTTTCGACAATATTTTAGGACGATTGCTAAGCTCAATAAAAACAAGGGTTTTCAGCGTGTATTTTATCTAACAACTATTTTGTCTTAACTATTTATGTATATATAAAACAATCTTTCAATGATATTCAAGTGTGTAACTTGCTTATATAAGAAAACCTAGCTATTGCTAGGTTTTCAGTATTTTATACAATTAAATGAATCAACTCTTATACAGGAAGTATTGCTCCATCGCTTACTGCTGTGAGGTCTTTTACTACAATATCGTAATCGATTTTTTTTCCAAGAATTTTTTCCCTTTCTGTGATTTTACACCTATGGAAGTTCTTGATTTCATCATCGAATGGCAGGTTGCCAAAGTCGTAGAAGCGGGCTGCCCCGGTTGCATCTTTAACGCCTAGCACTTTGGAGAGCACGCGCTGACTGGTGGAGTAAGGTTGATCTAAAACTCCAAGTTCAACGCCTATTTTAGTACCCACTACAACATCACCTTGGCCCAATTCAAGAACCTTGTCGAGCATAGCACGAGTTTCAATCTCAATATAGTATGCTTCTGTTTTGACATCAGGATTATACAGAACATTGAAATGTTGTGGTTGGAGCATATTTATTGCCATTGCAGCGCACCGGAAGCTGTGAGCGGTTCCCTCTTTAGTTGGGATATGATGTGCCTCATCAATCGTTCTAGATCCAACAAGCTGCACTTGCCCCAACACTGCAAGTACCGAATAGTATGAAATTAGTCCATAAACTTGGTCCTGTGCAAGTGGGAATCGTCCTGTTGGACTGACTGAGTATGTGGTTATCTTTACATCAGTGTGTCCAAATCGGTCGAGATATTCACGGGCAAGCTTTTTAAACGTAATAATCATTCCAAGATCTTGAGCCAAATGTCCTTGCACCCAACAGTTGAGCTGAACGTGTTTCACTCCCTGCTCCGCAGCAATGAGCACTTCTATAATTTCGGGTGCAAGCATTAGCGATGGTGGGCTGGTTGCCGGCATCGCTCCGCTAACACAGTAAAGCATTGGAACACCGTGCTCTTCATAGTGGCCCATCAGCCTGTTGATATACTGAAAATTATATATAATGTTTTCTACGGGCACATTTTTAGTATAGTTCCAGAAGCTAATCATTGGACCTCCGCTGTAGCCTGTATGTCCTCCGGCAAGACCCACTTCGTGAGTGAGCCGGGCATCGGGAGTTGGTCCAAATAGAAGCGCTGGAATCTTCAAAGCATTAATGACCTCTCGGTTGCCAGAAACACCGTGTTCTACAACTGGAAAACCGTTTAAGTGCGGGGTTCCTGTCTTTATCGCCTTTTCCAACTCTTGCTTAGCCAAATCAAATTTTAGGTTGCGCGTTAGGCTATCGATGTAGGTAGTAACAAATTCTACTTTGGCCTCTTCCTGCATATATAAAAGCAAGCTTTTGTGGGCCTCAATGGTATCCTTGCCTGTTGAAGGGCACATCATTGTTCTTCCTGTTCGTAGTGCCTCAATTGCCTTGTTTGATGCATTCTTCATTGGATTCATACCGTGATGGTAGAGGAACGCATCTTTCAGGTCAACTTCGCTTCCTGTAGGCCATTGTGATAGCACTTTTAATCTTTCCTTAAAAAAGTAGTCGCGGCTCCACTTGGCGTTTTTTATCTCCATGTTGAATGTTTGTTACGTGGTAGTTTTTGTATTGAAACTTTCAGCCGAAATCTTTAAATCTTCGATGAGCAGTGCTATTGCATCTTTTGGTAAAATAAATGGAACATTTACCCTGTCGACTCCTAACATCTTAAATTTGTGCTCAGTTACAGTCCAAGGCTCTTCGTTGATAACCAGCTGTCCACCAATGCATATGTGAATTTTACCTATACCTGCGTCGATGCATTTTGCTCTAAGCCCATTCATGAGCAACTCGGCATGGCCACAAAGAGAGGATATAATTAAGGCATCAGCTTTATGTTCAACTGCAGCTGCAACAAATTCATCTTGAGTGTTGTGGATTCCCAGCGAGTGTACAGTAAAACCCTCATTTCGTAGGGCATGCTCCATTATTCTAATACCGGTAACGTGGACATCTTCGCCAATTACTCCGGTTATTAATCTATAGTCACTTATTTTCCGATGCATAGTTTTCAGTTTTAGTAAAGGCTCGCAAACTTTGAAGGATCGCCACAGTAGAAGTAAAGCGAACGCAATATTGGTTTTCCATTTTCCGTAATTCGCATCTTGTAGTATGCAATAGCATCCATATCGGTAATGAGCATTCCTCCAACCTTTGCATACTTTTTTATTTGAAGGCGGGCAGTACAGGTTAGCTGCTCAGGATCAACAGAGTATTCCAGTGGTATAAACTCCTCAACAATACGAAGGTGGCCCTTCACAAGGAAATCTAGCCAAACCTTTTTAGGTTCAAGGCGCAGTGGATAATCGTGGCCTTCGAGGTGCATGTAGGCAACCGATGCAAAATCGTCGGCATAGTAATTATCCATGTGGTGCATGGTTTCTTCCGATTGCCCATAGCTGTTGTATGCGTCAAAGTAGGACTGCATAAAGTCCGATAGTTCTTGGTAGCTTGGTTTCATGGTTCATGGTTTTGGTGGTTGGTTAAACTCCCGAGGAGATATTGATAATTTGACCGGTAATAGCCCCTGCTTCATTAGATGCCAAGAAGGTTACCATTGCAGCAATATCTTCGGGTGTAGTTAGTCGTTGAGTGCTGGTGCCTTTAGTTAGAGCGTCTTGCATCTCTTGAATTGTTACTCCTGCCTTTTTGGCTATGCCGGGTAACCTCTCTTGCATAATGCGTTCGGTTAGAATAAGTCCTGGAGCAATTGCATTTACGGTAACACCTTGTGGTCCTATCTCTTTAGCAAGCGTTTGTGTAAACGAGTTTAGCGCTGCTTTACTCATGTTGTAGGTTCCCGAGTTGGCCGGATTCATCCTATAAGCAATCGACGAGATGTTAATTATTCGTCCATTTTGACTTTTAAGAAGAAGGGGCAATAGCCGCTGGCAAGTAAGAAACAGGCTCTCCACGTTAACCCTAAATACAGATGATAGCTGAATGAGAGGAGTGGAGGCAATAGGCCCCATGTAACCCGACATTCCTGCATTATTAACAAGTATATCCAGCGATTGAAATCGTTCTGTTATTTGTTGGCAAAAGGACTCAACATCAGGAAGATTTGATAAATCAACGCGATAGTAGTAAGCTTCTCCGCCATCGTTTATAATTTGTGCTGTTACCGCTTCTCCTTGCTCTGTATCTCTGCCTGTTACTATAACAGTGATATTCTCTTTCGCTAGCCTTATTGCAATTGCCTTTCCAATTCCTTTTGTGCTTCCTGTAACTATAGCAACTCTTTTACTCATAATTTTTGCGTTTTTCCATACATTCATACCATATTTTTGGATTGGCTTTCATGCTGAAGAGGAAAATCCGTCCCTCTCTTCCTTTTCTAATCTTCTGAACTTCATGAACAACCGGATTGCACGCTACTTGGGTATGGAAGAGGTCAATGTCATCCAACTCAAATGCAACGTGGTGCAACCCGTTGCTATCATTTGCAATTGGACAAGAGGCGTCAACAGGTTGTAGGAGTTCAATTAGAATACCATTGTAGAGCACAAACCCAATTTGCATTCCAACTTCAGCGAAGTATGCCGTTTCGTTGGCTTTAATGCCGCCCTTACTGCAAAGCAGTTGGACGGCATTTTCGGCATTAGAAACCTTAAGGGCAAAGTGATGAAATTGTGGCCCCATGATTTACTTTGCAACCCTTTTTTGGGAAGGTATTCTTTCGTCTGCACGGCCATCGATGTAGCGATTCATGCTTTCAATCAACTTCACGGATACCTTCTGCAGTAGAGCGATATGGTTTTCACCTACACCCGATGATGCAACTAGGACATTATCGCCGGCTTTTATGAGCTTTTGCTCTAGTGCAACCAGCAGGTTGGTTGCTGCTGCTGCACAAGCAATGTTTCCATAGAGCTCGTAGGTCTCAATAAACTTTTCAGGTGCAAGGCCAATTGCTTCACGCCAAGCGTTTGGAGCCCACTTTACAGGTTGGTGGAAAGCGGCAAAATCGATATCCTTACTCGATAGTCTTTTTTTCTCTAATGCAAGGGAAACGACATGTAGCATATCTTCTTGCGCTGTAGCACCAATTTGGCGTGTTAGTTCCGGATTTAGAAACGTAACACACTCTTGCTCATGGGTTGGCCCTTGGCTTGTTCCTTTAAACAACAGCGGTTGGCGCGATTTAAATACTATGGCTTCATGGCGCGTTCCGTTACTTATAGAGGCCGATGTAATGTAGCCGTGTTCCTCTTCAACCTTCGAAACTATTCCTGCTACGGCCGCATCGCCCGTGCAAACAGAATAGTAGGTTGATTTATCATTAATTATTGAATCGAGTGAACTGGCTATTACAAGCACGTTCTTTTTTACCCCTGTGTTTACAAGAGCCATTGCCGTTTCCATCATTGTAATGAAAGACGAGCAGCAGGTATCCATGTTGTATGCCCCTGCATTTTGCAGCTGTAGCTTATGCTGCACCAGCGAGGCGTTTAGCGGTACATGCCTATCGGGCACAAGGGACGATACAATTACTAAATCAATTTCGTCCTTAAGTAATCCCGAGTTGAAAATAGCCATAGCACCAGCTATCGTTTCGGCATCGGATGCAAGCATCGGATGAGGAAAGCGGGAGGTACGAATGGATTCAGGATCCATTGGTACTCGGCAGCGATACTTACCGCCTTGGACCGGACTTTGACGCTTCTTTTCAGGCAGGGTTTGTAGCCATGCTTCATACCAGGGTTGGTTTACCCAACCATCTTCGTTTGACTCCGACCATCCCGGGTGCTTACCCGTGGTTTCCATCGCTTCAATGTACTCTTTTGGCAGATGGGTGTTTGTTTTCAGGTATTTTACAAACCCTTGTAGCGACTTTTGAGGAAATGCCTTCCCGGGGTAGTACCCACCCATGCTAATTAATCCTGAGTTTGGCTTCATCTTGGCTATATTAATTAATACGTAATTTTGGTTTATCTTAGTATTACAAATATATACAGAAACACTGTATGTGCAAACAAAAAATACAGAAATATTGTATTTATGGAGAGTGAGTTTCGAAGTAGGTTTGTTTTGCTTTTCGAACTAGTTGAAAACGCTGGTCTTGTGAAGTCTAGAGCAGACGTGGCTGCAAGGCTGAGTTATCGACCACAGGCTTTCAACGAAATTCTAAAGGGAAGAACGAATGTAGGGTTGGACTTAATACAAAAATTCTGTATTGAGTTTGGAGCTAATCCCGAATACCTAGTTTTAGGAACAGGGGTCTATTTTCGCGAGAAGAATCAATACCTTAATCCTCATGGACAAGAGTGTGCATTGGGCCAACCAAAAAAGGAGGAGATTGACGAAAATTGTAGCGCTGAGATATGCTTTCAATGCAATGAAAAAGAGCGAATTATAACCGCTCTACAGAAAATAATTACGACTCAGGATAGCCAAATTGCGACACTACAGGAGATGATTCGAATGTTGAATGATCGTAAATCGGAGTAACATTTTTATATAGCTAGATTATTTTTCCATTAAGCATAATGTATAGATATTCAGTGCTATATGCTTTGAATGGGAGTGTGGCTTAATGCATAGTCTTTATATCCTATCAACTTTTTAGATGTTGGAGTGCTTTGGATCCGTTCGTCAATTTTTTTCTTCTAAATTCATCTTTTTGATGAAATATAGAGTCGTAGCCGTATTGATTGTCTAATGCTTGATGAACAGTCATAAATAAAAAGCCACTAGCATTTTTGCTAATGGCTTTTTGTCTTAAGCTTGAGCGTAACCTTATTTTTGCAACTTGAAGTATGAGATAGCATCTTCCAGCTGTGTCACTTTGCTAACTAGTTCTTCAGCACTTGACGAAACAGATTCGGCCACCGCAGCATTTTGTTGCGTAATTTGGTTTAGCTGTTGTATTGCACTGTTAATTTGTTCTGCACCGGTGTTTTGCTCGTAGCTTGATGCAGCAATTTCTTGAATTAAGAGTCCTGTTTTTGTAATGTTTGGTAAGCTCTTGTTTAATAACTCACTGGCTTTGTGCGTTGCCTCAAGGCTTTTATTGGAAAGGGTGCTTACCTTTGTTGCAACTACTCTGCTGCGTTCAGCCAACTTTCGAACTTCAGCTGCAACTACAGCGAATCCACGTCCCGATTCTCCTGCTCTTGCTGCTTCAACGGCTGCATTTAGCGCTAAAATATTTGTTTGAAAGGCTATTTCGCTGATTACGTTAATGCTCTCGGCGATCTCTTTTACCGATTCCATGCTCTGTCTCGACGCTTCTGAAACTTTTGCCATATCCTCTTCAACCAACTTTGACATTTTCTCTGTTGAATGTGCATTGTCGGTGTTTTGCTGAATGTTGGCAACCATCTCTTCAATTGAACTCGAAATCTCCTCTGTGCTCGAAGCTTGCTCGCTTGCCCCTTGCGAAAGCTGTTGCGAGATAGATGTAAGTTCTTGGCTTGCTGAATTGATGCTGAAACTGTTATCTGCAATTGCTCCAATTACTTGACTTAATTGCTCAGACATTTCGTTGAAAGTTGCTGCGAGTTGACCAATTTCGTCCGTGCTTTGTACTTCAATTCGCTTCGAAAGGTCACCCTTTGCTATAGAGCCACTTGCTTGGTTTAGGTTGAGCAATGGTTGGAACGAGCGCTTTACAACGATTATAACGACTCCAATTACGAGAATAACAAGCAATAATCCAATAATTACTTGAACTTTAAGTTGATGCAATGCATCTTGCATAATTGCAGTAACTGGTCCGGTAATGTATATTTGCCATGGCTCTTCATCGTTTCCAAGCTTAATTGGGCTTATAATAAAACCGCTTTGGCCGTCATCCCACATGATTTGCGTACCATTTTTTAGGTAGCCCATGTGTAGGTTGTAGTCAGGAACTAGTTCCTCTAAACTTTTACCAATAAGATTCTTCTGCTTTGAGTTCGCAACAATGGTTCCGTTGTTTGCTACAACAGAAATTTCTCCAATACCTCTAAATACGTCTGTACCTTCAAGAATCGTCTGTATTTTATCGAGTTTTAAGTTGGCGCATGCAACACCAACCAACTTACCGGAGCGAATAATTGGCGAGTAAAAACAAACAACTAAATCTCCGTTTATCTCTTGAGGGTTCGATACTGTTGGTTTTAGATCGGTTTTGACATTTCGGTAACGCTCAATTAGTTCTTGGTTATTGAAAAAGGTATTTGTTTCAATGCCGCGATTGCTAACCAACGGAATAAATTGCCCATCGGCTGATGATCCCGGTTTCCCTTTGAATGCAGCATCTTTGCTGTCAAAGCCGTTTGGTTCCCAGATTATGCTTATGCTTTGTAAATCACTGTTTTTCTTGAATGATTGTTCCAGCACGCTTATAGCCCATTGTCTATCTGGATTCTCAACCTCAAAAACTTCTGCAATATTTCTTACCAGAAGTCGCGTCTGATTCATTTCAGCTCCAATCTTGCTGCTTTGAAGCTTGTTTACCTCCATTACATATTGCTTGACACCTTCCCCCATTAGCTGAAGGTTTGTAATTGCAGTATATGCAATTAGTCCAATGATTAATACACTGGTTAATGTTCCAATAGTCCAAGCAAACTTTTTAACAATTGATTTTTGTTTCATCTTGATGCCGGTTTTGGTTTTCTTTAATTACTACGTTGTAACGCAACCTTTCTATAGGATGCGTTTATAATATTTTAAAGTTATAATCCCTTGGCTGGAAGGAAAATAATCAACTAATTAATACCTGTTATTCCAATTCCGAAATGCTTAAAAAACATTACGAGAGAGAATGATTAAAACAATTCATGTTTAATGTTTTGATTAATAATGTTTAACATTATTCTTGTAAAGAATAAATGCTTTGGGCTAAAAGTATTAACTATTATGCCAATTGATTCTCTAATGCGATCTATTTTTTTGTTATTGTTTCAAATTTTTATTTGGTCTACACAAGCAGAGAAATTAGCACCCTAATTGCTTTTTTTTATTCTCGTGTTATAACACAAGAAACCCCATTGGTTTGCAATGGGGTTTGGTGATCAATTATCTGGAAATAATTCAAATCTTTTCAGCCTTGAATCCTTTGGTGGCAATCAGAGCAATAACCTCTTCGTCGGTAAGCGAATCGGTTTCTACTGTAAGCGGTTTGTCGGGATTTGCAGTATCAATGCTCCATTTGCTAATTCCGTCGGTGGTGTCGAGAACCGATTTTACTTTAGCGACGCATCCACCGCAGTTTACGTTTGTTTTAAATTGTAGGGTTTTCATCTCTTTTAATTTATTAGTTAATAGTTGTTTTTACGTTTTGTGTTAACTCTTTTTGAGTCGAAGGCTGTTTGTAACCACCGAAACCGAGCTGAGCGCCATGGCTGCCCCTGCAATCATCGGATTGAGTAAAAATCCCCAAATAGGGAAGAGGATGCCTGCAGCAACAGGGATTCCAATAAGGTTGTAAACGAAGGCCCAGCCGAGGTTTTGTTTAATGGTTCTCACCGTTTTTCTCGATAGCCGTATCGATTCGGCCACCAAGCGCAGATCGGAGGAGATTATGGCCATTTTTGCCACCTCGATGGCAATGTCGGAGCCTTTACCCATGGCGATGCTCACGTTGGCTTGTGCTAACGCTAGAGAGTCGTTTATGCCGTCGCCAACCATGGCAACAACTTCACCCTTTTTTTGCAACTCTTTAATAAATTCTGCCTTTTCAATGGGCTTCACATCTGCTTTAATATTTTTTATTCCAACCTCTCTGGCAATGGCTTTTGCAGTATGAATACTATCTCCGGTTACCATATATACCTCAATGCCCATAGCTTGAAGTTCGATAACTGCTGCTTTTGAGGTTGATTTTATGCTGTCGGAAATGGCAAAGGCTGCCGTAATATGAGTTTCCTCTGCTACTAGAACACAGGTCTTTGCATTCCGTTGGGCTTCCTCTATAAATGCTGTTGCTTTAGAGTCTGAGAAAATGCCTAACTCCTCCATCATGCTTGGATTGCCAATTCGGTAGGTCTTTCCGTTATAAATTGCCGAAATACCTTTTCCGCTAATGCTTTCGAACTGCTCTATGGATGCAGGCTCAACTTTCTCCTGTTGTAACTTTGCTACAATTGCTTCTCCCAGCGGATGTTCGCTTAAACTCTCCATTGCTAGGATGACCCCATTCAACTCGGTTTTGTTAGTGAATGAGACAAACTCGGTTACCTGTGGTTTACCTTCGGTTATAGTTCCTGTTTTATCCAAAACTACTGTGGTAACGCGGTGAGCTAGCTCTAGGCTTTCGGCATCTTTTATAAGGATACCTTTTTCGGCACCCTTTCCAACGCCAACCATTATAGCAGTGGGAGTAGCTAATCCCAATGCACATGGGCAGGCAATAACCAGAACTGTTGCGGCGGAGAGTAGCGCTTGGGCTAGCCCGTTTTCACCGCCCCAAATCATCCAAATGGCAAATGTTAGTAAGGCAATGGAAATTACTATTGGCACAAATATTCCGGCCACTTTATCTACCAATTTTTGAATGGGTGCCTTGCTTCCTTGTGCCTCCTTTACCAACTTGATTATTTGGGCTAGAAGGGTAGTGCTACCAACTTTTTCGGCTATAAACTGGAAACTACCGCGCTGGTTGATGGTTCCAGCAAAAACCTTTTCACCCCTTTGCTTTTCAACAGGAATGGGTTCACCTGTAATCATGCTCTCATCCACAAAGGAGCTGCCTCCAGTAACTTCGCCGTCCACCGCAATCCGTTCACCAGGCTTCACAAGTATTGTATCATTTACCTTTACCTGTTGAGTCGGTATTACCTTCTCCTTGCCATCACTATCAATAATCGTAACCGTATTGGGTTGAAGTCCAATCAGTTTTTTAATAGCCGATGAGGTGCCGGCCTTTGCCCTCTCTTCGAGTAGGCGACCCAGTAAGATAAAGGCAACTACAACAGCGGCTGCTTCAAAATATACGTAAGGATGAATTCCCCTGTTGTGCCAAAACTCAGGATATATAGTATTAAAGGTGCTGAGAGTAAATGATATGCCGGTGCTCATGGCAACTAGCGTATCCATATTTGCCTTCGCATGCTTGGCTTGTTTATATGCATTTACAAAGAAGTTGCGACCAAAGTAGAATACAATAGGTAGAGTAAGTGCCATCATTATCCAGTTGCCATATGGCATATCCATAAAAAGCATGGAAATAGTGACTACAGGTAGTGCCAATACCATCGACCAAATAGTCTTAAGTCTCAGTTGACGGTATATTTTACGGTGCATATCCTCTTGCACCTTCTCGTCCGATTCGGCCTCTTCTATTAGTAAATCGTAACCAACCGATTGTACCGCGGCTTTCATCTCCAATGGACTAATTATTCCCGGAATATATTCTACAAGCAGTGAAGCTGATGCAAAATTTACAGAAGCCATTACTACTCCTAGCTGTGCAGCCAAAATGCTCTCGGCACTTGATGCACACGACGCGCAGCTTAATCCTCCTACTGGAAAGGTTTGCTTTTGCATTGCTACTTCATATCCTAAACTTTTAACGCTCTTGACAATGTTGCTAACGTCAACCTTATTCTCTTCAACAATTAGCACTGCACGGTTGTTGGCAAACTCAACTCTATGGTTTACTATTCCCTTTTGCTCAGCAATGATTTTGTCAATGGTGTTGGCACACTGTTCGCTGTGCATTCCAACTATTGGCAGTATTATTTCTTTTGAAGATCTATTGTCCATGGTTTTCTTTTTTTTGCAAAGGTAGAGTGGTTAGAAGCAGGAGTGGTTATGTTATTTTGGAAAAGAGTTATGGTTTTATGGTGAAAGGAAGTTAAACGGAATATATACAGGAGTTATAATGAAGTTAGAGAAGTCAAAGAAATATATGAATAGGAAGGTGTGATATGATGTTAGATTTATTGTAGAGACGCAACGCATTGTGCTTAGCAAATCAAAAACATTCTCTGTGTATTCATGATTTTTGTGGTTCTTTAAGATTTACCTACAGCCTAAACACCTATCAGTCTAAAGCCTTTTTTAAATCGAGTCGAGTGATTTTCTATCCCGGTTGCTCCCTAACTGCTTAAATTGTGTTGGTGTTAGCCCTGTTATCTTTTTAAACTGACCCGAAAGATAGGCAACACTGCTGTAGCCCAACTTTTCTGCAATTTCGTTAAGATTTAGTTCATCATAAACAATTAGCTCTTTTACCTTTTCTATCTTTTGATGGATAACGTATTTCTCAATGGTTTTTCCTTCTACCTCTGAAAATAGGTTGCTGAGGTAGGAGTAGTCGCGGTGAAGATCTCTGGCTATAATGTTTGAGAAGTTCTCTTTTGCATGCAAATCGTTGCTGTGGTGGATATTCTCTATAACCAAGGTCTTAATGCGGTCGATAATGCGGTGTCGGCTATCATCGAGTAGCTCAAAGCCAATTGCTGAAAGGTTTCTTTCAAAAGTTATCTGCTGCTCTTTGGATAATTCTCGGCTAAGTGTAACCTCCCCAAGCACAACCGTCAATGGTTTTACTCCAAGTTTTTCCACCTCTTGCTCCACGGCTGTAATACAGCGTGGGCACACCATATTTTTTATATAGAGTTTCATCGAAAACTATTTTACATACTCTATTTGCCGTAAAGGTTTTATCCCAGTTGGGGTAACTTCTACCATCAACGGAATTACCTCAACTCCTGCTGCCATGGCTAATTTCAACTTCCTTGCATATTCCGGATCGATATCCTCTGCGGCTGAAAAGGCTTCGACGTCGGTACGCTGGATAATATACTTCTCGATGGTTTTTCCCTCTACCTCTGAAAATAGGTTGCTGAGGTAGGAGTAGTCGCGGTGAAGATCTCTGGCTATAATGTTTGAGAAGTTCTCCTTTGCATGCAAATCG
>JACCEE012330010.1_pt1 | contig 13348 bp, 11 predicted proteins | sample 7449931 | NCBI WGS metagenome assembly JACCEE01 (sample SAMN15323457, study PRJNA562643) | freshwater metagenome | isolation source: river surface water | place: USA:Blue River Watershed | collected 2017-08-19 | reverse complement strand
CCAAAATTTTGAGCGTTTCTAGACTAAATGGATCCAAGTGTAGCCGCCATTTGAGGTAGCCGTACTTAACTAAGTTGTATGCAAGCATGACTGCGGCCGAACCCAAAGCAGCACCTTCGATACCCATTATTGGAATCAAAAAATAGTTTGCAGCAATCAACAGTAGGCTCATGCTTACCGTAAGGACAAGATTGAAACGGTAATAAGAGGAGAATACCAAAATCTCTGAATTTAAAGAAAATGCCACATCTACCAATTTCCCGAGCGCAATTATAAAAACGACCCACTTTCCAGTTTGGTAGATTTCCCGGTTGGGTACAAAGTGGTAAATCGCATCGATATTGGTCCAAATAAGCGCAAATAGAAGCAAGCAAATGTAGAGCTGCCGATTCGATAGTTGCCGATAGAGGAGGTTGATCTCCTGTAGGCGCTGCTGCGCAAAATGTTCGGCTATTAAGGGCATGGCCACTTGAGAAATTGCCCTCCTCGGAAGTTCAATGACCAGAGCCATGTAAAATGCGATGGAATAGATGGCATTGGCTTCCAAGCTCAGCATGGAACTGATCATGACTGAGTCTATTTTTAGAATCAGGGTTGATGCTGCTGTAGCCAAAAAGGTGAGCAAACTGTATTTGAGGAGCGAACTTTTAAACCCATTTGGAAACTGTCTCCAGGAAAAATCGAATTTAAACACACCCAGCCAAACCATGTAAATGGCTACCCCAAGCATGGATAGACCATATACGCCTACCAATCCCTGCATCACTTGGTCGAAATTTATCCATTTGAGCAGGTATAGCGCCACCAAAATGGAGGTGAGCAGTCGAAGGAATACTTCCCTGAAGAAGGTAGGAATTCCTACTTTGACAAAGGAGCGGGCAAAGGCATCGAGGATACTATTCCAAACCGAGAACAGTGCAATAAACAAGACAATTCCTAGAAAATTGATTACCTCAGGGGAATTGGAGGCAAATAGGGAAATCACCTGCTGCTTAAAGCCAAAAAACAAAAGTGCTACTACACCAAATCCTAAGAAGGAAAAGAGCAGACTGAAGGTAAGTAAGGCCGCTTGGTTACGCTCGAGTTTGGGGAAATAGCGCGTGATTCCGTGTCCCAAACCCAACTGTGCAAAGGGAACAAGCAGTAATCCTAAATCTTGAATGGTACGAAATGTCCCCAGTTGGGTGGTGTCCAAGGCATAAGGATAAAGCCACAAGACGTTGATATAGCCCAGCACCACGCCTACATAGGAAAAAATGGTGGTTTGTATGCTTTGAAAGGCTACTTTTCGCATAAGCCAAACTTCACAAAAATAATTGGGAAATCCATACCCCTTTGCCAGAGATTAGGGCTTGGCACATTTGTCGCAGGTAGCCCCTCCTTTTGGTTTTTGGAAAAATCTCCGGAGGAGGTAGTAGCTAGCACCAAGCACTGCAAGGATGACGAGGAGTTGCTGCCACATGTTAACTGAAAATTTGGTAGGTGATCCAGGCCATGAGGTAGGCCAAAGCACTCATGTAGACCGTTTGAATCATTGGCCATTTCCAGCCCTTCGTTTCTCTTTTGACCACAGCCAAGGTACTCATGCATTGCATGGCAAACACATAAAAGATCAGCAAAGAGTAGGAGGTGGCAGGAGTGAATGTTTTTTCGCCCGTACTGGCATTCACCTGGGAAGCGAGTTTTTCCCGAATAGTGAGGTCGTCTTCAAGATCCCCTCCAATGCTATAAATGGTGGCAATCGTAGAGATAAATACTTCCCGTGCCGCAAAGGAAGTAATGAGTGCAATTCCAATTTTCCAATCGTATCACAAGGGCTGGATGGCAGGCTCAATCGCCCTTCCCATGATGCCAATGAATGAATTCTCAAGCAATAATGAATTGGTTTCTGCTTCAATCGCTGCCGCCAGTTCAGGCGTAGTTGCCTGTTCTTGCTGAGCGATTCCCTGCTGTCTAATCTTGTCCATGGTGGCAGGAGGCCCATAAGATGCCAATACCCAAAGCACGATGGATATGGCCAAAATAACTTTACCAGCTTCAAAAACGAAGGTTTTAGACTTTTCAAACATGGTGATGCCCACATCTTTCCATCGTGGAATTCGATAGGAGGGGAGTTCGGTCATCAAGAAACTCTTCTCATCTGTTTTGAGGATGGCTTTAAGCAAAAATGCTGTTCCCAATACGCCCAGCACACCCAACACATACAGACTGAGTAGGGCAATTGCTTGTAGGTTGATAAAACCAAATACCTGTTGATTAGGGACGCTGAGGCCAATCAAAATGATGTATACGGGTAGCCTAGCGGAGCAGCTCATCAATGGGGTGACGAGGATGGTGATCATTTTCTCCTTCCAGTTGGAGATGTTTCGAGCAGCCATCACCCCTGGGATCGCACAGGCAACTCCAGAAACTAAGGGCACTATGCTTTTGCCATGAAGCCCGAATGGGCGCATCCAGCGATCTAGCAAAAAAACTACCCGTGACATGTAGCCTGTATCCTCCAAAATGGCTAAAAAACCAAATAGCAGTGCGATTTGTGGAATAAAAATTACGACACCACCAATCCCTGGAACAACCCCTTCTGCAAGTAATCGAGTGAGTGGTCCATCCGGAAAAGTAGCTAAAACACCTCCACTGAAGTCGGCAAAAAAGCCATCAATCCAATCCATGGGGTAGGCAGCCCAGGAAAAGAGGGCTTGGAAAATCAAAAGAAGCACCCCAACAAAAATGAAATAGCCCCAGAAAGGATGCAACACTACTTTATCAAAAATAGACTTTGCCTTTGGAGCAGATTTTTTCGTTAAGGATTTGGTAACTAATTCCGTTATTTTCTTGTACCGTATCTTGGTTTCCTCAAGTTGTGCTTCTTCCAGGTTAAATCCACTTTCCGCCAAGGCCTGTGCCAGCCAATTTCGTTTCGCTTCAGAGATGGACTTGTCTTTTGCCCCAAATCGAATCATTTGATAGGCCTGGTACTGATTTTCAAGATCAAATTTCTCCTTTACTTGGTCTAGTAAAGTAGCAGGCACTACTTCTAGGATGTCGATAAACTGTGGAGCTTTTGAAAAATTGCGTTGCTGAATAAGTTCCTTGATTTGTTCCAGACCTTTTTGATTTCGAGCATCCGTTTGGAGGATAGGAACCCCCAGACGCTTAAAGAGTTCGTAACTCCGAATCTCAATATTTTTGGCTGCTGCCAAGTCCGACATATTCAACAAGATGGTCAGATTGATCCCCAAATCAATCAATTGAGTCGCTAGGAAAAGCCCTCTGGAAAGCTGGGTAGAATCAATCACGAGCAACACATAATCCGGTCTTTTTTCAAGTTCTGGATTATTGAGCACACGATGCGCAATGATCTCGTCTTCGGAATTGGGAAATAAGCTGTAGGTGCCGGGAAGATCTAGGATTTCAAACTGCTCGCCTTCAATCTGTAGCGTCCCCGTTTTTTTATCCACCGTTACCCCTGGATAATTTCCAATTTTCTGATTGAGCCCTGTGAGGTAATTGAATATGGTGGACTTGCCCACATTGGGGTTACCAATGATGGCAATTCTGGGAGGAGAATTTACTTCAGAAAGATCTTTTTCAGCCATGATTAGGAGAGCAATTCGATTCGAATCAATGCCGCTTCATTTTTACGCAGCGCAAGGAGCGTTTCCTCCAACTGAAAAGCCAAAGGACCTCCCAAAGGTGCTCGGTGCTGTAGTGTCAATTGTTTTCCGGGAAGAAAGCCCAACTCCATTAAATTGATTTTTAATGGGGAGGAACTGATTTCCAAGATTTTACCAGATTGATTGAGCGTAAGTTGGTCCGCAGTCATGAATGTTTCCTAACCTTTGCCCAAAAGTACGGGTATTTGGAATGAATCTAAAGAAAAATAAGGAAGAAATTTCTTAATCCTTTTGGTAGCAAATCTAGGTGGAGGAATCGGCAGTTTGACTACCTTAAAAAGTTCCTTTAACCGATACTTGGAAATTTCGTCCTGGGCTTACGATTCCAGAACTGTAACCACGGTACTGTAGATCTAGTAAGTTTTCAATTCCTGCATTGATTTGGAGGAAGGATGAGATCGGAATACGCGCTGCCAGGTTGAAAATCATCCAGGAAGGAGAATAAGGTTTTCCATTTGCATCTGTGGCGTAGATCGCAGGTTTACCGATTTCTTCCAGAGGCATTTTTTCAAAAGGCATGGCTGCACTGTACTGTGAACTCAATTCTAAAGTCATTTTTTTGCTTTGAAACCGAAGTTTAGTTGCTCCAAAGTTGGGAGCTGCATGCCGGGATGGGTTTGTGATCGTATTATCTAATTCTTCAACCCCTTTTTGCCAGTTGTAGTTGGAGCTGAACAGGAGCTTGCGACTTAAGACCAACTCAATTCCCGCTTGAATTCCTTTTACTTCGGCAAAAGCTGCATTTTGGATGGAGAAGAGCTTGCTCATTTGTCCACTGTAAAGCAATTCAGTTTGACCATTAAAAGTGGTTGGTCTCCGAACCATCGCTTGATCTAGCCTAGTGTAATATCCCGTCACATCCAATTTGATTGTACCAAGGAGTACCTTGTTCAGGTTTAACTCCGCATTGTATGCATATTCAGGCTGTAATTGTGGATTAGGAACCATTAGACTTCCAGGCTGGGAATCAAAAATTTTTCCCATGTCGTCCACATTCGGTGCTCGGAATCCAGTAGATACTTGTGGAGAGATGCTGAAGCTCGGATCCAATTGATACACAAAACCTAAGTTACCTGTAATCGAATGGTAATTATCCTTGAATTGGATTACAGGAAGTGGATAGAATTTCTGATTGTTGGAAAAATCTGCCTCAATGCCATTGATGTTGTAGCGCAAGGCGGATTGCATCTTCCACTTGGTACTTAGTGGAGTTACATAATTGGCATAAACCGCCCATGAAGTCCAGGTCGAATTGGGATACCGTGCGGAAGCAGGCGAAATCAATTGATTCGAAATGTTTAAAGATTGCCCTTTCGAATCCACTTGATTGATTACTGCTTCAAACCCATAATTGATAAAGTGGGATTTGAATAGGGTTTTGATAAAATCGACATTTAGCGATGAAGCCTGAACCTTTTCGACACGTTCAAATTGAGTTACATTGCCTACGCGACGGTCGATTCGACTTTCTTCAAAGAACTGAGAAGCGGCTGTAATTTTTGCTTGGTCGAATATTTTTGTTGGATTTGTGGTTTTCCAGTTGAGCTGCTGCATCATCCAACGCTGTGGGCCATAATCCCATCGGGCAAATCGTAATTTGCCATTACTCTTTTCAATCAGACGATCGAAGCGAGGAACGTCACTCGAAGAAGAATAATGAAATCCATAGTCGATTGTTGAATTTTTGGAAGCTTTGAAACTGATTTTCTGCATCAGGTTTACCTGCTTGTATCCAGAGCCAATCTGTTTTCTTGGGTTGGGATTAGTGATTTCTTGGTCCGTTCCATTGATTCGTGCCACATAGGAGGAACGGAGATAAGAGGCTTGCCCCTTATTTTTTCCCATGATCAAATCCCCAAAGTCAAAGTAGGAGGCACTTGTTACGAAGGCCCATTTCCCTTTGCCATAGGTAAAGTCTGCATGAAATGTTTCCTCGGAATAGGCAGAGGAAAACCGGCTTACTAGGTTTCCTTGTAGTTTTTGATGTTCATGATCAGGTCGTAACGTTTCAAAGACCATCACCCCACCAATGGCATCCGAGCCATACATTACTGCTCCTGGGCCAAAAAGAACTTCGGTATTTTGTAGTGAAAATGGATCAATAGAAATCACCTGTTGCAAGTTTCCACTTCTGAAAATAGCAGTATTCATTCGTACTCCATCGATGGAGTAGAGGAGGCGATTGGCTGAGAATCCCCGAATCATGGGGCTTCCTCCACCCAGTTGGCTTTTTTGAACAAATACCTCCCCAGAAGATCCTAACCAATCTGCCGTAGTTGAAGGATTTCGTAAATCCAGCCATTCGGAATCGAGCTGCCGCACTTTTCCTGGAACGTCTTCGGCATTCTGGTTCCATCTCGAAGCAGAGATCACCGTGGTGGCAAGGGTAAAGGGGCTGGGGTTTAGGTAAACGCTAAAGTTTGAAGCCTGCAGCTGCTCCCAATTTAGGGTTTGGCTTTGATATCCTTGTAAGGAGAAGGAAAGTGGTTTTTTTGATGAATAAGAAGCAATATTTGCTTTACCAGCTTCGTTTGTAAGCGTATTGGTTTTTGGCTCTTTGCTAGAGATTAGAACTCCAAGAAGCGGTTTCTGACTTTCCTCATCGAATACAGTCACTTCCTGCGCTTTAGACTGTAAGCAAGCAAAGAAAAATAAGGTAGTAAGTAAAGTGAGTTTCCAGCTGGTCATGGCATTAAAGACCTGCAAAACTAGCGAATACTTGCAAAAAATGATGCTAAAAAGGATGAGCGGCGGTTTTTATTGCCGATAGGAAACCGACTTGGGTTATATTTTCTTTATCAGATTTAGAAGTTTGCTTCAAGTACATGAGGCAATGCTGTGGAGCCAGAACACTTATAGTTAATGCTTCTAATTTGATGCCAAGGAATGATTGAAAGCGGATAATTTCAGGTCAATCTCAGTTTTGTTCTTTACTTTTATGCTATGACAGCTCAAGAATTAAAGCAAGCACTTCCTAATCTAACCGACCCGAAACTTCTGGATCGTTTGCTGGAGAAGGGTCAGTTTTCAACTTTTGAACCGGGGAAAACCTTGATGGAACCTGGTCAATTTGTAAAGGCTGTTCCTTTGGTACTGGAGGGATCTATCAAGATTATGCGGGTGGATGAAGATGGAAAAGAGCTTTTTTTATACTACCTAGAAACAGGCGAAACCTGTGCCCTTTCCTTGACCTGTTGCTCGGCAGCGAGACCAAGTGAAATTAAAGCCATAGTAGAAGAGAAAGCCTCCTTACTTTTTATCCCAATTCAAGTTCATGAGCAATTGGTGGATGAATTCAAGCAATGGAAGGATTTTGTTTCGACCACTTACCAACACCGATTTCAAGAGATGCTGACTGTATTGGATGCCGTTGCTTTCAAGCGAATGGACGAGCGTTTGATGAGCTACATTGTCACGAAGATGAAGCAATTGAAGTCCAATGAATTGCACACCACGCACCAAGAAATCGCCAATGAATTGGGGACTGCTCGAGAAGTGATTTCGAGACTCTTGAAGCAACTGGAAAAGAAAAAGTGGATCGAATTGGGTCGCAATGTCATCTACATCCGTGACGACTTCGAAGAGTTGATTAGCAAATAATTAGCTAAGGATAAGAAGGCAAGCCGGGGTACGAAACGCTAGTTGAATTGGCTCACTTGTAGTGAATACCTCTACTTGAATCCCCTTGAGGACAGGATTCATCCCTCATTTCCCTTGTTTGAAGATCCAATTACCCAGTCATGTAACATTTGTCACCGCATTTGAGGGGCCAGGTGCGCTACTTTTGAGTAGTAAATTCTAACTTGTCTCCTGAATGGATAGTATTGTGATTATTGGTTTTGCTGCAGCAATTGTAATTGGGATTAGCTTAGGGCTGATTGGTGGTGGGGGATCTATTTTAACCGTTCCTGTACTCGTTTACATTTTGGGTGTGAACCCTGTCTTGGCCACTGCCTATTCTTTATTTGTGGTTGGGAGCACCTCTTTGGTAGGAGCAGTCACTTACATGAAAAAAGGATTGGTGAATTACAAAACCGCTTTGGTGTTTGCTATTCCATCCTTTATCGCAGTTTTTCTTACCCGTAAATTTTTAGTACCCGCACTTCCAGATCCTTTGTTTACGCTAGGAGAGGCGATCATTACCAAAAACATTGGAATCATGGTCTTCTTTGCGTTGATCATGCTTGCCGCATCGTATTCCATGATTTTCGCTAAAAAATGTGTGGATTGTGATGAAGATGAACCAATCGTATTCAACTTCCCCATGATAGCGCTTGAAGGGTCAGTGGTAGGTGTAATTACAGGAATTGTAGGTGCAGGTGGAGGGTTCTTGATTATTCCTGCCTTGGTGCTATTGGCCAAACTGCCCATGAAAATGGCGGTGGGTACCTCTTTATTAATTATTGCAGCGAAGTCCTTGATTGGATTCTTGGGGGACCTCTCTACCCAGGCGATTGATTGGCAGCTATTACTAATATTTACTGCACTATCCATTGTCGGAATTTTTATTGGAAGTGCCTTATCGAAGAAAATAAATGAAAAGGTTCTGAAAACAGGATTTGGTTGGTTTGTGTTAATTATGGGAATTTATATCATTACCAAAGAATTGTTAGCAGTTTAAATCTCAATGCAAGAATACATACAGATCTTCCTAGATGGGTATTACGGGTATTGGAACTACCTCAGTTCGGAAATTCTATACCCCTCATGGCACAACTATTTTTGGTGGCTTTTGGGAATTTCGTTACTGGTTTGGAGTCTTGAATTGGTTTTTCCTTGGCGTAAAAATCAGGCAGCCATTCGAGAAGATTTTTGGCTGGATGGCTTTTACATGTTTTTTAACTTTTTCCTATTCTCTTTGATTGGTTACAATGCGGTATCCAATGTAGCAGTTGAGTTATTCAATGATTTCCTAGCGCTTTTTGGAATCACCAATCTAGTAGCATTCCAAATTGCTTCTTGGCCGATTTGGACTCAATTTTTACTTCTATTTGTGGTAGCAGACTTTATTCAGTGGAATGTCCACCGATTGCTGCATTACAGTCCTTGGCTTTGGGAATTTCATAAAGTGCACCATTCTGTAGAGCAGATGGGATTTGCTGCGCATCTGCGCTACCATTGGATGGAGACAATTGTATACAAATCAGTCCAATACATTCCACTATCGATGATTGGCTTTGGGCTAGATGATTTTTTCATCCTGCACCTGGTTACCATTTTGATTGGACATCTCAATCACGCCAATGTGAAGATCACCTATGGTCCGCTCAAGTATGTGCTCAATAATCCAGTCATGCACTTGTGGCACCATGCCAAGGAAGTACCTGCTGGGAGTCATGGTGTTAATTACGGCATTTCATTGAGTCTTTGGGATTACCTATTTGGTACGGCCTATATTCCCAATCAAAACGCCAACGAACGCTTGGGTTTTGAGGATCAAGAAATTTTTCCAAAGACATTTTTCCAGCAACTTACTCATCCATGGAAAAAGAAGCAAAGCTTCTAAAATTCTTTAGTTAACTAAATTTTGTCCTGTTTTTACAATTACCGTTTAGGCATTTTATTCAAAGCAATACCTCTTTGCATCCTGGATTTGAAGGTAAGTAGGTCTTCAGGGGATTTTTTGCTGTGTTTGGTACTACGGCCTTGCACGCGAGCGCGCCACATTTTGAATGAACTTTTCTTCATATGGAGGCGCATCAATTTAATGGTTTCCCCCTCACTAATTCCAAACTGACTCAATATCGCATCAAAAGGGGTGCGGTCCTCCCAGGCCATTTCGATAATCCGATCAATATCTGAGAGCGAAAGCTCTTTTAATTTTTTCATATTCTTAAAACCTTGAGCGGCTCCCAAGGTTTTAGAAATATGAAAATTTCTGTGGTTTGGTTGAAGCGTGATTTGAGGTTGAATGACCACCAACCCTTGGCTGAAGCCATTGCCGCAGGATTCCCCATACTCCTGCTGTACTGCTTTGAACCTTCCCTGCTGGCTGCCCCGCAAAGTAGCGATAGGCATTGGCGCTTTGTTTGCGAAAGCCTCAAAGACATGGAGCAGCGATTAATTCCACTGCAGGCCAATCTGATGGTCGTCAGAGATGAAGTAAAAACGGTTTTTACCCAACTCCAACAAGATTATTCCATTCATTCTGTCTATTCTCATCAGGAAACGGGTATCGCGATCACTTATGCCCGAGACCGGGAGATGGCTGCTTATTTCAGCACCCAGGGCATTCCATGGAATGAATACCTGCAGCAGGGTGTGCAGCGCAAACGTAAAAACAGAAAGGGATGGGAGTCTTTTTGGTACGAGTTCATGAATGCTCCCCTCGCACAGCCGGCCTATGATCGGGCTACCTTCGTTCCCATTCCTGAAGCGCAGCAACTCAAGCAGGTCCTCACCACTTTGCCTGAAATTTGGACTACTTCACAGGATATCATGCAACCTGGTGGAGAACGAAACGGGCGTAAGTACTTAAAAAGTTTTCTTGAGGAGCGTGTTAAAAACTACAGCAAACAGATAAGTAAACCCGAAGGAAGTCGAACAGGCTGTAGCCGGCTATCGCCTTATTTGGCTTGGGGATGTCTTTCGCTTCGGGAAGTATTTCAAGCTTCTATGGAAAAGTCAGCCACTGGATTTCAAGCCCGTAACCTAGCTAATTTCCAGTCACGCTTGAGGTGGCATTGTCACTTTATCCAAAAATTTGAGATGGAATCCCGTATGGAAAAAGAGCCCATCAACCGTGGATTTTTATCCTTTCCATACATCCCACAACCAGCTTGGGTCAAGGCTTGGGAAGAGGGCAAAACAGGCTTTCCCCTCGTGGATGCCTGTATGCGTTGCTTGCGCGAGACAGGTTACATTAATTTCCGCATGCGGGCCATGCTGGTGTCTTTTCTTACCCACCACCTAGGTCAGCCCTGGAAGTCCGGTTCCGATCATCTGGCGCGGCTGTTTTTAGATTTTGAGCCCGGTATCCACTATCCTCAGCTCCAAATGCAGGCTGGTGTCACGGGCATCAACACCGTGCGAATTTACAATCCCATCAAGCAATCTCAAGAACAAGACCCAGATGGTGTCTTTATTCGCAAATGGGTGCCTGAGCTTGCGCCTGTTCCCCTTGCATTTTTACATACTCCATGGGAACTGACTCCCATTGAGTTGCAGGGGCTCGATTTTGCCTATGGTGAAACGTACCCCTATCCCATAGTCGACGTGGAAAAGGCAGCAGCTGAGGCTAGAGACCGAATCTGGGCGGCTCAAAAGGCTCCCGAAGTGGTTGCCGATGCGGTACGCGTCTTGGCCAAACATACCCTCTCTAAACGCTGGTCCTAACATGAAAAAGCAACACTTACCCACCAAAATCTGTGTGGTCTGCAACCGTCCTTTTACTTGGCGAAAAAAATGGGAGAAAAACTGGGAGGAAGTAAAATATTGCTCCGATCGCTGTCGGGGAGATGCTAAAAAGATAAAGTCAGTCTAGCGGTAGGAGGCTGCATAGAATGCAAGCCAAAGTAGTAAGGGAAGAAAATAGCACAGCAGGACTACGGGGATGCTCTCTGGGATGCTTCTGCGACTGATGGTGTGAAATCCAAAAACCCAAACGAATCCGTATCCAAGTTCAAAAAGGTTCAGAAGGGAAAGGGGGTAATGGTATTTTTCTTGCACATTTTCTGGACCGACGAGCCAGAGGGCTGATAGTGGTTCAAAATTTTGAATTTCGAGGTAACTCACCGTTCCTGTTGGATTTAGGTACCAAAGTAAGCGGAGAAGTTCTGGAAAAATGAAGATGAGTTCGGCTACCAAGGCAAACTGCCAGAGTGCTTTGAATTTTACTTTGTATCCGATAGTCAAACCAATTGACCAGAAAAGAAAGGCGATCACTGTAAACTTCCAAAGTAGCGCAAAGGGTGTCCAAAGGTAGTTTAGCGTGTTAAAAATATGAAAAAATAGCAGGTCTCCCTGAGCCTCCAATCGTTCCGAATCAGGAATGGCTTCCAATACGAGGGTATTGGTCAAGTACCTGATTACAAGAAAGGTAAGTACAAGTACACCGAAGAAAAGCCGCTTATCAAAGTCTAGGGCCTCTGAAATTTTTTGAGCTAAAGGGGAAGGTGCTGTTGCCATTTTCTCGTCTTATCCCCGTAAATCTAAACGTTTGTTTGGAATTCGACGTAGATTTGCATTGTAAACCAACTAAGAGCTATGCGCCAGGTCTTTTATCTGTTTGCTTTTCTTCTATTTTTTGTGATTGTCCCGCTTCAAAGGGTGCAAGCACAAGCGCCAGGAACAGCTACTGGTCCCTATTTACTTTTGGATAAGGGACTGCAATATCGAATTACGAAGTCGATTAATAGCATGTACAATTTTGATTTCGCCACGGCGGAACGAGATTTTGCTGTGATCATGTACCAATACCCTGAGCATCCCTTGCCAGACTTTCTGATGGCCATTGCCTATTGGTGGCGAATTGAAGTTAATGTCGACAACAAGCGGTACGATAATGTTTTCATTCAATACTTGGACCGTGCCAATGCCAAAGCAGAAAAAATGTTGAATCAAAATCCCAAAAATAAAGAGGCAGCATTTTTTTTAGCTGCTGGGCATGGGTTTCAAGGGCGTTTGTATAGTGAGCGCAAAAGCTGGACTAAAGCCACATTTGCAGGAAAAAACGCATTAAAGTACATGGAAATGAGTAGGGGGGAAGAGGAGTTTAATCCCGAACTTCTGCTAGGCGATGCGCTGTTCAATTATTTTTCGGTTTGGATTCCAGAGAATTATCCCTTACTCAAGCCCGTTCTAGCACTGTTTCCGAAGGGAAATAAAAAGCTGGGCCTAACTCAACTTGAAAAGGTAGCGTCTAATGCTTTCTACACTCGAGTTGAAGCCCAATACTTCTTGTTTAGGTTGTACGGTTCAGAGGAGAAAAGGCCAGAAGATGCCTTGAGAATTGTGGGATACCTTCACGAAAAATTCCCTAACAATCCCTATTTCCATCGTTCTTATGCACGCTACCTCTACACCACTGGAAAGTGGACGCAGGCCATGCAGGAATCCTTGGAGATTATTGATCGGTTGGAAAAGAAGCAATTTGGATACGAAGCCACTAGTGGGCGCTATGCGGCATTTTATTTGGGAGAATATTATTACCGGATAGGAAATACCATAGAGGCAAAGCGCTATTATTCCAAGACCGCAACGCTTGGGGAAGAATCTGAATCGCAAGAGAGTGGCTATTATTTATTTTCCTTGATTTCTTTAGGAAAGATTGCTACAGCCGAAAAAAATAAAGCTTTGGCAAGAACCTATTTCAACCAAGTGAAAAGGTATGCCAAACGAAAGCATCCGGCGCATCAGGAAGCGAGAGATTTTATCAAAAAGAATAAACTGTAAGGCACCTAATGCTTTTTTTTTTCGTTTGCCATAGATAATTTGAATTCGTGTAATAATGGAGCCTAAATAAGTGGATTATTCGTTTTATTGTTTCTTATGTTTAACAAAATTCGGATTTCAGCTTAAAAAACATTTGCTTACTTGTAGAACTTTCATCATTTATTGTAAATTTGCACCACATAAAATTTTGTAAAGCACAAAAAAATGGATAGCAACATTCGAATTAAGTTTGATAAAATCGATCGAAGTATTTTGGAAATACTTCAGAGCAATGCCAAAAT
>JACCEE010086094.1_pt1 | contig 13348 bp, 9 predicted proteins | sample 7449931 | NCBI WGS metagenome assembly JACCEE01 (sample SAMN15323457, study PRJNA562643) | freshwater metagenome | isolation source: river surface water | place: USA:Blue River Watershed | collected 2017-08-19 | reverse complement strand
TGGCAGATCAAGTGGGAGCTGGAAGATCTTTCATTTCGTTTCCTGGAGCCCGATACCTATCGACAGATCGCTCGCCTGCTCGATGAAAAGCGTGCCGAACGTGAGTGGTACATGGTGGACCTCTGCCATCGCCTGACCCGGCAATTCAAGGAGCAGGGCATCGATGCCCAGGTCTCAGGGCGTCCCAAGCACATCTACAGCATCGTTAAAAAGATGCGTGGCAAGTCGCTCGGGTTTGACCGTGTGTTCGACATCCGCGCACTGCGGGTGGTGGTGCCGGAGATCAACGACTGCTACACCGTGCTCGCCCATGTGCACGCGCATTTCGTCCCCATCGCCGAAGAGTTCGACGACTACATCGCCAAACCCAAGCCCAATGGCTACCAGTCGCTGCACACCGTGGTGCGCGACCAGCAAGGGCGGGCATTCGAAATCCAGATCCGCACCCAGGCCATGCACGACCATGCCGAGCATGGTGTGGCAGCTCATTGGGCCTACAAGGAGGCGGGTGCCAAGGGTTATGCGGGCGTGTCCGCCAGTTCGGAGTACGACGCCAAGATCGCTGTGTTGCGCCAGCTGCTGGCCTGGGAACGAGACCTCAGTGGCACTGCGCAGGGTCTTTTCGACGACCGCATCTACGTGCTGACGCCGGACGCTGCCATCGTGGAGTTGCCACAGGGCGCCACCGCTGTGGACTTTGCCTACACCGTGCACACCAGTCTGGGACACCGCTGCCGTGGCGCCCGTGTGGACGGCGCGATGGTCACCCTCAACACGCCGCTGCAGAACGGGCAGACCGTGGAGGTGATCGCGGCCAAAGAGGGAGGGCCTTCTCGCGATTGGCTCAACAGCGACCTCGGTTATCTGGTCAGTCACCGTGCCAAGAGCAAGGTGAGGGCGTGGTTCAACGCGCTGGCGCTGGAAGAGACCGTTGCCAAAGGGCGCGAGGCCGTGGAGCGTCTGCTGCAGCGCGAAGGCAAGACCGCCCTCAAGCACGAGGACCTGGCCAGTGCGATGGGGCTGGCGTCTGCTCAAGAGTTGTTCGAGCAGGTCGGTAAAGACGAGTTGTCCCTGCGTGCGATCGAAACCCACCTGCGCCCGCCGGAGCCCGAGGCGGTGGACGAGCCTTTGCCTTGGTTGAAGAAACCGCGCAAGAGCAACTCGCCTTCCGGCGGAGGTGTGTTGGTGGTGGGGGTCGATTCGCTCATGACCCAACTGGCCAAGTGCTGCAAACCGGCGCCGCCCGACGACATCCGTGGCTTTGTCACGCGCGGCAAGGGTGTCAGCATCCATCGCAGCGATTGCGGAGACTTCGCACACCTGCAGCGCAAGAGTCCCGATCGCGTGATCGAGGTGCAGTGGGGTGGACAGGGCGCTGGCACGCGCGACGGCGCGGCTTCGGTGTATCCCGTGGACGTGGCGGTGGAGGCGCAAGACCGCCAGGGCCTGCTGCGTGACATCTCCGATGTGTTTGCCCGCGAGAAGATGAATGTGATCGGTGTGCAGACGCAGTCGGTCAAGGGGGTGGCCTGGATGACGTTCACCATCGAGGTGACCGACGCTCGCCAGGTGGCGCGCGCCATGTCGGTGGTGGGGGATGTGTCCGGTGTGCGTGTGGTCCGACGCAAGTAATTGTCCGGGTCGTTTCGGTGAAGCAAAAAAATGGTGCTATAATTCAAGGCTTCGGACAGTTTGTAGGCGCGTAGCTCAGCTGGTTAGAGCACCACCTTGACATGGTGGGGGTCGTTGGTTCGAGTCCAATCGCGCCTACCAAACCTTTCGATGCACCAAGGCTTGACTTTTGTCAGGCCTTTTTGCTTTGATGCTGCTGCATGATCTGCGGTGGCAGCACCATGTGGTCCCCGCACAGGGTAAACCCATGCTGACAGGCGTTGAGCCCGATTCCTAGAATGTGCGATGCTCACCCATCGCTTCGACGGTGTTGAGGCATTTCCATTCTGAAAGTCCAGCAGTGCATAAAAGCAAGGCCGCAGCCGGCAGCACACAGCCCGACGGTGTGCGGGTCATCAAGAAGTATCCCAACCGCCGGCTCTACGACACCGACACGTCGTCCTACATCACGCTGGCCGAGGTCAAAGCACTGGTGATGGACAGTGAGCGTTTCGTTGTTCGCGATGCGAAGACCAACGAAGACCTCACCCGCAGCATCCTCTTACAAATCATCTTGGAAGAAGAGACGGCTGGTGTGCCCATCTTCACCGAGCAGGTGCTGGCGAACATCATCCGCTTCTACGGGCATGCCATGCAGGATTTCATGGGTTCGTATCTGGAGAAGAACGTCCAGATCTTCATGGACCTGCAGAACAAGATGAGCGAGCAGACCAAGGGTCTCAACCCTGAGTTGTGGAAGCAGTTCACCAATGTGCAGTCACCCATGATGCAAGGCATGATGGGTTCGTATATGGAGCAGTCCCGTAACGCCTTCACGCAGATGCAGGAGCAGATGCAGAAGAACAGCGAGCAGATGCTGGCGGCGCTTGGCCTCAAGCGCTGAGCGTCATGTGTTGCAAGGCCCGGTCTGAGACAATCGGGGCATGACCGAAACCATCGCTTCTCCGGGTGCCTCTGCGCCCAAAGTCGGCTTTGTGAGCTTGGGCTGCCCCAAGGCACTCACCGATTCCGAACTCATCCTCACACAGCTCAGCGCCGAGGGTTATCAGACCTCCAAAACCTTTGCGGGCGCTGACCTGGTGATCGTCAACACCTGTGGCTTCATCGATGATGCGGTGAAGGAAAGCCTCGACACCATTGGTGAGGCGTTGGCCGAAAACGGTAAGGTGATCGTGACGGGGTGCCTCGGCGCTCGCGAGGCCGATGGCGGTGGCAACATGGTGCGGCAGATGCACCCCAGCGTGTTGGCTGTCACCGGACCGCATGCGACGCATGAAGTGATGGAGGCGGTGCATCTGCACCTGCCCAAGCCTCACGATCCTTTTGTGGATTTGGTGCCCGCGCAGGGCATCAAACTCACGCCTCGACACTATGCCTATCTGAAAATCAGCGAAGGCTGTAACCACCGCTGCACCTTCTGCATCATCCCGTCGATGCGCGGTGATCTGGTGAGTCGTCCCATCGGCGATGTCTTGACCGAAGCACGTAAGCTGTTCGAGGCGGGCGTGAAGGAGTTGCTGGTGGTGAGCCAGGACACATCGGCCTATGGTGTGGATGTGCAGTACCGAATGGGTTTCTGGGATGGGCGTCCGGTCAAGACACGCATGTTCGATCTGGTACGTGCACTGGGTGACCTCGCCAAAGGTTTCGGTGCCTGGGTCCGTCTGCACTATGTGTACCCATACCCGCACGTGGACGAGATCATTCCTTTGATGGCTGAGGGCCTGTGTCTGCCTTACCTGGATGTGCCGCTGCAGCACAGCCACCCCGATGTGCTCAAGCGCATGAAGCGCCCGGCCAGCGGGGAGAAAAACCTTGAGCGAATTGCGCGCTGGCGGGAGTTGTTTCCGCAGATCGTGGTCCGCAGCACCTTCATAGCTGGGTTTCCTGGTGAGACGGAGGCGGAGTTCCAGCACCTGCTCGATTTTGTTCAGGAGGCGCGCATCGACCGCGCGGGGTGTTTTGCCTACTCGCCGGTGACCGGTGCGGTGGCCAACACGCTGGCCGACCCGGTTCCTGATGGGCTGCGTGAAGAGCGACGTGCCCGCTTCATGGCGGTGGCTGAGGCGGTGTCGTCCGAGAAGTTGCGCGAACGCGTGGGCGCTACCATGCAAGTGTTGGTGGATGCTGCGCCCAGCATGGGGAAAAAAGGGGGCGTCGGTCGGAGTTACGCCGATGCGCCCGAGATCGATGGTGTGGTCAGGCTGCTGCCGCCTCAGAAAATCAGCAAGACACTGAAGGTGGGGGAGTTCACCAGAGCGCAGATTGTGGCTGCCGATGGCCACGACCTGGTGGCGCAGCCCCTCTGAGTGGTTTAGAGTCCCGGCGCCACGCGAGTGCCGGGGCTTTGATGCGTGTGATTGAGTCTATGCGCCCAAGCAAAAAGGCCTGCTGACATGGTCAGCAGGCCTTTGCAATTGTTGGTGCCCAAGAGAGGACTCGAACCTCCACGCCTCTCAGCGCTAGTACCTGAAACTAGTGCGTCTACCAATTCCGCCACCTGGGCATCTCAGGAAGTTGTCATTATATGACGGATTTGTGCGCTTCTGAGGTGGGACCGCTTTTTTCGTGGCGCGGCGAGCGAGTTGTTTGCGCTCGACTGCCGATATGCCTGGTTTTTGAAGCACGGGCAGTGCAAAAGAAAAAAGGGCTTGCCGACATCGTGTCGGCAAGCCCTTATGATCATGGTGCCCAAGAGAGGACTCGAACCTCCACGCCTCTCGGCGCTAGTACCTGAAACTAGTGCGTCTACCAATTCCGCCACCTGGGCATCTCAGGAAACCGCTAGTATAGCATTTTCAGATCAACAAAAAACAGTGAACGAAAAGAACAGCCTGTTGGCCGAATTCGAGGGTGTGGTTTCTGGTCATCGTGATGGTCACGGGTTCGTGGTCCGCGATGACGGCCAGGCCGACATCTACCTGCCGTCCAACGAGATGAGGGCGGTGCTTCACAAAGACCGCGTCAAAGCGCGCATCGTTCGACTGGACCGCAAAGGCCGACCGGAAGGCCGCGTGACCGAGATCGTTCAACGCTCCGATGCCCCCATCATTGGTCGCTTGCTGCAAGAAAGTGGTGTCTGGCTCGTCGCCCCTGAGGACAAGCGATACGGGCAGGATGTGCTGATCCCCAAGGGGGCCACCGGTTCGGCCAAACCCGGGCAGGTGGTGGTCGTTGAACTGACGGAACCGCCGGCCCTGTATGGCCAGCCTGTGGGCAGGGTCAAGGAGGTGCTGGGCGACATTGACGACCCTGGCATGGAAATCGAGATCGCGGTGCGCAAATACGGCGTGCCGCACGAGTTCTCGGACGCGGCCATGGCGCAGGCGAGGGCCTTGCCGGACCATGTTCGCTCCGTGGATCACAAACACCGTGTGGATCTGCGAGACGTGCCGCTGGTGACCATCGACGGGGAGGATGCCCGCGACTTCGACGATGCGGTGTATTGCGAACCCGCCAAGGTGGGGCGCGGCAAGGGCTGGCGCTTGCTGGTGGCGATCGCCGACGTGAGCCACTATGTGCAGACGGGCTCTTCCATCGATATCGATGCCTACGACCGCGCGACCTCGGTCTATTTCCCGCGGCGGGTGATCCCCATGCTGCCGGAGAAACTGTCCAACGGGCTGTGCTCGCTGAACCCTGGGGTCGAGCGCCTTTGCATGGTCTGCGACATGCTGATCAATGCCAAGGGCGAGATACACGCCTACCAGTTCTACCCGGCGGTGATGTTCAGCCACGCTCGCTTCACCTACACCGAGGTGGCGGCGATTCTGCAGAACACGCGTGGGCCGGAAGCTCAGGGCCGCAAGGGGCTGGTGCCGTATCTGGTGAACCTGCACGATGTGTACCGGGCCTTGCTGGTGGCGCGTCAGGCGCGGGGAGCGGTGGACTTCGAGACCACGGAAACGCAGATCGTCTGTGACGAGTCGGGGCGCATCGAGAAGATCGTGCCGCGCACCCGCAACGACGCGCACAAGCTGATCGAAGAAGCGATGCTGGCCGCCAACGTCTGCTCGGCGGACTTCATCGGTCAGAGCAAGCATGTCGGTCTGTTCCGGGTGCACGAGGGACCCACGCCGGAGAAGCAGGAAACGCTGCGCAATTACCTCAAGGCCATGGGGGTGCCGCACACAATCAGCGACAACCCTCACCCGTCGGAGTTTCAGCAAATCGCGGCAGCGACCAAGGACCGGCCCGAATCCCAGCAGATCCACTCCATGCTGCTGCGCTCGATGTCGCAGGCGATCTATACGCCGATGAACGAAGGTCACTTCGGTCTGGCGTTTGAGGCCTACACCCACTTCACCAGTCCGATCCGCCGTTACCCGGACCTGTTGGTGCACCGGGTGATCAAAGCCATCCTGAACAAGCAGCGCTACCAGTTGCCGGCGCTGCCCACGCCAGGTGAGGCGCACGCCAAACTGAGCAAACGGCTGGCCAGCCGCTCCAGCTCCAAGTTGCCGGTCGACCAGCCGGTGAAGAAGCCATCGGGTGACACGCTGGCCTGGCAAGCCGCTGGTCTGCACTGCAGCGCGAACGAACGACGAGCCGATGAGGCCAGCCGTGATGTGGAAGCTTGGCTCAAGTGCAAGTACATGCGCGAGCACCTGGGCGAAGAGTTCAGTGGTGTGGTGAGCTCGGTCACCAGCTTCGGCCTGTTCGTCACGCTGGACGCCATGTATGTCGAGGGGTTGATCCATATCACCGAACTGGGTGGTGAGTACTTCCGGTTCGACGAAGCGCGCCAGGAATTGCGCGGTGAACGCACCGGCATGCGCTATGCGCTGGGCACCAAAGTCCAGGTGCAGGTCAGCCGTGTGGATCTGGACGGGCGCCGAATCGATTTCCGTCTGGTCACCGGCGAGGATGAGTTGCTGTTAAGGGCGATGCGCGACAAGACGGGCGCTGCAGCCTCGGGCGGAGAGGGCGGCGAGTCGAATGCGCGCGGCGGAAAAGGGCGGCGCAACCGGCAGGACGATGAGCGTGGCAGCAAGGAGCGCGGTGTGAAGGGTGGGGCGCTGGCACCCACAGACCTCAAGGCTTCTGCACAGAGGCCCACCGGCAAGAACGCTGGGCGCGGCAGCGCCCGCCCGTCTGCCGGTAAGTCGCGCAAGAGTCGCCGTTGAGGTGGTCGCCCGCGGGAGCGGGTGTTCGATGGTCCAATGACGCCATGCATGTCCTGTTTTTTCTGCTGGAAACCCTGTTCTTCTTCCTGATGGCCTCGGCGCTGTTGCGCGCCTGGATGAACCACCTGCGGGTGAACATGTCCGGGCAACCCGGGCGTTTTGCCATCGCCGTGACCGACTGGCTGGTGCAGCCTTTACGCCGTGTGTTGCCGCGTGTCCTGGCTCAGAGCCGGGTGGACTGGGGCAGCCTGTTGGCGGTGGTGCTGTTGGCGCTGGCCTATGGTGCCTTGTCGATCGGCTTGGTGAGTGTGTTCGCCAGCGTGCCCGGCTCACCCCTGCTGGAGTTGGTCGAGCGCTCCATCCGCATCCTGCTGCGGGTGCTCCTGCAGGGCTGGATGATTCTGCTGCTGGCCTATGCCATCCTGTCCTGGGTACAGCCCCAGTCGCCCGTGCTCGGTACGCTTGACCGGCTCTGCGCGCCGGTGCTGCGACCGGTGCGACGGGTGGTGCCGCTGGTGGGCGGGGTCGACTTGTCTGTGCTGGTACTGCTGATCCTCTTGCAGATCGGTCTGATCGTCCTGGGCTGATTCAGCGGGTGCAGCCTGCACCGCGGGCCAGTGCAGCGGCCGTGAGGGTTGCCATGGAGCCAACGGCCATGGCCTGGGTCACCCACTGATCGGCCAGCCTGCCGTGGTGGTGGACCGCGTCGGCCACGCGCAGCCAGGCTGAAGAGCCGGTGCCGGGCCTGGCCAGGGCCGCGCCGATGAAGCCCGCCAACACGTCGCCCGTGCCCGCCGTGGAGAGCGCCGCATTGCCGCTGGCATTGAGGCGGGGTATTTCCCCGGGGGCACAGACAACGGTGCCCGACCCCTTGAGCACACAGACGCAGCCGAACCGCTCGCTCAGTGAGCGTGCTGCTCCGAGGCGATCTGCCATCACCGTGGCGGTGGTGGTGCCCAGCAGCCGAGCTGCCTCCAGTGGATGGGGGGTGAGTGCCGTGGTCTGACCCCGGACGCTGCGTTGACGCAATGCATCCTGTAACTCGGGGTTCTCGGCGATCGCGTTCAGTGCGTCCGCGTCCAGCACCAGTTGGCGTGCGCGTTGCAGTGTTTCCGGTAGCACGGCCGCCACGGCCTGGCCTCCGCCACATCCGCAAACCACGCAGGCCTGTTCCAGCACTGCGCTGCCGTGCAAAGCTGGCCACCGGCGGAACATGAGCTCCGGGCAATCTGGATCCCATGCTGGCGATCCGGCGGCGCCGTCTGTACCCAACAAGCACAGGTACACCCTTCCGGCACCCGCGTGCAGGGCCGCCCGCGCAGCCAACACGGCCGCACCGGTCATGCCGACGCCATGGAGGGATATGTCCTGCCCGCCGAGAACCACCACGTCGCCCTGACTGCCTTTGTGGGACGCGTGGGGTCGTTCCCTGGCCGGCGCTGCGCCATGCAGAACGGCGCTGACGGGCACGTCGGGAGGCGCGCAGACGCCCAGGTCGTCGAACCAGATGGTGCCGGCCTGATCGCGGCCATCGGCTGTGAACAGGCCAGGTTTGAGGGTCAGCAGGGACAAGGTGTGTCGCCTGCCAGGCAGGGCCTGTTCGCGTGTGCCCAGCAGGTGTTGGCCGCTGTCGGCATCCAGCCCGGACGGCACGTCGACGCACAGCACGGGTGCGGTGCTGTTTTGCAGGCGCGCCAGGTGCTCGGCCAGTCGCCCGGTGGGGGGGCGCAGTGGGCCGATCCCCAGCAGCGCGTCGATGACCAGGTCGCATGCATCGGGTGGCGCGTCGGCCATGCGCACCCCGGCGGCTTGCGCCTCGGTCAGCGCGTGGGCCGCGTCAGGCGGCAGGCGAGCCGGATCTGCGCAGAGTGTGACCACGACATCCAACCCGTTGCCTTGCGCTTGCGCCCAGTGGTGCAATTGGGTGGCCGCAACCAGTCCGTCACCCCCATTGTTGCCCGGACCGCAGGCGACCCAGATGCAGCGGGCGTGCGGGGCAAGGGCTCGGGTCAGTTTTGCGACCGAACTCCCGGCCCGCGCCATCAGGGCGTGGGCCGGCAGCGAGGCAGATGCCGCCCTTTCAATGGTGCGCGTGGGCTCTGCACCGTAGAGGACTTGATCAGACGGGTGGTCGATGCGTTGCATGGCTGCATTTCACCACGCCCACAGCACGGGGTTGGTGGCTTGAGGACCAGCCTCAGCGCAGCCAGCGTGCAGGTGCAAAAGGTGCCAGGTCCAGCACCGGGTTTCGCCCCTGCAGCTGGTCGGCCAGGGCGCGGGCACTGCCGCAGGCCATGGACCAACCGCTGCTGCCGTGGCCCAGGTTCAGCCAGATGCGTTGCACCGGGCTGGCACCCACCATTGGCGAACCATCAGGTAAGTACGCCTGTGCACCGCGCCATTCCTGCACGCTGCCTTTGGGGTCGCCGAGGCGCGCTGCGCCCGGGAACCAGTCCATCAGCACCCGGTACAGGCGTCGCAGTTCGTTTTTCGAGTGTTGGATGGGCGAGCCGCCCAGCGATTGGCCACCGGCCACCCGCACGCGCTGACCCAGGCGGGTGATGGAGACCTGATGCCGTGCGTCGATCACCGCCGACAGCGGTGCATCCAGCGGCTCGCGGATCGCGGCGCTGACGCTGTGGCCGTACACCTGCTGCAGCGGCAATTGAAGGCCGAGTGGTCTCAGGAGGGCCGCACTGGCAGCGCCTGCGCACACCACGGCATGGTCGAACGCCTGTGCGTCGACAGAACCCTCCCGGACGATCTGCACCCCCTGACCCTCGACGCGCAGCTGCACCACACACCGCCCGAACTCGAAGCGGCAACCACGTTCTTGCGCCAGGTTCTTCAGCAGCAACGTGAACTGGCGGGTGTTCGCGCTTTGCGCCGCGGGCAGTTCCAGTGCTCCGTGCAGGCGGGTTTCCGGATTGAGGGCGGGCTCGATTTGGCGCGCCTGTGCCGCGTCGACTTCGCGCGCCACAGCGCCCCATCCGCGCAGGGCCGCGAGCGCAGCGCCGGCCTGTGTTGCGTCACGTTCGTGGCGCCACAGCAGCATCACGCCCTGGCTGCTGTCGTAGCGCAGCTGGTGTTCGTCCGTGATGGAAGCCAAACGCTGCTGGCTGTAGCGTGCCAGCTGGAACAGGGCGGCCTGCCGGGCCGGGTGATCGGGGGTGCCTAGCGCCCGCTGACGGCGCCATAGCCAGCCCCATGTCCCCGGGCCGGGCCACGTGCCCAGGTGCAATGCGCCCGGCTGCGATCCGCCAGGGGCCAGCAGCGATCGCCAGCGGGCCTGCGCACCCAGCGACGATGGCCAGCCCGGCACCAACAGGCTGCCATTGGCGAAACTGGCACCTTCGCCGGCCGTGCCATGGCGGTCGAAGACGCTCACGTCGTGTCCGTCCCGGGTCAGCTCATATGCGGTGGTGACGCCAATCACCCCCGCCCCGATGATCGCGATCTTCATTCTTGAGCCTTCGGTTTGCGGTGGTGGGACGTGCGCGGGCGCAGACTCGGGTGGCGTGTCATGAAACTCGTGAAAAACAAGAGGGGGCACCCGTTGTGGGGTGGAGAGACGGTGTGAGGCAGGGGAGGACTGCGCTCTGCCTGCTATAATCGACAGGCTTTGCTGGATGTTGACTGGAGCGCTTCCGGTCGATCATCGGTGAAGCGCAATCGCAAACCGGCCCAACCAGGTGTTGTTTTGTGGCAGTTCGACTCGTCAGCGAGTGCTGCTCGATGCAATCGGGGCTGGATTTTAGACCCAACCTCTGGAAAGAAATCACATGTCTATCTCCATGCGCGAAATGCTGGAAGCCGGTGTCCACTTCGGTCACCAAACCCGCTTCTGGAACCCCAAGATGGCCCCGTTCATCTTCGGTCATCGCAACAAGATCCACATCGTCAACCTCGAAAAGACGTTGCCGATGTTCGAAGAGGCTGCCAAGTTCGTGAAGCAGCTGTCTGCCAACCGCGGCACCATCCTGATGGTCGGCACCAAGCGCACCTCGCGCGACATCGTTGCCCAGGAAGCCCGTCGTGCGGGTGTTCCCTTCGTTGACCAGCGTTGGCTCGGCGGCATGCTGACCAACTTCAAGACGGTCAAGACCTCGATCAAGCGTCTGAAGGACATGCAGGCCCAGAAAGAAGCTGGCCTGGAAAGCATGAGCAAGAAAGAGCAGCTCATGTTTGCCCGCGAAATGGAAAAGCTGGAAAAGGACATCGGCGGCATCCAGGACATGACCGCTCTGCCCGACGCCATCTTCGTGATCGACGTGGGTTTCCACAAGATCGCCATTTCCGAAGCCCAGAAGCTGGGCATCCCGCTGGTGGGCGTGGTCGATACCAACCACTCGCCCGTGGGCATCGACTACGTGATCCCTGGTAACGACGACTCGGCCCGTGCCGTGGCGCTGTACGCCCGCGGCATCGCCGACGCGATCCTCGAAGGCCGTGCCAACGCTGTGAACGACGTGGTCAAGGCTGTGGCCGCCGAAGGCAGCGACGAGTTCGTCGAAGTGACTGCCTGATCCTTGCTGACAGGGCAAAGAGGGGCTCCAGTAGCCCCGTTTTCACAAGCAAACATTCCTTTTGACCTGTTCGCGTGCCCCGCGTGGGGTGCGCAGCCAACGGAGAACTGAAAAATGGCAATTACCGCAAGCATGGTCGCCGAACTGCGCGCCAAGACCGACGCTCCCATGATGGAGTGCAAGAAAGCCCTGACCGAAGCCGATGGCGACATGGCCAAGGCCGAAGAGCTGCTGCGCGTCAAGCTGGGCACCAAGGCCGGCAAGGCCGCCAGTCGCGTGACCGCTGAAGGCGTGGTCGCCAGCTTCATCAACGGCACCACCGGTGGTCTGATCGAAGTGAACTGCGAAACCGACTTCGTCACCAAGAACGACAGCTTCCTGGCCCTGGCCAACGCGGCCGCCAAGCTGGTGGCTGAGCACAACCCGGCCAACGTGGAAGCGCTGGGTGCGCTGCCCTACAGCCAGGACAGCTTCGGTCCCACGCTGGAAGACGTGCGCAAGGGCCTGATTGGCAAGATCGGTGAGAACATGAGCTTCCGCCGCTTCAAGCACTACAGCAACGGCGCCCAGCTGGTGAGCTACCTGCACGGCACGCGCATCGGTGTGGTCGTCGAGTTCGAGGGCGACGCCACCGCCGCCAAGGATGTGGCCATGCACGTGGCCGCCATGAAGCCGGTGTCGCTGACTTCGGCGGATGTGCCGGCCGAGCTGATCGAGCGTGAGCGCTCTGTGGCGGCCGCCAAGGCGGCCGAGTCCGGCAAGCCCGCTGACATCGTCGCCAAGATGGTGGACGGCTCGGTGCAGAAGTATCTCAAGGAAGTCTCGCTGTTTGACCAGGTCTTCGTGAAGGCCGCCGACGGCAAGCAGACCGTGGGTGCTTACCTCAAGGCCTCCAACACCACTGCCAAGGGCTTCACCATGTACGTGGTGGGCGAAGGCATCGAGAAGAAGGTGGACGACTTCGCGGCCGAAGTGGCTGCACAGGTCGCTGCTGCCAAGGGCACCTGATCGGTTACCCGGTTCTCGGCGATCGCATCAACGGGCCGCAAGGCCCGTTGTCATGTGGGGTGCCGATTTTTCGTGCGCCGTCAGGTGCCACGGGCCGGTGCGGTGTTCGCGCCTCGCTACACTTGCCGGTTGTGGTCCAGTTGTTTGATTTGCAGGAATGAGCGTATGCCAGCCTATAAACGGATTTTGCTGAAACTGTCGGGTGAAGCCCTGATGGGCGACGATGCGTTCGGTATCAACCGCGCCACCATCGAGCGCATGGTGGCGGAGATCGCCGAGGTCACCCGCCTGGGGGTGGAGGTGGCCATCGTCATCGGTGGCGGCAACATTTTCCGCGGTGTCGCGGGCGGGTCGGTCGGCATGGACCGTGCCACCGCCGATTACATGGGCATGCTGGCCACGGTCATGAATTCGCTGGCGCTGGCCGACGCGCTGGACAAGGCGGGTGTCGTCGCGCGCGTGATGTCGGCGATCGCCATCGACCAGGTGGTCGAGCCGTATGTGCGCCCCAAGGCGCTGCAATACCTCGAAGAGGGCAAGGTGGTGGTGTTCGCCGCCGGTACCGGTAACCCGTTCTTCACCACCGACACCGCGGCTGCCCTGCGCGGCGCCGAAGTGGGGGCAGAGGTGGTGCTCAAGGCCACCAAGGTGGATGGCGTGTACACCGCCGACCCGAACAAGGATCCCAAGGCCACCCGTTACACCGCGCTGACCTTTGACGAAGCCATGGCCAAGAACCTGCAGGTGATGGACGCCACGGCCTTCGCGCTGTGCCGTGACCAGAAATTGCCGGTCAAGGTGTTCTCCATCTTCAAGCCTGGTGCCCTGCGCAATGTGGTGCTCGGTGGCGATGAGGGGACCTTGGTCCACGTGTGAGCCGGGCGACCCGCATCACACCGTTCAATTGAGGAAGACGTATGAGCATTGCTGAGATTCGCCAGAACGCCGAGCACAAGATGAACCAGTCTCTGGAGGCGCTCAAGGGTCACCTGTCCAAGGTGCGCACGGGTCGCCCCAATCCGCAGATCCTGGACACGGTGCATGTGGACTATTACG
>JACCEE011526425.1_pt1 | contig 13353 bp, 23 predicted proteins | sample 7449931 | NCBI WGS metagenome assembly JACCEE01 (sample SAMN15323457, study PRJNA562643) | freshwater metagenome | isolation source: river surface water | place: USA:Blue River Watershed | collected 2017-08-19 | reverse complement strand
GTTTTCGCAATCAGCGTGAAACATTTCTCGATTGTGCAATCCGAGAGTTGATTGAAGAAACAAACGTGCGAGTCCCAGAGAAAGTTCTCCGTGGCTCTATCGTAAAGACCGAATTGTTTGACGACCCGAGTCGTTCGTTCGGTATTCCCCGCAACACCATGGCTGTGTATATGCGTATCAGCCCAAACCCTGACTGGTCTCTGCCACGTGCCAACGGTGCTGACGATGCTGCTCTGTGTAAGTGGGTGCCACTAACCGACGCACTGAACAACATCGAGATGTACGATGATCACAAAGACATCGTATCAAAAGTGACTGGTGTCATGCCGATCCCAGCCTTCGCAAAAATGGCTTGACTTTAATTCAAGCATAGGTTATAATTAAACTGTAATAAACGATAAGGAGCTTATCATGAAACTCGCTAAAAACATCATCCTCAACACTGACAGCTACAAAGTTAGTATGTTGAAACAATATCCCGCTGGTACAACTGGCATCTACTCTTACATCGAATCACGTGGTGGTCGCTACGATCAAACCCTGTTCTTCGGTCTCCAAGCCTTCATTAAGGAGTATTTACTTGAGCCAATTACCCAAGCCGACATTGATGTTGCAGATGAAATTCTTACAGCCCACGGTGAACCATTTAATCGTGAAGCGTGGCAATACATCCTTGATACACACAACGGGTTCCTTCCTGTGGTCATTAAGGCTGTACCTGAAGGCACTGTGGTGCCTGTCAAAAATGTACTGGCGACAATCGAAAACACTGACCCAAAATGTTTCTGGTTGACAACTTGGCTTGAGACTGCTTTGCTTCGCGCAGTTTGGTATCCTACCACTGTGGCTACTCAGTCCAAAACTATCAAAAACATTATCAAAGAATATTTGGAGAAGACTGGTGACCCTACTCTCATTGATTTTAAGCTGCACGATTTTGGTGCTCGTGGTGTTTCTAGCCTTGAGTCTGCTGGAATTGGGGGTGCGGCTCACTTGGTTAACTTCATGGGCACTGATACTATTACTGGCGTGCTCTATGCTCGTGAGTATTATAACGCTGGTATCGCAGGGTTCTCAATTCCTGCAGCTGAACACAGCACCATTACCAGCTGGGGTCGAGAAAACGAGGTAAAAGCATATGCTAACATGGTTACTCAATTCGCCAAACCTGGTGCCATCGTTGCTGTTGTCAGCGACAGTTATGATGTATACAATGCCGTTTCCAACCTTTGGGGAGAAGCACTTCGTCAACAAGTTATTGATAGCGGTGCAACTATCGTTATTCGCCCTGATAGTGGCGATCCTGTTGAAGTCAACCGTCGTTTAATTGAGATTTTAGGAGCAAAGTTTGGATACACTACAAACGCAAAAGGATTCAAAGTCCTCAATAACGTTCGCCTCATCCAAGGGGACGGTGTCAATGAGTTATCCATCCGCTCTATCCTTGGAGCACTCACTGCAATGGGATGGTCAGCAGACAATATTGCATTCGGTATGGGCGGTGCCTTGCTCCAACAAGTAGACCGTGACACTCAAAAGTTCGCTATGAAGTGTTCTTCTGCTAAAATCAACGGTATGTGGGTCAACGTTCAGAAAGATCCTATCACTGACTCTGGTAAGAAGTCTAAAGCTGGTCGTGTTACCCTTTGGACTAACTCTGGCGGTGAGTTCGTTTCTAGCGTAACTCCACCAACTGGTTGGTCTGACAAAGGTATCGGTGGTTGGACTGATGCTTTGGTGCCTGTCTATTGGAGTGGCAACCTGCACAAAGACTACACCTTCGAGGAAGTCCGAGCCAACTCTAACAAGTAAACTTTAGTATTACAAAAATACCCCTTGACTTTAATTAAGTCTTGGGGTATAATTCTTATATAGACTAGGAGAACGAGATGAGCGAAATGATTGAATTTAATGGTGTTGTTTACAATGCACGTCACGGTGGTCCTTTCGACCGTGGTTCAGCCGATTCTTGGTATTCTCGTCCAATCGAACCTCATTACTATACTGGAGCCACTGGGAGTTCTACTCGTTTAGAACAAGTAGATATGAGCGACAAAGAAGTTGCAGATTACATGGCTGGTTATGAATATAACGAACAATTTGGTGGTAAAAAAGAATGGTAATGCTCAAGCGTGAAGTTGTTGTAACTAACAAATGTATGTGTCGTCTTTGCGGAGACGTCATTGAAAGTAAGCACGGACATGACTTTGTTCGTTGCAAGTGTGGTGAAATCTTTACCGATGGTGGTAAAAGATATATCCGTCGTGGTGCCAGTGATCTCAATAACATTATTGACCTCTCTGAAACCTATGAAGAAGAATATGAAAGTAGTTTTTAATGGACGCAAGACTCGAAGAAATTATGCACATCACTCAAGAGGAATGTGCTGAAGTAACCCAAGCAATCAGTAAAGTGTTTCGTTTTGGGTTTACTGGTATTCACAATGGTAAAAGTAACAAAGAGCATCTAGAAGAAGAAATTGGAGACCTTTTGGCTATGATTGAACTTCTGTATGCAGATGGGGTTATTGACGAAGCGAATGTTGCAAAAGCAAGCGTTGCTAAGTTGATTAAACTTAACAAGTGGTCAACACATATTAGAATGGAAATTGTATGAGTAAAATGGCAGAGCTTCACGCTGATATTACTGAACTGATTGAGCAAGGTATGAGTGAGAAGTTTATTGCTGTTGCACTCAATGTACCTATTGATTTTGTTCGTTCCGTGTTTGATGAGCGAATGGCTTTAGAGGAATTAAATTATTATGATCCGCTGGATTGAAAACGTAGCAAGAGATGACGTCCGCAATGGGTGGCACTACGACTGTGGTGATAACTCCATGCTGATTCAAATCTCTGACCCTCCTGGTGATCACCCAACTCCAAAGCGTCAGTTCAAAGAAGTCTATCAATTTGACTTCCTTGATGCTGAAGATGCTGACGGATTTGATGAAGACTTTAAAATCAGCGATGAGCAAGCTACTGAGTTGGTTCGTCTGCTTCAACGTGCTTTGGATAAGTCCATGAACGTTGTTGTTCACTGCCACGCTGGTATCTGTCGTTCAGGTGCTGTTGTTGAAGTTGCAACCATGATGGGTTTTACTGCAACCGATCGCTTCCGTCAACCTAATCTACGTGTGAAGCACAAGATGATGAAGGCTCTCGGTTGGACTTACGACGCTGATGAAAAGACCAGTTCCACTGGTGGATGGATCTCCGCTGGTGGAATTGCTATCCCTTTTTCTGCTGAGGATCGAAATGATTGATTGCGTGATTGAAGATCGTGACATGATTATCCAAGCTGTCTTTGACGGGCAGCTTGGTGCCGAACATATCACAATGGATGAAATTTATGAGATTGAGGAAAACCTCTTTGAAGAAATTTGTGACATGCATACTCCCTTTGCATGTTGGGAAACTCTTCAGTAATTGACTTACAAGAACTTATCAGGTATAATTATATCATGCAAGTTATTCATACATCTTTTAAGAAACGCAAAGCCAAGAAACCTACTGCCAAGCAACGTGAGTTGCAAGCCGAGTGGGAGAAGTTGCTTAAGAAGTACGAAACCAAACCAGTTGCTAAAACTGTCAAACCTGTCGCTCAAGTTAAACCTTACGTGCGCGAAACCGCAAAGATCCCTTCTTTGAATACTGGCTTCCACGATTGCACTAAGAAAGAAACTCCGCGATATACTGGCACGTTGATCAAAGGTATTGGCACAATGCACAAGTCCAACGCTGTTCCAATCTTCTCTGATGAACAAGCTGTTGAAATCGCTACAATGAGGAGAGGTTGATGACATACCCACACAAAATTACTGTACAGGAAATTCCAGTACCTGCTGGAACAATTCAAACTGTAATCACGACTGACTATGGGACTCATGAAACAAAACATGAGTTCTATTCAGAACCAGAAGAATTCCTTTCTTTCTGGAAACCTTTAGTTGAATATTATGAAAGAGTGAAAAATGACAGAAGTTAAACAACCGTTGGGCACTGACCCTGAATTTCAAACTTGGCTAAGAGGACTTTTACACGATGAGCTCACAAAAGATTTGTGCGTTACTTTCACCAAAAAAGACGGGACAGAACGAGAGATGTACTGCACCCTCTCAGAATCCCGCATCCCCACAGACAAGCAACCAAAGTCAGGGTTGGAGGAAACGACAAATAGCACGACTGGTGGATCCGCTCTACGTGTCTTTGACACCATCACAAATGAATGGAGATCCTTCCGTTGGGATTCCATCAAACAAGTAACATTTAGTATTGGAGATTCAAATGAATAAAGGTTGGGTTGTTATTGGCGTGGTTATCCTCGCTGTCCTTATTTTAGTTGGTGGTCCAATTGCTGCAATTTGGGCATTGAACACCTTGTTCCCTGCACTGGCTATTCCATATACACTGGAAACTTGGTTGGCTGCTTTTATTATTCAAGCTGTAATTAAATCGGAAGTGAGTATTAAGAAATGAGTATGTTTTCAACAGAAGAAGATCGTAAGAAGTTTATGGGCGCCATTCAAGAGATGAGTAATTCTCTGTTGCGTATTGAGGCTGAACGTGATTTGATTCGCGAAATTGTTAAAGAAAAATCTGACGAGTTCAAGATTTCTAAGAAAATCATTAACAAGATTGCAAAAACTTATCATAAACAGAATCGTACTCAGGTTGAAGCTGAGCATGAAGAATTCATGGAAATCTACGACGAAGCCACTGTCAAAAAAGGTGCTTGACTTTAATTAGTAAATAGGGTATAATTATTCTATTAACTTGGAGGATTTATCCTATGGCTACTGCCGCAAAACGTCAAAAACTTATTGATAAAGCTGAACGCATGATGAAAGGGGTTGAAGTCAAACTTAACCCCGATACATATATGCGTGACCTGTTGTCTGCTTTGAATTACTACAATACGAATCACGACGACAAAGATAAGAAGAAGTGGTTCATCAACCACTATGCTAAAGTCGATAAGAAACTTGCAGTTGAGTTTCTGAAAATTGATGAGTACCACTTCCGCTATGCAGGTATTCTTGCACGTCTTCAAGAAGGTGGTTCTGAACTACAAGAGAAAGAACTCAACTATTTCAACGAACGTATTGCGTTCCTGAAAGAACAAATCGGTACTCGTCAGAAGTCTCAAGACAAAGCCGATAAGAAAGCTGCTGCAACTGCTGCTCTGGTTGCTGCTCAACCTTCTATTCAACAACGTATGGATGAGAAGGCTCATGAACTAGCAGGTGAAATTGAAGGAGCGATTGATGACTTCATTCTCTCAAAAGGTAAGAACACAGACTTCTCGACGAAGGGTTATTTGGCAGCAAATAACGTGTCAGCACCGATCGCTAAACGAATCGGAGACATGTTCGTCAAAACCGCAGCAGAACTGCGCGAAGCCCTTGCTGGAGACGACAAACAGCTCGTCGAAGGATACAGTCATCTCACCAAACGAGAACTGAAGAAGTTTGCTGAGTTTGTTGAACAGATTATTGCTGACTGTAACCAAGCAGTTCAAACTGCCAAAGCTACTCGTGCACCTCGTGCTCGTAAAGCTGTACCACTGTCTAAGCAAGTTGCTAAGGTCAAGTACATGAAAGAATTCGCTGAACTGAAACTGAAGTCAGTGAAGCCAGAAGATATGATTGGTGCCAAAGAAGTTTGGATCTACAATACCAAGTATCGTAAGGTTCAAGTGTACAAGGCTGATTCTGGTCTTGCAGTTAAGGGTACAACCCTGATTGGCTTTGATGTTGTTGAATCTAAATCTATGACTCTGCGTAAACCTGAAGACTTCTTCAAAGGATTGGCAATGACTAAGCGTCCTCTGAATGCTGCATTCAAGACTTTGAAAACTAAACCTGCGGCACCAAACGGTCGCATCAATGAGGAATGTATTATCCTCGGAGCATTTTAATGAGAGATTATACACCTGTTTCAACTTTAGCCGATGCCCTTGCTCATGCGGCTTATGAAGGTTTTGATAGCTACAATTATCAAGACCGTGATTGGGAAGCATATAGTCATGGTGATAAAGAAGCCACTGTAACCAAGACTCGTAAGCATACAAATTATGATATGACGATTCAAGGTATGTTCCCTCAAACTTGGGGTTCAACTGCTCTTGGCTTCGGTGGTATAGGTGGCGCTGCTATGACCACGGCATACACCATTATTATTCATTCTTCATTGACTGATCAATATTGTGTGTACTTCGGTGGTGGCTTTGCTTATCGTATTGAACGACCAAACGAACAATTCTTTGTTGATATGTTCAACCAAAACATGGAATACCGTGAACACGCTAAAAAACGATACGAAAGAACAGAATGATTTTAGTTGACTATTCCCAAGTTGCTTTGGCAACTATCCTAACCTTTCAGCGAGAGTTGAAAGGTACTGAGTCTGAAGTTAAGAACTTGATTCGACATGTAACCCTTTCAACCATCAAGTCATACAAGAAAAAGTATGGCAAAGAATATGGTCAGATTGTTATTGCAACAGACGGTCGTAAATATTGGCGCAAAGAAGTCTTTGAACATTACAAAGCAAGTCGTAAGAAAGCACGTGAAGCATCTGACCTTGACTGGAAACTTATCTTTGATACTCTATCAGAGATGCGTGATGACCTTGCCAAGTATTTCCCATACAAGGTTATCAAAGTTGACCGTGCCGAGGCTGACGATATTATTGCTGTATTGACCGAGTATGTTCAAACTAACGAACTCGTTCAAGAAGGTCTTATGGAAGAAGCTCAAAAGGTTCTTATCCTTTCTTCTGACAAAGACTTCAAACAGCTGCAACTTGCACCGTTCTCCAGTGGTAATGTAAACCAGTGGTCGCCGATGCAAAAGAAATACATCAAAGCCAGCAAAAAAGAAATCATGGACTTTACTATTGAACACATTGTGAAGGGTGATGCTGGTGATGGTGTACCTAATATTCTTTCTAAGGATGATGTGTTTGTAGTTGGCGATCGTCAAAAGCCTGTAAGTGCTAAGAGGCTCGCTGAGTTTTATGAAAAAGGTATTGATGCCTGTCGTAACGATGAAGAACGTAGAAATTGGCAACGCAATGCTACTCTGGTTGCTTTTGATAACATCCCGAAAGATGTTAAAGAAGAAATCATTCAAGCATACCTAAATAGCAAACCGAATGGCGACAAGATGACTATTATGAATTATCTAATTGAAAATCGTTGCCGACTATTGTTGGATGAACTAGAGGATTTCTAATGAGAAAATATGTTACAGAGATGTTGAAGGAGATTAACGAAGATCCTTCTAAGATTGAATTGTATAAAAATGATGCAGCACTAAGAATTATCCTTATGCACGCATTCGTACCACAGAAGAAGTTTATTCTTCCAGAAGGTGAACCACCGTTCAAGCCATCCGCTGAACCAATGGGTATGACTCCGACGAACTTGTTCAGTGAACTACGTCGTATGTATGTGTTCTTACGTGAAGACTTGAAGCCGATTAAACGTGAATCGTTGTTTATTAGTTTGCTTGAAGGTGTTCACCCAGAAGAAGCCAAGATGCTTATCGCTGTCAAAGACCAAACCTTGCATAAGCTATACCCTAAAATCAACAGAAAATTGTTGGAAAAGGCTGGATTACTTACTCCGAAAGCCAAAAAAGACGAAGAAACTGCTTGACTTTAATCCAATAATGGGTTATAATATAATTATGGAAAGTTGAAAAGGGTTTTTGTTATGAAACGATTGATAGTGTTATCTGCTTTTATAAGTTCCAGTGCCATGGCTTTGGACTTTGAAACCGAGTGGGCTAAATTTGCCGATGATTTTGCTAAACTAAAATCAAAGGTGAATATTACAGTCGATGTACCAAAGGTTGGTGCACTATCAGTTCCCGTTGAGGATGGTGTAATTCAGAAAGTTGATCCAAAGTCACCTGATCGACTTGGTCACACTCTTTCTGATCCTGCTTTGCGTGAACGTGTAACATCGTTGTACCAAAAACCTGACACTGTTGTCTATTCAACTACAATTCGTTAATCGGAGATTATATTATGAAAAAAGTGATTCTTGTTGCTGCTATTGCTGCAGTTCTTTCTGCTTGTTCCACTACTCGTACAGTTGACCTTGACCCAGTGTCTAAAGATGCGGTCAAATACACGCAGGAGTTTGGTAAGGTTGAAGTTACATTCAATGACAAGGGTGAGTGGGAATCTCTGAAGTCCACTGGTACTTCGGCTATCCCTCTTAGTGATAATGCTGCTCTTGAACAAGCCATGAACGTTGCCACGATGCGAGCAAAACGTAACATTGTTGAGTTTATTCAAACCGATCTTCAGTCAAGCAAGTCGCATGAAGTAATTACAAATGCGTTGGCCAAAGACGTATCGAGCGATGACGCCAAAGCACGTGAACGTGCTGGTAACATTGCTAGCAAAATCCAAGAAAAGATTTCAACCCAAGCTGATGGTTTGCTGAAAGGTGTGTATATCACTGACCGTAAAATCTCTGGTGACAAGACCATGGCGGTCGTGACTGTTACTGTTGATAAACGTTCAATGCGTGCAGCCCAACAAGTTCGCGTCGCTTTCGGTCAATGAAAAGATTAATCGGTGCTATCGCTTTTGCGATAGCAACCAGTGCTAGTGCCCAAGGGTTTATTGGTGTTATTCCAGCTGGGTTATCTGTAACAAGGTTCATTGTTGACATTACAGATAAAGACCGTTTGGAAAATACCGATCCTGTCGTGGTACAAGCGTCTGGTACAGGTAATACATGCGATGCTGCTTTGCTGAATGCGAAACGCCATGCTCTTGAAAAGGTCAATGGTTCTTGGATTCGCTCGGTTGAGCGTTCAAAAGACGGATCTTATGAAGAAGATATCGTTCAGTACAGCGGTGGTGTGATCAAATCATATAAGTATCTTCGCAACGACTGTACCTTCGTCATTATCGAAGCAGAAGTACAGAAGCGATCTAATCGTGTACAAATGGAACAAGCTGATGTTACTAAAAATAATATCATCCATGTACAAGGTATTAAAGAGTCTATTGATAGAAAGCAACAAGCTGTATCTAAATTAGACTCTCGTTCTAGTGCTATCTATTTTAAACCTAATGTTACAGAGTTTGCTGTAATTGGTAATGATGTAGCCATTAAAATTAATGGTACATTTGCTTTTAACGATAAGTGGAGAGCAGATTATCTAGAACTCAGAGAACAGTTTGGTTATTTTAACCTTCCTTCATTTGACTCTTATGCACGTATTGTTATCACTGCGTATGATAGTTCAAAGAAAGAAGTTTACAAAACCTCATTCGTTCATGAAGGTGAATGGAAGTTATGGAAGAGAAGGTCATACGGTGCAACTCCCTCTATAGAAGTTTATACCCAAAAGACTGAAGACGCAAATGTAAAGTTTCGTATTCCATACAATAAATTACAAGATGTTAGAAGTTTCGTTGTTGAGGTTATATGAAAAAGAAATGGGTTGATGCGTTCATGGATACTGCTGAGCGATTCGCCCAGTTATCCAGTGCTAAACGACTACAAGTAGGTGCTGTTGTAGTACAAGACAATCGTATTATTTCAATCGGTTATAATGGTATGCCAGCTGGTTGGACTAATGTGTGTGAAGAAGTTATTGAAGTCCATGAGGACGGTGGTGTTGTAACTAAGACGAAAGATGAGGTTATTCATGCTGAAGCAAATGCTATATCGAAACTTGCACGTGATGGTGAACGAGGCTTTGGTGCCGATTTATTCTGTACTCACGCTCCTTGCGTACAGTGTGCTAAACTCATATATGGTGCAGGGATAAAGAAAGTGTATTATCGTGATGCCTACCGTGATACGTTGGGTATTGACTTTTTAGAAAAATGTAATATTGAAGTTGAACATGTAAAGGAGACAACATGATTTTAAATGTAAAGAAGGAGAATGGTATGAAAACTGTTGGTGATAAGTTAGAGGCATTCGTTGTAACGGGTGTTAAACCAGGACAGACTGGCGAGTTCTTCGACATTAATGAGAAATCTTTTGAGGGTAAATGGAAAGTTATCGTTTATTATCCAAAGGACTTTACATTCGTGTGCCCAACTGAGATCGTGGCATATGATAAGCTATTCCAAGATTTTGAAGACCGTGACGCAGTTCTGTTGACTGGTTCTACAGACAATGAGTTCTGTAAGGTGGCATGGCAAACTGCTCATGAAGATCTTAAGAAGATCAAGCATATTCAATTTGCTGACACACAACGTGGTGAAAAGAGTTTGATTAATCAACTAGGTGTATTCTATGCACCTGCTGGCGCAGCACTTCGTGCTACTTTTATCGTTGACCCAAATAACGAAATCCAACACGTGACTGTTAACAACTTGAACGTTGGTCGTAGCCCTGAAGAAACTCTGCGTATTCTTGACGCACTTCAAACTGGCGAACTTTGTGCATGTAACCGTACTGTTGGTGGAGAGACTCTATAATGGCATTTATCGACGCTGTAAAAGAAGCGTTGCCAGACTATGCGAAGGACACCAAGTTAAACTTGGACGCAGTCCTTCTGCGTAGTTCACTGCCTGTTGATGAGGCGATGGGTTGTGCCGTCGCTGCATTGGCTGCTACTGGTAACGGAAAACTGTTGGGTGTTCTGCTTGCAGATTCACCTGTTGAGGCTAATGCTGCTATGACCGCTGCAAGTCTAATGGCTCAAAACAACGTTTGGTATCCATACGTTGAAATGGCTGATGACGTATCTTTGGCTGGTCTACCTGCTCAACTTCGTATGAACGCTATCACTACTCACGGTGGTACAACTAAAGAACGATTCGAATCTTTCTCGTTGGCTGCATCTATCGTTGGTAAGTGTCATTTCTGCGTAAAAGCGCACTATGATGGTCTAAAGAAAATGGGTTACACAGTAGAACAACTTCGAGATATCGGTCGTATCGCTGCAGTTATGAACTCTTGTGCTAAGGTTTTAAACAGCTAAATAATAGAAATACATTTTTCTATTGGACTTTCTTATGCATAGATTTAAAACTTGGTTGACTGAAGAACACGATAGCAGTAAACCACACCACATTTATATGACAAAGAGTGGGCATGAAATCCATGTCCACGTTCATAAAGATGAGCATGGTAATACTGCCCACTTCCATAACAAAACTCTTGGTGGTATGGTAACTAAGCAGGTCAATTGGCCAGCTGGTGCTGAACATCCTACTAAAGATGAGTTGGAAAAGTTGAACGCAGACGACGAAGAAGAATCTGAAGACAATCTTCATGAACAGCGTATTCATGGCTTTTTAGAGTTGTACGAGGCTAAACTTTCTCCTGAAGAAAAGGCTCAACGAGCTGCAGAGAAAGAAGCTGAGAAGCAAAACAAAGCTGCAGCTAAAGCCAAGAAAGCTGCAGAAAAAGCAGCTGCCGCAGAAGAAAAGAAGAAGATGGCTAACGTTGATGCTGATGGTAAACTATCCGTCAACGGTGGTGGTATCGTAACTGAGATGTCCACTCATTACTGGTTGAACGAACACAAGCATAAGATGGCTGGTACACACGGTTCACCAGAGCATTTAAAAGAGCAGGAAGCAATCAAAGCTGGTATCGAGCAAATGGGTAAACACCCACACGCTACTGACGAAACTCGTGAACAGATTCAGCTTCGTATGTATCATGGTCGTCAAGCTGCAGCGGATATTATTCGTAAAGTTCGCGAACTACATGGTCCAAAGGCACGTGTTAAGGATGTCGGTTGGACATCTAAACCAGGTGATATTCCGAAGTTCACTCGTGGTCATCACAATGATGGTCAAGAGAATACTTCTGACGTTGCGGTTGAAGTTGCAGACTCTCATCATAAGAAAACTGCAAACTCTGATGGTACACACTTTGAAGGTTTCTCTCTGAAGTCATCTTTGACTAAGCAAGAGGTTACAGCAAAGAACTCTGGTGCAAACATGGACGGTGACTTTGACAGTCCAACACGTAAGATGGATGCATCTCTAGGTGCTAAACTGTTAGATAAACACGTTCATAAACCTAATGGTACTGTTGGTATGACTACTGGTGAGCGTGAAGCAAAATTAAATGCTGCACGTGCTGCTCATAAGAAGGCAGGTGGTAAGAAGGGTGAAAGCCCATACGAACTAGCTTCTAACGAAGGTGGTCGTAAAGCCATCATTGGTATGAACAAACACTTCCATGACCACATCAATGGTCTTGCTGCAGACGGTGATCATAAGATTATCGGCAATGCTATCGTTAAGCACCTGTATCCAGATACAGACATGCGTAATCACAAGACAAAGGTGTTCGGTGATAAGAAGGAAAAGATTCGTTCTGTTACTGAGCCAAATAGCGATCACCCTCTCAAGAAAATTCTGAGAGATCCTAAGACAAAGTTCCACGCAACTTTGAACGAGGGTGGCGGTGCTGTTCATATTCATATGACTCACCCAGACATCAACAATGGTGAGCCTGTGCATGTTTACACGACAGGTTCAAAATCTAAGTCTAACGCATCCAAGTCTTCTAACTTGGTGTGGAATGCTAAGGTTCCAACTCTAAAATAATTTGAAAATATCTTAAAAAAAGATTGACTTTTATTCAAAAGTAGTGTATAATTCGTATAAATAGTTCTACTGACGCTGAAAAGCGTTGGTAGACTTCTCGTAAAAAGTCCTTGACTTTTAATCAATTAAAGGGTATAATTTCTTCTATGAAATCAATAGTGTTAAATTCCAGAATGCATAAACAGCTACCGCAGGTTGCTGGATGGAATTGCTCACGCCCAGAGTTTACATTCGGCTCTACATATGCGATTGAAAGCGATACTGGGGGTTTTGGCAAGCGAAGTTGAAATAACTTTACTTTGTTTACCAAAACCCCGAAGATGAAAATCTCGGGGTTTTTTGTTTTTAGGGTCAAGAAAGTGCTTGACTTAATTTCGAAAGTGTAGTAAGATACGGTTTCGATAGTTCTTTAAAAATTTGGACTTTGTTTTAAAAGTCGTCAGTGTTGGTTCGCTGATGCTGACGACTTCTGTTCCTCCATGGTGTAATGGTAACACAACGGGCTTTGAACTCGTTATCCTTGGTTCGATTCCAAGTGGGGGTGCCAAACAAAAGCACACTACAGCTGAGGCTAGGCTGTTATGTGGAGCATAGCTGGATGTGCAATGCCTTCTGGTCATCGGTTCAATTCCGATAAGTGTGCTTTTGTTTGGTTCATATAACAGGAGAAAGAAATGAAACGAAAACAAATGGCTGCTCCTCGTGAACGTAATCAGTTCGTGGCTGCAGCCCTATTCCGAAAAGCGGGTGCCCACTGTAAATCCAACAAGGCAGTCCGTCGTAAACAAAAAATGGATGAC
>JACCEE011339047.1_pt1 | contig 13356 bp, 10 predicted proteins | sample 7449931 | NCBI WGS metagenome assembly JACCEE01 (sample SAMN15323457, study PRJNA562643) | freshwater metagenome | isolation source: river surface water | place: USA:Blue River Watershed | collected 2017-08-19 | reverse complement strand
TATCGACATTGTTCATGTCAATATTCATATTCATGGAAGGTTGAATCCCTTCATTCCCATCATATTCGCCATTCACCGTAAGTGTTCCCCCTAATCCATTTAAGCCAAGGTTATTCATGATGGCTTTACCATCAGTTATTCTAACTTGTCCACCAACGTTGGTGAAATCCGTTTTGTCGTAAGTCAATTTCTGAATTTTTGAATTCAAAGTGAAATCAATGTTGTTGGGAAGTACAACAACACTTGAGGTCGTATCTATTGGAGCTTCTTTATTTTCAGCGGTTTCTTCTGATTTGGTCACCTCTTCTTCTGGCGTAGACATAAAATCATTTAGGTTGATTTCAGGACTCTCAAAATTCAATACGCCCACCAGTTTTTCATTTTTAATGGCATATTCAAGGTAATGGGTTAAGCTTCCATTCATTTTTATTTTACTCTTACCAACATTTATTGCAAGATTGCTCAGGTTGGCCTGCTGCGGAGTGAAGTTCAACGCCATATCTTCTACAAATATGTCGTAAGGCAATGAGTCACTGATGTAATCAAAATTCTTAATGTTGAGTTTGCCTTCTGCCTGCAAACCATTAAAATTTCCAGATTCTGCGCCATTGACATTTCCTTTAAACATCATGTCAGCGTCAATGATGCCCATTATTTTTTCTTCCTTCCCAATGGGTATCACATCTTTCAGGGTCGATAAATCAATGTTGAGCTTACCTTTAAAGTCAATGTATGGATTGCTTTTAGGTGTCTTTAAGTGCAACACCATATCAATAGGGTTGGAGGCAATTTTCAATTGGCATTTATTAAGATCGATTACGGTATTGTCTTCATTGTTCATGTCCGCATAGACATTCAAATCCACTTGAACGTCATCCACGCTTTTGGGTAAGTCGGGATATTTAAACCTTCCGTTTTCAATATTGACCTTTAGTCCAATATTGGGCATGCTCTGATCATTATAGGTTCCTTTTACAAATCCATTAAGTCCTATCTTCCCTGTCGCATCAACACCTTCTAGATCTTTTGCAAACTCCATGGGTACCATGGACAGTAGATTTTTAAAATCTGTTTTGGTTGCGCCGAATTGGATGTCCATGTCAATATCCTCCTTTGGCATGGATACCCAACCATTGGCCTGAAGATAAAGTTGATTCAATCGAACCTCGTTGTCCTTAAACTCAAATCGCATTTTGCCCAAATCCATGGCCAAATCCGCCTTTATTTCAGTATTGGCCTCATTGGCATAGGTCACACCATCAAACCAGAATGTTCCTTTGTCCGCTGTTGTACGGGTGCTCATTGTAAATACGTCTTCGGCAAAATCCCCATTTCCTTCAAAGTTTAAATTTTTGAAATCCATCACCATCGCTAGGCTTTTATCGTCGAAACGAATATTTCCCTCGTCAATAGCGTATTTTTTTAACGATAATTTCACTGGCTTGGAGGGTTCCTCTGGTTCTGGTTTTGCGGAATCCGGGATGGCGATATCGTAGTTGGCTTTGCCATCCGCCAAAACGCGAATATCCAAATTGGGTTTCTCCAATAGGATTTGGCGAATTTCGATTTCATCTGTGAATAAACTTTTGATATTAATGACAACAGAGAAGGATTTGATATCCGCCATGCTTATGCCATCGAAAGGAGCTTTATTCACCACCTTTAGGTCATTAATACTGACACGCAAGTTGGGAAAATTGCGCAACAAGCTCAAATCTACATCGCTGAAACTTAGGGTAGCATTTAAATTTTCATTGGCCTTTTTTTGGATCGTCTCATAAATTTTTCCTTCAAAAGCAAAGGGAATGATGGCCAAAATGACGATAAGGCTCACCAGTGTTATACCTGTGATTTTAAGTGCTTTTTTCATATCGATTCTATTTTATTTTCAAAGTAACTATTGAGCAAAGTAAAATATGCGATGGCTTCAATGATGGGCACAGCGCGAATGACCACGCAGGGGTCGTGCCGACCTTCGAGGGAAATTTCTATTTTTTCTTGTTTGCTATTGATGGTTTGTTGGCTTTTTCCAATTGAGCTGGTGGGTTTAAAGGCTACTTTGAACCAGATGTCTTTTCCATTGGAAATTCCACCGGTTATGCCTCCGTCATTGTTGGAACCACCCATAACCGCATCGTTGTTTTGGCTTCCCCATTTTAATGTGCTCGAGAATCCATCTCCCATTTCAAATCCCTTCACTGCATTCAATGAAAAAACACCATGGGCCAATTGAGCATTTAGTTTTTCATATATGGGTGACCCCCAACCTACAGGAACGTTTTCAATCACACAAGTGATGATACCGCCAAGGCTGTCTTGATTCTCTTTAGCCTGCGCAATCAACTGAATCATTCGGTTGGAAGTGTTTTCATCTGGACAACGAACTGGACTTGAATCTATTTTTGTCAAATCAAGAAAGGCATGGTTTTTTGGAATCCAGCAATCTTTAATGCTACTGACATAAGCTCTTGCTTGAATGGAATGAGCCGCGAGAATTTGCCGGGCTATTTCTCCCGCAACCACCCGGCATGCGGTTTCTCTTGCTGAAGATCGGCCTCCACCGCGATGATCGCGATGACCATACTTGGCCTCGTAAACATAGTCAGCGTGGCCAGGTCGGTAGGCCTCTTTGATTTGATCGTAATCTTTGGAATGTTGATCGTTGTTTTTTATGACAAAGCCAATGGGGGAGCCGGTGGTTTTTCCTTCAAAAATACCGGAAAGAAATTCCACTTCATCAGCCTCGTTTCGTGGGGTTACCCAATCGTTTTGGTTGGGCCTTCTCCGGTTGAGTTGATGTTGTATGGCGTTGGTATCTATAACAAAATTACTTGGACATCCGTCTATAACACCCCCTATGGCTGGCCCGTGCGACTCTCCAAAAGTGGTTAACCTAAAATGCTTCCCCCAAGTGTTGCTGGCCATGATTATAATTCTTCTTCAATGGAATATTCATTTCTGTGTGGAGCATTGCGTGCAATGAGTTCGCCAATAAACCCAGCCAGAAATAATTGCGTTCCAATGATCATACTGGTTAATGCCAAATAGAAGACGGATTGATCCGCAATGTTTTTCTCAACGATGTTATTGATGATACAATACATTTTGTTTCCACCCAACCATAAGAAAGAGAGTAGACCAATCATAAAAACCAAGCTGCCCAAAGTCCCAAAGAAGTGCATTGGTTTTTTTCCAAATCTTGAGATGAAGACGATGGATTGTAAATCTAAAAATCCATTGATGAAACGTTCCCATCCGAATTTGGAAACGCCATGTTTTCTTGGGTAATGCTGAACAACTTTTTCACCAATCTTTTTGAAGCCTGCTCTGTGCGCCAAGATGGGGATGTAGCGGTGCATTTCACCATAAACTTCAATGCGTTTCACAACTTTGTTTCTGTATGCTTTGAGTCCGCAATTGAAATCGTTTAAATGGATGCCACTCATTTTGCGAGTAGCCCAATTGTACAATTTGGTGGGTATGGTTTTGCTGATGGGATCGTGTCTCTTCTTTTTGTATCCGCTTACCAAATCAAATCCGTCACGGGTTATCATTTGATACAACGCAGGGATTTCGTCAGGGGAGTCTTGCAAGTCTGCATCCATGGTAATCACCACATCACCTTGTGCTTTTTGGAATCCAATGTGCAAAGCAGCGCTCTTGCCTTGGTTGACAGAGAATCGAACCGCTTTGATGGGAAAGTGATTTTTGAGATCTAGGATAACATCCCATGAATTGTCGGTACTGCCGTCATCGATCAAAATGATTTGGTAACGCAATTGCTCAGAATCCGCCACCCTTTTGATCCACGAACACAATTCATGCAATGATTCTGCTTCATTGAACAAGGGGACAACAATTGAAAGATTCAGTTTCTCCATTGCAACAAAGGTAAACGTTCAAATCGAAATTTATACTTGTTTGAATAACAAGATTGTGATTACATTTGCCCCCGAAGGCAAGTCTCATACGACCAGCTCCCGTCAAACCCTCCAGGGTCGGAAGGCAGCAAAGGTAGATGGTTGTAGCGGTGCGATATGAGGGGCTTGCCTTTACTTTTTTCCACCATGAGCACCCCCATCAATATCAAATCCTATCGTCAGAAGGCGTATCGTGATAAAAAGAAGATTGCTGCTTTTTTAAAACAAGTGGTCAAGAAGGGTGACAAGTCCATTTATCCATTGGTTCGTCAGGCGGAAAAATATGCTTGGAAAAAAGTGGATTGCACGCAGTGTGGGAATTGTTGTAAAACCATGACCCCCACCTGGAAAAAGGCAGAGGTTAAAAAGTTGGCCACACATTTGGGAATGACTTACCAAGAATTCTTTGATAAATGGTTATATATCGAGGAATCAACAGGTGACATTTGCAACAATTCTACGCCTTGTCAATTTTTTGATGACAAAAATGGGCTTTGTTCGGTGTATGAATTTCGTCCGCACGATTGTGCTAAGTTTCCTCATCTGCACCGCAAGGATTTCTTTGATCAGGCGGAGTTGTATGCCTCCAACCTTCATCGTTGCCCTGCAACTTATGAAGCGATGAAGCATTTGTATGATTTGGCCAAAGTGGCCAAATGATATTTTCAATTTGTCCATTCAAAGGAAATGTTTACCTTTGATTCATAGGAAAATCATGGGTATGAATGGGCAAGAGCGGGTAATTTTAACCCCCAATCAGAAAGCACTGAAAATTAATTTGAATCCGTCTATTTACGGCACTTTCGCTGAGATAGGCGCGGGCCAAGAAGTGGTTCGTCACTTTTTTAGAGCAGGCGGTGCCAGTGGTACCATTGCTAAAGCAATGAGTGCTTACGACAAGGATTTTTCTGATGCTATTTATGGCAAAGAAGCCAAAGGAAGGTATGTATGCAAGCCCCGCTTGATCAATATGGTCAATCATGAATATAGATTGATTGAGGAACGTTTGAAACGGGCAGACCACTCCAACAAAACTTTCTTTTCTTACGCCAACACGGTTGCTACCATCAATTTTTCCAAAACTGTTCAGGGTCATGGTTGGATGGGTTTGAAATTTCAAACTGACCCCAATAAAGAACCCAATGAAGTTATTTTGCACGCGCGCTTGCACGAACAAGATGCCCTTTTGCAGCAGGCTACAACGGGTATTCTTGGAGTTAATTTGATTTACGGTTGCTTTAATCTTTATCAAGATCCCAAAGAATTGCTTTTGTCCTTGTATGATAATTTGCATCGTGATCAAGTGGAGATTGATATGATTGAAATGATTGGTCCTGATTTTGTAGATGTGGACAACCGTTTGCTTTCATTGCAACTGGTGAAAAACGGTATGACAGAAGCTGTCATTTTCTCCCCCGATGGCGCTAACCTGCAGGCGGCAGATGTACTGTATAAAAAGAATATATTGGCCATTCGAGGTTCTTTCAGACCCGTCACAAAAGTGAATATTGATATGATCTTAAAGGGAATGAAACATTTCCAAGAGGATCCCAAAGTAGACCCAGAACAGATTCAAGTTTTGTTTGAGATTACGCTGAACAATCTATCTGCCGCTGGAGAGGTAGATGAGCAGGATTTCTTAGACCGTGCTGATATCCTTTGTTCTTTAGGACAAACCGTTTTGGTCTCCAACTTCTCTCAGTATTACAAATTGGTGGAGTATTTCTCTACACACTCTTCAAAAAGAATGGGAATCATTCTGGGTGCTAATATGTTGTACCAACTGTTTGATGAAAAATATTATCGCGATGTCAATGGTGGAATATTGGAGGTTTTTGGGGTAATGTTCTCTAGAGATTTAAAGATGTATGTATATCCTTGGAGGGAGCAGGAAACAGGAATGTTAGAAACGGTAGAAAATGCCGATATACATCCTAGAATTAAACCTCTGTATGACTATTTGGTTTTCAATAAACGTTTGAAAGACATCGAAGACTACAATCCTGAAATCCTTGATATATTCTCTCGTGATGTGTTAGCCATGATCAAAGCAGGTTATGCAGGATGGGAAAGAATGGTACCCACTTATGTGGATACCATCATCAAAGATTATCAATTATTTGGTTACCACCCTAATACTCCTATTGATTCAAGTTATCAGCCCTCTGATAGAGTGATTAAGTTCCTTCAATCTCAATTGGAGTCCAAACAATAAGGGTTAGATTTCGTTGAACTTTAGGATTTGGTCTGCTCGTATTCCTCGGTCAGTTTGTTTTAAAGTGCAACATTCGTGAACAGCGTCGTGCTCAAAAAACAGAATCCAATTTTCATCCAAGGCTTTTTGAAGGAAGAGTTCCTTTTCAGCAAGTGTAATCAAGGGTCGGGTGTCATATCCCATGACATAGGGCAATGGCAGGTGTCCAACGCTGGGCAGTAAATCAGCCATGAAGGCCAATTTCTTTCCCTTGTATTCAATAACCGGAATCATCATGCTTTCCGTATGTCCATCAACGAAGAATATTTCAAAACCCAAGTCGGAAGATTGAAATTGGGCAAGCCGGTCAATGAATTTTAATTGTCCACTTTCTTGAATCGGTAAAATGTTTTCTTTCAAAAAGCTCGCTTTTTCCCGCGGATTGGGCGCTGTGGCCCATTGCCAATGTTGGGCATTGCTCCAATAATGAGCGTTTTTAAAGGCGGGGATCAACCTTTCTGATTGTGATTCTCTAACAATTGCACCGCCACAATGATCAAAGTGCAAGTGTGTGAGAAAAACATCTGTTACATGGTCAGAGTGAAAACCGGCGGCTTGAATGCTCCTGTGCAATTCCCCTTCTCCATGCAAATGATAATGGCCAAAGAATAAATCACTTTGTTTTTGGCCAATCCCAGTATCAATCAATATTAATCGATTGCCTGATTCAATGAGTAGGCAGCGCATGGCCCAAGAGCACAAGTTGTTTTCGTCTGAAGGGTTGGTTTTGCTCCAAATAACTTTTGGAACAACACCAAACATGGCGCCTCCATCCAATTTGAAAAATCCTGTATCTAGGGGGTGAATTGTCATAACGCGTCCTTTGCGCAAAGGTAATTAACCAATACATTTATAACTTACCTTTGTGCTTTGAATTTATTCCATGAGCAACAATCCTTTGATGTCTATCTCGCCAATTGATGGACGATACCAATCCTCTACAGAAGTTTTACAAAATTATTTCTCTGAATTTGCCCTCATCAAATACCGTGTTTGGGTTGAGGTGGAGTATTTGATTGCCTTGTCTGAAATACCGTTGCCCCAGTTGCGCGCGTTTAAGCCCAATCATGGTGAGCAGTTGCGCAATTGGGTAGAGAATTTTTCTGAAGAAGATGCACTGAAAATCAAGGCCTACGAGAGAACAACCAATCATGATGTGAAAGCTGTAGAATACGCGGTCAAAGATCAATTGGAGACGTTAGGTTTGTCTGCCGTGAAGGAGTTTGTGCATTTTGGTTTGACTTCTCAGGATATTAACAATACCGCAATTCCAGCCAGTGTAAGAGATGCATTGGATGAGGTTTATTTGCCAGAGATGGAGCAATTAATCGATCAGATTTTGCAGAGCGCAAAAGACTGGAAGGATATTGCCATGCTGGCCAAGACGCATGGTCAACCCGCGTCACCCACAAGATTGGGAAAAGAGATTTGTGTTTTTGTTGAACGTTTGGAAGCACAATTGGATCAATTAGAGGAGATTCCTGCATCGGCAAAATTTGGTGGTGCTACCGGAAATTTCAATGCGCATGCTGTGGCCTATCCTGAAATAGATTGGGTGGAATTTGCCAATGACTTTTTGGAGGATAAATTGGAATTGCATCGTTCCCAGTACACAACGCAAATTGAACATTATGACAACCTTGCTGCCACATTTGATGTCCTAAAAAGAATGAATGTCATCTTGTTGGACATGTGTCGTGACATGTGGACCTACATCAGCATGGATTATTTTAAACAAAAAACCAAGGAAGGTGAAATAGGCTCATCTGCTATGCCACATAAGGTAAATCCTATCGATTTTGAAAACGCAGAAGGAAATTTGGGATTGGCCAATGCGTTATTTGAGCATCTTTCTTCCAAACTTCCGATATCACGTTTGCAGAGAGATTTGACAGACAGTACAGTGCTAAGAAATATAGGTGTGCCCATGGCGCATACTATATTGGCCTTAAAGAGCATTCAAAAAGGTTGGTCGAAGTTATTGTTGAACGAGTCGCAGTTGAAAGCTGATTTGGACAAGAATTGGGCGGTAGTAGCAGAGGCCATTCAGACCATTTTGCGCAGAGAAAATTATCCAGCACCTTATGAAGCCCTTAAGAAATTGACAAGAGGCAATGAGATTACTCAAACTTCTATTTCTCAATTTATTGATGAGCTCGATGTAAGCGAAAGCATCAAGACTGAAATGCGGAAAATAACCCCGCACAATTATACCGGTGTTCATCTCATGGATTTGGTAGATTAAATGAAGTCAAAGGCTTTTAGAGATATCATAGCGTTGTGTGCGCCTTATAAGAAGGAGTTATTGGTTAACTTCCTGATGAATATTGTCAATTCCATTTTCTCCCTCTTTACATTTTTGAGTGTTGTTCCTTTTTTGTACATCTTGTTTAAGGTGCAAAATCAAAATGCTGCGGGGGCCAATAATAAATGGTGGCAAATCGCAGAGCAGGCCTTGAATGGTTATGTCAGTGAGCATGGAGAAATCAATGCGTTGATGCTGATGTGCGGGGTCATAGTGGTTTTGGCATTGCTAAAAAACTTGACGAACTATCTTTCACTACTCAGTATCGCAAAGGTGAGGACAGCGATATCAAGGGATTTGAGATCAAAATTGTATGATAAAATTTTGCGTCTTTCTGTGGCTTTTTATTCCCATGAGAAAAAGGGCGACTTGATTTCAAGGATGACCAACGATTTGATGGAAATTGAATTTTCAGTGATTGGCGCTTTGGAGGCATTACTCAAAGCTCCTATTATGCTGGTTATTTCTATAGTTACTTTGTTTGTCATCTCTTGGCAATTGACTTTGTTTGCCTTGATTTTTCTTCCCGTGAGTGGAATATTGATTTCAAGAATTGCTAAAAGCCTTAAGAATGCAGCAAAGAGGGGAAAAGGAAGCCTTGGCGAATTGATTTCTGTTATTGAAGAGACTCTAACCGGTATGCGTGTTGTGAAAGTTTTCAATGCGGAAAAGTATTTTGCGGAAAAGTTCAATAATGAAAATGAATCCTATTTTAGATTGATGCATAGGCTTTATCGCAGAGAGTATTTGAGCTCTCCCATGTCTGAGTTTATATCCATGTCCGTTATTGCGATATTGTTATTTGTTGGTGGCAAAATTGTGTTGGATCACGAGATGTCAGGTGCATTATTGATAGGGTATTTGGTGGTTTTTTCTCAAGTGATACAACCAGCAAGGGCACTTTCGGAGGCCGTATTTAAGGTGAGTAAAGGAGCTGCTTCATTGGACCGAGTCAATGAGATCATGAATGCAGAAGAGTCCGTTCAAGACGGAACAGATGTAAAGCATATGTTGGCCTTTGAAAAGTCAATTGCATTTAAGAACGTTTCTTTTGGATACGGAGAAAAATCAGTATTAAAGAATGTGTCCTTCACCGTTGAGAAAGGTCAAACCATCGCTTTGGTAGGCCCTTCAGGAAGTGGAAAGTCAACCATTGCATCGTTGATGGTGCGTTTGATGGATCCTCAATCTGGTGGTATTTGGGTGGATGATGAACTGCTTAGTGGTAAGTCTATTTATTCCTGGCGAAATCAGATTGGTGTCGTTACCCAAGATTCAATTTTGTTCAATGACAGTATTGCCAAAAACATTGCATTGGGCTCAGAGTCTGTAGATATGGATAGGGTAAGAGCAGTGGCCAAAATGGCAAATGCCTTGGAGTTTATTGAACAATCGCCTGGTCAATTTGAATTTAATGTGGGTGATGGAGGTAGTAAGTTATCAGGAGGCCAGAAGCAAAGAATCTGTATCGCAAGGGCTTTGTATAAAAATCCTCCCATATTGATCCTAGATGAGGCAACGTCAGCTTTGGATACCCAAAGTGAACAATTGGTTCAAGAGGCTATTCAGAACATGATGAAGGATCGAACCAGTGTTGTCATCGCGCACCGTTTAAGTACCGTTCAAAATGCAAACTGTATTTTGGTCATTGATCAAGGACAAGTTGTACAAAAAGGCAACCACCTTGAGCTGATGTCACAGGATGGATTGTACAAAACGTTGGTTGAATTACAAGAACTAGGCTAGGCTTTTTCCTCTCCTTTGTATGCAATAAAAAAGTGAGCCCAAATGCTTCTGGATAAACGGAACATGTATGGGAATAGTACCAAACTCGTTCCTATTCCTGAGAAAAGAAAAGTAACAGGGTGGGTAAGAAATCCGAACTCCATCCATCCCCACCAATTGAAGCATTTTAGCGCTACCAAAACCGCCACCCACGTGGCTACCGTTAATGCCCAAGATACGTATGCAGCTCCAAAATAAAATCCCGGTTCGGGTTGTAAATCTGCTCCACAATGACTGCAATGTTTTTTGTTTTTACTCAAATCTTTGAGGGTATATAAAGCAGGATTTTCATACATACTGCCTGTTTGACAAGCGGGACATTTGAAGGTGATGGCAGAAACAAAGGTGCTCATAAAAATGAATTAATGGAGCACAAAGGTAAGTTGATTTGATTTTTTTTTACTGTGATGAAAATCACTTCACACAAATCACAGTGTCCAGTGTCGATCCGTAGGCGATAAACGCTCCCAATCCCCCCACAACATTAGACTTCAAGTTGTAAGGAAGTGCAAAAGGTCCTCCTCCTTGGTTTTCAAAATCGAAAATAAATTGAAAGCTGGGATAATCAATGGTTTGACCCTTTACCACAACTGTATCTCCTAATTTATAGTAACCTCCTTCTTCACCTTTGTCATCAAATTTCTCCGAGTTTAATGCGCGACCACGGTAGTACGAAAATTCAAAACTTAATCCATTGAAAAAGGCATCGTCCGTCACTGAATTGAAAGGATAAATAAAATCTTGGTCTTTTACTTGACCAATAAGAGTGGACTCTTCTGCAGGTGCGTAAGTGTATTTATTGATTCGCTTCGCAGACCACCTGTAACAGTTGCCCAAAGTGTCAGGATCAGAGATACTGGCATACAAAAAGCCCAAAGAGTCCGCAGGATTTCCAGATGGACTGTCAAACCACAAACTGTCTAGTGGAATTGCGGTATTGAGTTTGGTTTTGGCGGTCACTGTTCTTCCGTTGTGAAGTACTTTTAAACTGTACTCTTTGTTGAATTGTCCCCAAAAAGCAGGGTTAAATGTTGTGTAGGCACAAAAATTATTGGCAACGATTTGTTCAGCAGGAACTCCAATTAAATCAGCCACGAGTTCCAATTGTTCTGGTGATAAACTAGCAGCGCTAATGATGTCCAATGTATCAGTCAAGCCGTCTACCGAAAGGGTAACTACTGCATCGCACAAATAAAAGTTTTGAAGTGTCTCCGCAGTGATGGGATCAAAGTATCCTTGAGATTGACTCAAGAATATGATAGGAGGAAAGCCGTTTTCAATGGTTCCTTCAACTACAATAAGCGACTCAGCTTGTGGAAGGTCTACAGTGATTTCTTTCTCGCATGAGGTAAGAGCAAGGATGAGCACTGCAGAAAAAAGGAAAGTTATATTTTTCACGTATCAAAGGTAAGGGGGGATTTCCCCAAACGAATTTGTTCATTAACATTTCTTCAAATTTTTACTGCAACAAGTTTATCTTTTTTCGGTTGTAATTTTGAAACAGAAAATTGTATTGCAGATGAAACAGAATTGGTGGTTATTATCAAGCGCAGCCCTCTTGGGTGGAGGAGTTGCTTTAATCGGTAGTGCATTATTGCAAATGAACGCAGGGGTTAATCTCAGCAATGGAATACCAACTCATCAAGTTTCTTACTCCGGAAGTGTGGTTGGGGATATGAACGCTGATTTTGTGGGCGCTGCTGATCGTTCCGTAAATTGTGTTGTCCATGTGAAAACAGAAAGCACGGTTAGTCCAGCTTATAATCCTTGGTTTGATTTTTTTGGTTACCAACAACAACCCCAGGTACAACAAGGCACGGGTAGTGGCGTGATCATTTCCAATGACGGTTATATTATCACCAATAATCACGTTGTTGAAGGCGCGCAAAAATTGATTGTCACACTGAACAATAATAAAAATTATACTGCGGAATTGGTGGGGCGTGATCCTAGTACGGATATCGCTGTCATTAAAATTGATGAGGAAAATTTACCCGCCATCGCTTGGGGAAATAGTGAAGATGTAAAAGTAGGAGAATGGGTTTTAGCAGTTGGGAATCCTTTTGAATTGACATCCACCGTAACGGCTGGCATCGTAAGTGCAAAAGCCAGAAATATCAATTTGATTGGAAACCGAAACAATGGTTCAGAGGAGATATTTCCGGTAGAGTCATTTATTCAAACAGATGCAGCGGTGAATCCTGGAAACAGTGGAGGGGCGCTCGTAAACGCAAGAGGTGAATTGGTGGGAATCAATACGGCCATTGCTTCAAGAACAGGAGTTTTCTCAGGTTACTCATTTGCAGTGCCCACTACGATAGCAAGAAAGGTGGCACAAGACATTATTGAGTTTGGTCGTGTACAAAGAGCTTTCATAGGGGTGAAAATTTCTGAGGTTTCAGAGGAAATAGCGAAAGACAAAGGTTTAAATGAGGTGGCTGGAATATTGGTCAATGGTGTTACTGCAGCCGATACAGAGATGAAAGAGGGTGACGTAATTTTGAAAGTTGGTGATCGTCCAGTTAAAAACGTTCCCCAATTGCAAGAACAAGTGGCCAAATATCGCCCTGGCGATAAAGTGAAATTGGGTATTTGGAGAAACAACAAGTGGCAAGAAATTACCGTTGCATTGAAGAATCGAAGTGGCAAGGCGGAGTTGAGTAATTTTGAGGCAGAAGCAGCAGCCAATGTCAGTTCTTTGGGAGCGGATTTTGGGCTAGTAACCAATGAAGAAAAAGCCAAGTTGCGCATTAAAGGCGGTGCAAAAATCAAATCCATTAGTCCTGGTAAATTGAAGTCAGCGGGTATACAACCTGGTTTTATCATTACCAAGGTAGACGAGGAAATGATTGAAACACCGGAGGATCTAAAAAGATCTTTGGGTTCCAAAAATAAAGGAGAAGGAATCATGATCGAGGGTGTGTACCCCAACGGTACTAGAGCCTACTACGGATTTGGACTGTAATGAAAATTTCTTCAATGAAAATACAACGGGTTTGAAATACCTGTTGTATTTTCGACACCCGTGAGGAAGAAGATAAATATTGCCATCGATGGTTACTCATCCTGCGGGAAAAGTACCATTGCCAAAG